>Ga0307513_10005401_pt1 | contig 16901 bp, 23 predicted proteins | sample 15_EM_MG_FD_202174 | JGI IMG/M metagenome (GOLD analysis project Ga0307513, IMG submission 202174) | Populus trichocarpa ectomycorrhiza microbial communities from riparian zone in the Pacific Northwest, United States - 15_EM | ecosystem: Host-associated > Plants > Roots > Unclassified | place... | reverse complement strand
CAAAACCTCCGTTTGCATCTTTGTTTTCGACGACGAGCATAAGCGTATTCCACCCGGCGAAGACTTTTCACGTTTCCCGTGCGCCTCCGTTCGTCCTCAGATGTTACCGTGTTGTTGACTGACGCCACCCTTCCCGATTGGCCTTGGCGGTCTGTCGCCTCACAGCGTCGCGGAGGTTTTACAGCAGGCATACGCCGTTCCCCGCCGTCCAGTTTTACGTCAATTTTCGAGGGTTAAGGTGTGTGAAGGTCAACGATGATCGAGGGGAGTCGGGATCGACGACTATACGGAACCCCGGGCTTCTTACTCCATCCCACCCCTCCGTGGGTTACGGCAAAGCCTCCCGCAGGTCAACTTGCCAGGCGACCTATCTCCGTTTACACCACCGTATCCGAGCTGCGGTTTGTTTCTGACGATAGTGAAGAAATCGCCACCCCAACAGACTCGGAGTCATACCCCTCCCTATGTTCCCCAATTTCGCGGCTTCATTTCGCGTCTCCAGAAGAAACCATGACCCTTATGACACCTATAGAATTCAAACCACAATCACCAAACCCCTCCCTTTCCTCTTCCGCCACCGACTCTCTGTCATCTGGCATTCGTGAGGAAGAAATTCAGATGGTACCGGACGAACAGCCTTCTCGGGCTACGCATACGACATTTATATCTCCACGGCAACCTGGGTGGGCCACTCCTAGACTCGACGGACCCGCGATTTCGGATTTCAAGAGCGTCGGCAGGAGACCGCTTCCCGAGGTTCCTGGTCATGCACAATCCCGCCCTTTGCCACCTAGACCCACAAAAACGGCCATGGCTCCTGGCTTGCGGCACCCCGAACGGCTCTCTTATCCTCCTCTTCAAGAGTTCGTCCAGGGCTCTTCGAAGGATCCTTTGGCCGCCTCACGACCCATTTCTGATTCTGGACCCGACACACGGACCCCCCTGGTGGAAGACAAACGACCAGAATATGATCCCACGCCTGGAGATACCCCTCTCGTACATCACACACCATCTCTTCCCACGATTAATTCACCTTCCCCCCCACCGTCTTCCCCGATCCCTGATCTCCACTCTATGCTTCATAGCCCTCCTCCGCCTCTCGTCACTTCTGTCCCCATTCTTACAACATCAGAGCCCCGTCGCCCCGCCGGGCCCATTCTCCCATCTGGAGATCTCCTTTCTCCGACCAGCATTGACCTCGTCACGGCCGCCGGCTTGACGATCACGGGCGAAAATGGCGAGGAGACCTCATTCGGGGCGCTTTTCAAGGATCGCAAAGTCGTCGTGATCTTCATTCGCCATTTTTGGTGTTTGTTCTGTCAAGATTACGTTCGTTCAATATCAAACAGCGTTACCCCGGAGATTCTGGGGAATAAAGGAGTAGATTTGGTTCTTATTGGGAATGGCGGGCCTGGGATGATCAAGGCATACAAAAGTACTCCTCTATCCGCGTTTTGCAGCCCATATACTCGACAAAACTAACCTCGTTGGATTCTAGAAATGCTGAAATTCCCGTTCAGGGTCTATACAGATTCGTCTTTGCAGCTACACGATGCTCTTGGGTTATACAAAACTAGAGACGTGGAAACTGGAGGCCTGTACGAGCGGGGCCGAGGGGGGAGTTACGTTAAACATGATGGACGTTGGGCTTCGTTGAGGGTTGCGGTCAAGGTAGCTGCTGCGAAGGCAGTACACATCGGAGATGATGATCCTGGGAACCTTGAGCAGTTGGGCGGAGAATTTGTATTCGGGCCAGGGTAAGTGGAAAAATCGTACCACCACCTACCAGTGATGACCTTGTGGTCGTTGCTGATGGACCCATGAATAGGTTGAAATCTTCGTTTGTGCATAAGATGCCGAACCGTCGTGGTCACGCTCCGATTGTAGGGGTTCTGGAGGCTGCGGGAGTGGATGTTCGTGAGAAGGTTAAGGTCCGGGAATCTGATGTTAGGGCTCCGACACCATCCATGCCCCCGCACGAGGTGGTGGACATCGACATCTGTATTTCCGCATCGACGCCCGAACCTCCACCGAGCCTTCTATCGACCACCATCACCGAAACCACCTCCGCGAAGGCGTCCGTTCTCACCGATGGGAAAGACGTGAACTTGGGATTGACAATCCCGGTTCGTGTGGCTGGACCATTGGCACCCGAACTACCGACGCCGATCATTGCGGACGAGGCGAGGTGGATGCTTCATAGGAGTCAGTCTCTCTCGAGGATCAAACAGAGGAGAGAGGCGAGGAGGAGAGGTGGTGTTGTGAACGCTTGAGGGCTTTTTTCCTTGCGGGAGAGAGTTTCTCCTGGCGAGGGAGTGTGTGGATTGCGTGATTGGGTTGGGATGACTGTCCACTTGCGATGATACCCCCAGGTAACGAAGTTACCACACCGTACGAGCATATTGCGGAAGCCCAGGTCAGCCTTACGCAAGAACTTGGCTGCGTGTCTTGCATTCTCTCACCTTCGGCCTTCTCGTACGCCTTTCCTTTCCTTCACGCTCTTTCGGTTATATATTTTTTGACCTCACTCTCCGATTAGATTGTATATGCGATCCTTGGGGGTCATGTCTTTTTATCTTTTCTTATATTATATATATGTAGTATCCGCATTGCGGACAAGACTTATGTCTCTCCCTTGTAGCCCTGTTTCGCATTTCGTAATTTCTGCCCCTGCCAACTCTACCCGAAACCCACATCGCCTTCTCTTTTCCCAATCTTCTTGATGCTCGTTCCAGGGGTGCATTAACTCTCCCCGGAACACCCGCCGATTCCAGGAATATATTCCCGTTCGGAAGCGGTGATGACGGTTCATCTTACCGGATGGACATCCCTCCAATAATGATTGCAATTTATTGCAGCACACTTCCTCGAACTGTATAGATCACCGCCTCCCGCCCCGATCACAGTCTGCACGAGTTTCGTCTTGCGGCCCGCACATTCCCATCACTGGCTCATGATGTTGGTCGGTGGTTTCTGGTTCCAATTTCCATGCTGGCAGGGGGTCCCGGTGACCACCAGACGCCCATACTATCTGTTAGTCGCGTTTTGGGGTTCGTTCTTCGAGGATCTCTGGGGTGATCGACGGACCCAGACCTGCGACAGCGCTCTATTTACACGTATCGCCTGGATCCCTTTGATACACAACCAAACGCCCAGCCGGAGAGAGGTGCGTACGTGAGCAGACAAAATGAACAGAAAAAGTATGAGGTATGCATTACAAGGCATGGAAAGTGTCGTACTAGAATACAGGCTTGGAGAGTCAAGTTTTTGTGCAGGAGGGTGGTGGTGGTGGTGGAGGGGGTATCGACACCATGATAACCGTCTGAATAGTAGATTAAGAACATCAACTAAGCCCAATTGTCCACTAGGGACTCGCGCATACCGCCAATTACGGCGGCTTGGTCTTGTCCCTGCAGCTCTGAGGGGAGTGATCGTTGAATATTTTACACGGAGAGATGGGAAGAAGGATGTAGACTGACTGAAAGTGGCTTCGATCACGCTAATCTCCATAGCTGTCGTATCGAATCCAGTGAATGCACACCAGTCGTTTACGACTAGGCCGGCTCCTATTACATCGGAACCACGGTTCACTGTGCCAGCCTTGAGAAGCCCCAGTTCAGATGAAAAGCCGTCCAGCCCAGGGAAGAGTCCGACGACATACCACTAAAGGAACCTGCAGCAAGCTGCTCAACTCATCTTGATCCTGCACACTCGTCTTGGGGTGTACGAGTCCTCCTTGGTTTGAGATGGCACAGTAACTTCCCACGAGGACGTTATCTGCGATCGTCTGCCGGAAGACCTCAACCTTCAACACGTCGGCGATGATCTCCTCCGTTTCGCGATCGACGTCTGGGTGTACGAGGGCGACATAGTCGTTACACGCGATGACGTTGCCGAGAGCTGATAGTCGCTCTTCTACCCGTTGGACGGCGACTGCATCTGGGAGGGAGTTTCGGAGGTGTTGAAGTTCCTGATCGTTTGTTGTTGATGGTACGAGAAGGCCGTGCCTGTTCCCTATATCGAGGCTTGAGCTGTAGTCCACTCCACTTCGAGTAGCCTTCCATCTCACCAGCAGTTAATCGACCGATGATCCGTATCCCACCAATAGAGGTGTGGACAATAGGAATGACGTCGCCGAGCTCTGACTCAAAGGCCGAGTAAAAATTCGTGCTGCCCTGGATCGCGCAGAGACAGTAACTGTTTGTAAGCTTGGAGAAGACCCCGATATCGCTGCTGTTTTCGAATTGGAGACCTGTCCCCCCTCGTCAAGATCGAGTGGAGACTTTGCAGTAAAGAGTCACGCACGAGTAGCCATGGTTGATGCGCTTTGAAGGGCTGGGGTGATTGAGGATTTTGGCCGAGAGAGGGTGAGGGGTTATAAACGGGAAAATTGAGCCTGTATGGTTGGGTGATCGGGAGTCGGCCGGAATGGACCTACCCGCTTCCGAAGTGAGAGTCAACGGACCTCACTCCGACTCACGACCTCGGACCCGCCCACTTCACGGACAATGAACAGCCTCCGTCAGTCTGCACGTTGGGCCCACGTTTTGTCTGGAATTGCGAACCACGGACGCGCCATCAGGCCTGGGAGTCAACTCGCATCGCAATTTCGGAGGAATCTCGCGACTCATAGCCCCGCCGTTGGTGCGGGCCTGACCAGCGAGACGCGTCCGGTTACGAAAGTCGAAAAGATTATCTTGGACACCATCAAGGTAGGCCTGTGCTCGCTTTGCAGCTACAGCGTTGAGTGACTCAATGGCCAGGGTTGAAGGCAAATGGCCCTGTTTCGTTCTCGGAATACATGTCCCTGTGTCTCGCCCACCCGACAGAAGGATATTATACAAAACCGTTACGCGACATCCTTGGAACTCGAGGAGATTTTATTACGAGTCCGGAGATTAGCCAAGTGTTCGGGGAGGTTCGTCGTCAAATAAGACATAGTTTCGTTACACACTTTGGCTGACATCCCGAATAGCTCATCGGTGTCTGGTTTTTGACGCGGTGGCTGGCAAACGGAAATTCCTCTCCCATCCGTATCATCGAGCTCGGACCAGGCAAGGGAACGTTGATGGCAGACATCCTGAGGGTGTGGGACTCACATCTACCGCCCTCGCATACACACAGCTAACGAGAAAGGTTCATAGGCATTCTCGCAATTCCCGGCGTCCAAAGCAGCAGTACAGGAGATACATCTAGTGGAAACGAGCCACCCTCTGCGGTCCGTTCAGGAACAGACTTTGAAGCCTTTCATCGAGAAGTATGGTTGGAAGATTCACTGGCACGATAACTTGGATTCTGTTGCGCCGACAGATAAACAATACACCATGGTTCTTGCGCACGAGTTTTTCGATGCTCTACCGTTCCACTTGATCGAGGTCAGCCTCGCTTCCGAACAAAGCCCGTCTACGTCCTGACGATCGCATAGAAGTCTCAAAACGGGTGGCAAGAGATCAAAATCTGTGCCGCCTCATCCAAACCCGAGACAACTGCGGTTCTCACACCCCCCGGGTTCACCGACACCCTCCACAAACAAACCAAAAGCAGCGCCCCTGCAACCAATTCTAGTTTCCGTTTAGTCGCTTCTCAACCAAGCCCATCCTCTTCTCTCCTCGGTTTGGCCTCACCTAGATTCAAGAACCTCTCGATCGGGACACGTGTAGAAGTTTCGCCTGCCTCATTCAAAATCGCTCACCAGATCGGAAAGCTGTTATCCACAAAGACGGAATGCCCGAGCCTCGGTGGTGCAGCATTGATAGTCGATTACGGCGGTGATCATTTATATGGAGATTCTTTCAGGGTAAGCTGAATGGCCGAGAGTCTCTCACGAGGTGGCTAAGCCAGTTCAGCTAGGCTTTCAAAGACCATAAGCTCGTTGATGTATTCCATCAACCCGGAGAATGCGACTTAACCGCGAATGTGGATTTTGCGCTTCTAAAGGAGGCAGCTTCCGACCTACGTACGTACCCCCCTTTCCCTCTAACCGACATTTCTCTTCTGACAACCCACAATAAGTTCTGAGCCACGGCTCGATATCGCAGGCGGATTTCTTAACCCGGATGGGGATTGATGTACGAGTCGAAGCCCTAAAATCGCAGGCGTCTCCGGAACGTGCAAATGAGATCGAAAAGGCTGCGAAGAGGCTTACGGACTCGACGGGTATGGGAAAGCAGTATCAGGTATTGGGTTTCACTAGCGAGGCCATTCCTGGGGAGGACGGTGGGCCGTGGCCGTTCACCAAGTTGGACAAGTAGACCGCTCTCAAATAGGGTTTCGAGAGGTCTTTATATTTTTCATTGTGCTTCCCAAACCATCCTTACAACAGGCACCCCATTGACCTACAGTGCACGGGTAGCGCCCCCCCAACGACAGTTGCCTGAACGCCCTTCAGATAGCCGCTTGTTGAGTCGGTTCCCCGGTATCGAATATATCTGCGTCTGTTTTCGATTAGCTTTCTGTTCACCCGCCCCCCGCAGTCATTGCATTCCGCGTGAACAAGAAATTGTCGTTGTTAGGCCCGCCGTAGAACAAGCCTCTCGTGAAGAGCTTTTTCGCCTGCCGAGCCGGTGGTTGCTTAATAGTGAGCAAACTTGGGTTAGGTTCTCCCCGTACGGCACCGGCACGAGGTGCATGATTGTAAGGTCATCCCACCCCCGCCCGGCTGTTCGACGATCATCGCTTGTCACTACCGCAGCAGTACTCTTGATCATGTTGCAACCCCCCACTAACGATATTTTTCTGGTCATTTACTCCTCTAGACTCTTCCCATCTCACTGGGGAGTCCTTGTACCATCCTCGGAGGGATCCGGTACTGGTACCCTGATCAACGTGATCGGAGATCCCTCAGTCGGGTTCGAACATGAGTTCAAGAGAGACTACGGCGGGGAGGATACCAGACGGGTGTCCAAGACCCTCCTCTTGGGCAAGGTCGCGTCCGAACACATCGATAATCGGAAAGAGGTGGGACAGAACACTGACGACGTTCCGAACAATAAGTTGGAGGATGTCGCCCTCTCGATCCCGCCACCATCCAAGAGCTTACGCCGCAGTGGTAGCTCCGTGAGTTTTTTTATAGCGGTTTACTTTTAGGTTGTTCAGGGGCATTGTCGCTGAGTTGTGTCGCAGGTGGGTATAAAGGTAGAGATAAGGAATTGTCAATCATGGCTACGCGAATATGTGGTCGCGTTAGTGGAGAAGGAGATACTCGAACCGTCCGCTCTGGACGTTGTTGACAGCGCACCAAAGATTTCATCCATGGATGTTGCACTATAAGCTCTGTTACGATGTACCTGGCAGCCGTTCCCCTCACAATTGGTGCACCCGCTCACTGTCTCCTGCATAAGTACAAACTGCCTGCGAGCCAATAGTACGAGGGGTCCCAGACCATGGAATCCCGAAGGGAGAACGGGATGTCCCAAGGCACATCCCACCCGGTCATACGGTCACTTCCCGGGCCGCACTACAGGCAGAACTTTGGCCCGCTGTATACCGTACGTTTGCGGGGTCACCCCGTGACAATAACCCGCTGAAATTAACGGGGAAGCAGAGTTCTATGCTCGCTGGCCGGATGACGAGGGCGCTTTTCTGAGGGTCCTATTTATTAAACCATGTAAGTGGCTGTCTCGAAGGGAAATACGGTGACCGAGGGAACCTGCTAAGGAGATCTCGACCGCCGTCGTCCTCTGCGTTTGCTGCGGTGTCTATCCCGAGGGGAACGAGACCGAGAGTGATCCCGCCGATGAGCTTCATTTCTGCCGGCGTTGGATGTTTTCCGTTGTTCTCGTGGTTTCCCCCTGTGAGACTTGGATATTTCCTCGAGAATCACGTCTGCGGCACCCGTTTCGGCTACAACGTCACTCTCTCGAGTTTCAGGTGCAGCGATAGCCTGAGCAGCTCCCTTTTCCTTCGTTCTCTTGTACATCAACTTTTTGATGCACTTATCACACAACACCACCTTCACCAACGCGCTCTTCGACTCCCCTTTCTCGATATAAGCGAAGGGGAGTTCGACGGTGTTGAGATGAAAACTGTCGTCGTCGGGTTCTGGAGAATGACGGTGGCACCTGGTGTTACCACACGTCGTCTCGCCTGAGCCTGAAAGGACTTCGGATTCCGTCCGCCAACGTATGCTGAACTAGTTTCGTTAGCTGGAGATTTCGTCAATGAAGAAAGTTGATGTACGTTGCCAGATTTGTAGTGTTTGAGGTCGCATACCGCGAATTCTTTGTAGAGGCTGTCGTAGTACTTTTTGGCGACCTTGTCGTTCCACGATAGACCTTTGACTTCCTCGTCGTCTGCTCGGAGGAACCTGTAGACCCAGTCAGAACGGGCAGAGTTGGATCCAAATGTGGCACATACTGGTGTGAAGATTTCAATATCTCAAATTCGGTTGCACCCTCTAAATGAGGTGCTTTGCTTGAGCCCCCGTATTGCGGTAAAGCCATCTAATAAACAGGGAGCGAACCAGAGTGCCAGAGTGGCTCTGGCAGTGGAATTGGTGGAGATGTCGGATGTGTCGTTCCGTATGCACGTGATCCAATCGTAGCAGTGCAAGGCGCCAGTGTCACGGTAGACCCAAACTACCCACCTAAACAATGAAATAATCGTCGTTCGCCGTGAGTGGATCGGAGCCCCTCCCAGGTCGATTGGTGTACAAACCAAGCCCGAAGGTTTCGAAACTTTCGTATGTTCGCAGTCATCACTACTTCGAAGGGCACTCCGCCCGTTCATTTGTTGGAGCTCCGAACGTGGGAATTCACTGGAAGATCTGGCTTCTGTTCCATTGCACTAAGGATCGGTACATGAAATAAGAAAGTATTCTATCTGCGAGGGAGGGACGACGTGTATAGTATCGCCGAACAACATGGGAGAGCGAGTGGGTTGGGCATCAGTACTTCTGACATAGAGCGAGGTGAAAACAGCGACGCTCACGATGGTAGGCTGACCGAGAAGGCCACCAAAAGCTGATGGGTCATCTGCTTCATAGTATAGTGACGCGTCTGTTGCCCCCGTGGACATCCCCTTCCTTTCAAATGCGTGATCAAGCCTCGATCAGGGGCCAAAATGGAACTAGTTAGGGATGCGATGACGCCGGGATTTGAACTAAAAGTTGTGCTCGTGATCGCTCAATGCCAACGATTAAGTCTTGGTGCTTTTAGGCGCTCGACTTCTGGTCCTGGACTGCTCAAGCCACAAAGAGGGCTACGGCCTAGCGGATTGAATAAGATGGCAAGGGTCCCGATCTCCAAGTCAGCGGATGAAAAACGGAAGGTCGAAGATTGGGGCACTTGCCATCTCTTTCGGATCGGTGCTTGTTACCCGCAACAGCTACGCCGCAAAACTGCAAGACGTGAGGCGTCTATCAAGGGTGCACCTCGCGAAATGTCATCGATGACTCGTTCAAGTTGCGAAGAAGTCTCTTCGGCTACGATTTCTACGGAGGAAGGGAGGCTGGAGACTCGGCGGTCAAGTGCAGTGAGATCAATCGGCGCTGACGAGGTTCCTTCCGCTCCCAACCTTGGTGCGCCTTGGAGTTGAGCCATGGAACGACCTCTGGTGCGTCCTCTACGGATTGTGCCAATGTATGCAGGTCAATGATTTCGGAGGTGGGGTCGTCAATGCTCATCTGGAATCAGATTGAGAATGGGGCCCAGCCACAGAGATCGATAACGTACCCTCTACACCACAGCCCGACACACAGGAGCACCCGGTGATTTTCCTGTGTTCACGATCTAACATTGTGCGTAAGACATCGTGCGGAGAGGATAGAAGATGGGCAGGTCACCGTTGCGGTCGCGTCGGAGGTCACGTTCACCATTAATGAGGCGCGTCTCAGCCGGAGTTTTCCATCCGACTTCATCCCTCAACCGCTCGCGACAACTTTGCAAAATCACGCGTGCCAGGTGCCAGGGAAAAGACTCCTCCGTCGCCAGAGAACAGCGACGATGGGTAATTTACTGTAACTTGGGAATTTGTACTGAAGGAGAGTTGACATTCCCAAGAATATTCGCAGCGGCGATGCAACAGCTTCTCAGTACGCCCACCGTTTAAACGAACGTGCTGGTTTGATTCTGACCGCCGATACAGTCAAACACGAATAATAGAAAAAGGACAAGTCTGCTAGACTCCTGAAAGAGCTGGAGTCTGAGACACGAGATGCGGTTAATCTGGCTCGTCATGTATCCGTACCCTCCACTGATTGCCGGGCTGAAGATTCAGGAAGAGGCCCTCGAGGTCCAGGGCCTTTGGGACGAAGTGTTGTTATTCATTCCTACTACTACCGAACCACAGAACCGATATTTTACAGGGACGATCTCCTTCAACGTTTCGCGCTCGACTACGCCGCAAACGAAGATAAGATTCAGAACTTGTACGGAGAACTGGAGCGGGAGACACAGCGATTCCATGTCCTTGCGTTCACTACCCCCGCTTCTCTAACTGATCCTGGGCTCTCGTTGCTGGCGCACAGGCACACACGGAAGAAAAGCTGTCAACCACAATCAAGCGCGACAAGTGGCGCGAGAAGAATTACATCAAGGGACTAACCCTCACAAGAAAGTCTTGTGAAGGTCTCTCTCGTTTCTCTCGGTTCTTTCAGCGCAGTCCGGTCTAACTCCATGCTTTCAAAGATTTCCGACTTCTGGTTCAGGAATATGAAGACCTCTGCAACTGATCTCATTCTCTTTTCGTTCTGTTCTATTGTCGGCAAACTGGATCTGACCCTGTGCGAGCTCACGAATGGTTGGGATTCCTTTCATTGGTGATCTCGTTTCGCGATTCGTTCTATGTGGCGTGTACGGAACCAGGACCCTTTTTTGTTGAATGGATACACTTCCCTACGCCTTACGTCTTGTCGATCAATGCCATGGACAATACGTCCGAAGGGCGCTAATAAGCAATGATGGCGGCCATTGATCCAACCGAGCGACTACGAACAACAACGTGGGTCGAACTCAGTTGCAGGCAACTGACTGGTGATCGGCGCCAGTTGTGCCACCGGAGATGAGTGTGAGGAGAGTCAACTCATTGCACTCCCGACATTACACCAAGAGCACGTGCGGTTCGATCAATCGCAAGAGAACAAAGGCAATATGTCATCGATGCTGGCCCTTGTAGTCATGCGCGGACCCCAATCTGTGTGTGGATTCATAGCACTCTTCGCCCGCCGATAGGTGAACATGACCCCCGATCTGATTGACACTGCTTACCAATATCTTGACTTCATCTACCTTAGATCCGCCTCTCGCCCCCCCACGAGGCTTCTACTTACGTTCTACCTAGACTCCCTGGGTGACGTCTAAGAGCTGGTCAGGAGGTACGTCTTCCATTACAACCTTACCATTGCGGAGTGCCTCTTTGACTGACAATGTCCTTCGGGTCTCCTCTTCCGGATAACGCCTTGGAACGTTCGACGTCGGTTTATTCTTGGCCATTGAAGATGGCTCCGGCGAAAGCAAAACGCCGTACCTAGGCAGAAACCCCGAAATTCTAACCAAACCGACCGACCGACCTCGTGCTGCTTTTCAACACGATATAAGGGTCGGTGGGAGCCTCTGGGGTAAACAATAGCCTGCTGTTTCACCCTCCACATCATGGCTTCACCTCCCAATGTCTACGCGCATCGCGGTCGTTACTTGCTCTCACAGTACCATGAACGAAACAAGCAGATTCCTAATCACAAGCTCTCTGATATGAAGCGGGTCCTCCACAACCCAGCCCCCACGCCCAACTTGCCTGTTTGTATCATCGGTGCTGGCGCGGCTGCTTTGTACACCGCAATGATCTTCGAGTCCTTGGGGATCAGCTACCAGATCGTCGACGCGGACACTCGAGAACGTATCGGTGGTCGACTTTTCACCTACCACTTCCCTGGCGGTGGCCCCTATGACTACTATGTATGCAGAATTCAAATCTAGTTTCACTATATTCTGACTTTTGCACAGGAAGTTGGAGCCATGCGGTTCCCAGATACACCGTTCATGAAGCGGGTCTACGACCTGGCTGAGAACAGGAACTTGCCGGTCAAGCTTATTCCTTACGTTATGCAAATGGTCGAACCAACACCGAACACGTTCTTGTTCTACAACAACTCTCGTGTAAACAACCAGGACTCTTCTATAACCGGAGATCCATTCAATGTCTCCAGCTACGTCACTGATTCAACCTTGACGACGCCTCAAGGGGTGGCTCAAAAGGTCGCGACCGTAATTCAAGGGTTCCGTGATTGTTTCAGGCCGGAGCAGGGAAAGCCCCCGCCGAACATCGCGGCTGCGATGGAAGCTATTTTTGAGTTGACTAACCAGTACTCGATGAGAAGTTACATGTTCAGTCTTTCCATGGACCCCAGAGACATCAACTGGTGCGAGACCCTCGACAAGTCCACTGGTTGGTATGACCGGGCTCTTACAGAGAGTGCGTATTGGATGCTTTTGGTGGATTCTGGTTGTAACGTGTGGTCATCACAGCTGTTATCGAGAGCTTGGCCTTCGACTGGCCCACCGCGCCCCTTCCAGGCCCCGAGCCACCGAACACAGATCCAAATGGGCCTTGGCATTGCTTCGAGTACGTTGTGGTTGTTATAATGGATACATTCGTTACACTAACGGGCTTCGCTTCACAGCGGAGGATCTTCGACGCTCCCTCAGGCGATGTTCAAATCTCTCTCGGAGAATGCGCAAGCATCCGCTCAGTTCCAAAGCCCGGTCACCGCTATTTCCGTGGATACCGAGAACAATTACATGAGGATTTCGATCAACGGGACTCAAAGTCCCCAACCATATTCCGCCGTTATTTCTACTGTTCCTTTGCCACGTCTCAGCCTCATGGATCTCGATGGAGTTGACATCAACTCCAACTACGCACAGTGGAGTGCCATTCGTGAACTTCAGTATGGACCTGCGATCAAGATCGGACTCAAGTTCGATTGTCCGTGGTGGGAAACGGAACTCCCACAGCCGATCCATGGTGGACAGAGCTATACCGATCTACCGTTGCGCACGATGTGAGTTGTCGGGGATTCCGTGGCTAGCTATAAGTTCTGAACACTCCTCTGCGCGGCACCACAGTGTGTACCCTTCGTATCCTGCGGATGCGGCCCCAGAAAACATGTCCAAGGCACTCATCGTGAGCTACTGTTGGACCCAAGACGCCGAGCGAATGGGCGCGCTTATGAACGGTGACGGCACCGCGCAACCGGAGCTCATTAACCTGGTCTTCCGCGATTTGGCAGCCATTCATGGCGTGTCCGTTGAGTGGCTCCAACAGTTTTACACGGACGGAAACTACTTTGCCTGGGATTGGTTGCACGATCCTCTCACCATGGGTCCGTCTTTGTTTGTCGACGGTTGGTGTTTTGGCCCTTCTAAACGGTTGTTTTAGGTGCATATGCCTTCTTTGGTCCGGGTGTGTACGCGAAAAGTGATATCTACAATGAGATGCTTCTGCCTGTCGCAAACGGAAAACTCTTCTTCGCCGGGGAAGCGACTAGTACTTGCCATGCGTGCGTAGATTCACCGTCAATCTTCTGGGCGTGACTCTAATCCAAACCTTATCAATAGTTGGGTTGCCGGCGCTCTGGACAGCGCATGGCGTGCCGTGGACCAATACATTCACGTCAATCAGTCGAAGGAGGTTCAGGCTGAGTTCTGGGAAAAGTGGGGCCCAACCGAGTATTGGGATGAAGCTTCCAACGAGGAACTGGTCAAACTGAATCGACAGCTCACGGAACGCCACCTTGTGATCGCTCTCCACAAATCTGGCATCAGGCCCGCTTGAAAGGAAAGCACATTGGTCGCCTTAGTACAATTTGGATTTCTTGACAAGTAACGTGTGAATGTTGTACTATCTCAATCCCGGTGTATGAATTAGGACCCGCCCCTTTACGAAAGAACCTTCGCGGGTGCGTTCCCGCCGAGAAAAAGAAGCGGCGCTGGCGCTGTTGTTTTCTAATGTGAACCGACCATTCCCTCATGAACTCGCTGGGAGACCGGCGCAGATGATCGTAAGAAGGCTATGCGCCGCCGGGTCTTGTGGATGTGGCAAGACTGGAATGGAAATCTCCCCACCCACGGTCTTTGCTCCGTTGACCAGGCCCACTTCGGCCGCTTTCGCTGGTAGTGCGCGGGATCTGCCCACCGACGGGCTGAGTCGAGGACGCTCTAGAAGCAGTCCACCGTGAATCTGCCTCTCAAGGCCCCAGCGCTCAGCCGTGGCCCTCCGGCTCCCGCAACCTCGCACGTACGATGAGGTAAACACGTGATATGCGAGGATCAGAACTTTAAAAAAAGTGATATGCGGGGACGAGGGTGCAGATGCGTCCGAGTGAGCAGAGTTCATTATCAGTTCGACTTATTTGTTTTTCACAACTTACGTCTATCACAAATCGGCAGACACCAGAGGAACAAATGTGACCCAAAGTTCGACGCCTATTTGGGATGCGTGGTGGGGGGGGGAGGGGATCTAGCATGGGTTGGAGTGCTTGCAATTGAACTGCGATGCGTCGTGCTCTCCTTCCGGCAGCAACCGTCCGTGGCGTAGGTAGGGTTGTTTCTGAAGCATGGGCTTTTCACCGGTTCAAGCGCCAGACTACACCAAGGATACATAATCGGATTCAAATCCAGGCACGCGAGAGCACATGGGACCTCAGTGGGGTACGTGTTACCCGCTGGGCAATGTATTGTCAACACAATAAATTGCTCAGATACCTGATTCCAGCGGCAGACTTACGTGACAGGCTAGAGCCACCCGATCAGGGCGTACCGCAACTCTCCCCGTGCAGCCCGCAATGGTTTCTTGGCGTTCCCACTCACCGACTGGGCATAAAACTGAGGTCGGACGGACGAGATCGATGGCTCCCCGTCTGTCGAACCTCTCCCAGCTTACCTCTCCACATGATCAACAAGGAGGCCCTGCTTGCGGCCTCGCTTTGTGCCGCTGTATCGTTGGTTCTGATCCGGAAATGGCAAAAGAATAGGAGCAGACCGCCATATCCACCGGGACCGAAGGGATACCCGCTCATCGGCAACGTCTTGGACGTCCCTCAGGACATCCCAGCGTGGAAAACATTCATCACTTTGGCACAGAATTCAGGCAAGTGTCCGCTCTACTTTCACTGAAAACCGTCCAACTAAAATTTTATCAATCCAAGATACGGATGTGTTATATCTCAAGCTACTGACAAAGGATTTCGTGGTTCTGAGCAGCACCGAAGGTATCACAGATCTGTTGGAGAAGCGGTCCAACATTTACTCCGATCGAGTGAGCCTCCTTGTGAAACTGACGAGTTAACTCCCACTGATGCGATGTGAGATCAGCCACACATGCCGATGCTTGAGCTGTAAGCCATCTGTATCGTCCAAGCTTCTTCTTTCGCTAACCGCCAACCTAAAGCATGGATGTGTCCTCGTGGAGTTTTCTCTCGTTTGGCTACGGAAGCAAATGGAGAAGATGTCGCAGGCTCTTTCACGAGTTCCTGAACGCGAATGCGGTATCGAGGTTTGACGATTATCTGAACAAATATACTTGCCGCTTGCTCTTTCATCTCGCTGAAACTCCCGCTGGTTTCCTGGACCACATCCGATTGTTGGTTCTTCCTCGCACGGTCGTCATCACATGTCCCGCACTTACTCCCGATCCTTAGTGTCACCGGGGCCCTTATCATGGAAATGACCTACGGCATGGACATCAAGTCCCACGAAGACAAGTTCTTGCAAGCCGCGGATCGGGCACTAGAACACCTCGAAAAATCCATGGTACCTGGCGCGTTCCTCGTTGATGCAATCCCAATATGTTTGTCCCCGAATCCCCGAATCCCTGTAACGCCCGACTGATAATCCGGTCTCAAGTGAGGCACGTCCCGGACTGGTTCCCTGGGGCTGGGTTCAAACAATTCGCCAAGGCCGGTCGAGAACTGTTTGGTGTCGCTATTGATGGCCCATTCGATCACGTTAAGGAGACTTTAAAGGTTTGTCGATGGCCTATACATGCATCTCATTTTTTTGACTAAAGAATGGCAAGGTCAATGGGACCAATGCTTCTATTGCCGCCTCGTGTTTCGACCGTGTGGCAGAACTTGAGAATCAAGGATTTGACGAGAGTGTAATCCGATCGATGACTGCAACAGCGTATACGGGTGAGATAATTTGTCGGAGATACACTCAGGAGTGCTCATTATGACATTGCAATAGCCGCGGTTGGTACCGTAAGGATTCTGGCTTTCTAACATCCGTATTCAAGCTCATTTGTGAATAACGGCAGACCTACGCAGTCATGCGAACCTTCTTCCTTGTCGCGGCTTTACACCCTCACGTTGTGAGAAAGGCACAAGAGGAGCTGGACAGAATTGTGGGATGCGAACGTTTGCCACAAATCTCAGATCAGGAAGACTTGCCGTACATCTCCGCGTTGATCAAGGAATTGCTCCGGTGGAGTTGCCCGGGTCCGATTGGAATCCCCAAACGTGCCATGAAGGACGACGTATACAAGGGATATTTCATACCCGCCGGTACCACAATCCTTGAGAATATCTGGTAAGTGTTACTATGTCTTATGCGGCGACTGTCGTAAAATGATACGTGGGTCATTTACTTACCATGTGCAGGGCAATATGCTATGACGAAACTGTATACCCTGCGCCACACACGTACGATCCCGAGCGGTTCTTGAAGGACGGGAAGTTGGATCGCTCCGTGAAGGATCCCGAGGATCGGGTTTTCGGCACCGGCAGACGGTACGACCCCGCACAGGCTGCAGTTCTTGTCGCTCTCTGACGCCTGTTGACAGGATATGTCCCGGGAAATTGTTTGTTCTTCGGTCCCTATTCCTCAATATCGCTTCCACCCTCGCCGTGTTTGACATTGAGGTACCGGCTGGTGAGAAGTTGGAACCCAAGTTCCAAGAATATGTCG
>Ga0307513_10005400_pt1 | contig 16902 bp, 20 predicted proteins | sample 15_EM_MG_FD_202174 | JGI IMG/M metagenome (GOLD analysis project Ga0307513, IMG submission 202174) | Populus trichocarpa ectomycorrhiza microbial communities from riparian zone in the Pacific Northwest, United States - 15_EM | ecosystem: Host-associated > Plants > Roots > Unclassified | place... | reverse complement strand
GACCGAGTAGGGCGAACGCTCGAAACCCAGAGTCCAACGATGGAAGGGCTTTGGCCGCCGTGTCACTTAGATGGGACCTCCGGTGGCCCTGCTTTTGCAGAGACTTCCTACGACCCCGACGTCGCACCGCGCTGTCCTTCCGGAAGAGAGCACAGGAGACCATCAACCTGGTGAGACCTAGGGGATCAGGTCTCTCCAGACGGACATCTCCCATCTTGGCCCACTTTCCCCTTCCTCCCCCTCCCAGCCTGTCTATCGCCCCCCCCTTCTTTCGCCCATTAGGCCATGTTGTTCATAGTTTTTCCCTCTCTCCCTCTTAGGTAGGTATGCCCCCCCTTCCTCACATGGACCTTGGATATCGGACCTTAGATAGCAGACTTTTCTCCCATTTGTTAAGTTGATGTTATTAGCTGTGTGCTAGGTAGATAAGACGCCGTCCATGTACTAGCTTACAGTTGTCGGGATAAACACGAATTTAAAAAAAAAAAAAAAAAAACGTGTTGCGCAGGAGGCTGTTTTTATCGGTGATCTTCAACCCACGTCAATTCTTTCGCATCCGGGTTTCGGGCTGGGCGGAGGTATCGCGAGTGGCTGGCGAAGCGTAAAGTCATGAAAAAGGTGCTGAAAAAGTTGAAAGCTGCATTCTCTCGCGGCAGACAACGAAAAAGCAAGGGTAGCGGGGACGAGGTGGAGGAAGCACGTGGCGCCGATCTGCAGTTGTGGGCTCCGTTTCTTTTCGTTTCCGTCTGCTTCCAGGAACTCACATCGCCTTCGCGTCCAACCACCCCAACATCTTAGCTGGACCAGGCCCGAGAAGATGTCCAACAAAGTCGACCGAGGTCCCTACAATGCCAGCGGCGCACCGCCAAAGTCGGTTTTGCGGCTCTAAATCCCCCACCTGTTGCTGACCCATCAAATGCAGATATATCAACGATTTCTCCAAAGCTCTTGCCAGCGAGGTCCGGATCCTTTTGGACGAGGTTGGAAAGCTCAGGGACGAGAGAAGAGCCCTCCAATAGTGAGCAAACATATCCGAGCCACGCCCGAATGGGGATCTGACGACCGAATTCTTCAGTGAGATTGCTGAACTGATGAGTGTAAAGTCCAAGCACGGTGCTGGCGGCGAGTACACTGCGGATTGGGCACCCCAGGTTCGATGGTTCGACTCTTTTTGATTTTCACATCTGGGTTCAAATGTTTGGAAAGCACGAACAGCCTCCGATGCCAGAAATGCCGCCTCCTATGGCAATCGAAGATACTGGGCCCCCACAACCAGCAAAGCCTGCTTGGCGTACGGTACACAAACGACCTGAGAGAAAGCGCAAACAGATTACGGCTGGAACTCCTGCACCACAGCCTGCCCCACAACTGGCTTCCCCGCCAGTAAAGCCAGAGACGCCCTCGTGGGCTCAATGGAAACGTGCGTGATCTTGCCGCGGCTCGGGAGATTGTGTTTTCATGCGATATTGTCGGTGCCTGCAGCTGATCACCTGGTGTCGCCCATCCCTCGCCAGGCGACACCGACCATGCCCCCTCCCCGAGAGGTTGCACCTCCCCCTCGAATGGGGCTTTTCGGTGCGTGATGGGCGTGACCGAAGTGAGCGCTGATCTAACGAGGTTATTACCCCATAGGACCACCATCGCCTCCGCTCAAGTAGGATATCCGGAGATCTCCCATAGACTGTGGAACGAACATGTAGTATGACACTTCTTTCGTTGCTGTACCATGGAATATTTTTCGGAACGGAGATATTTGAAAGTTGCAAGTGAGCTGTGGAAATGAACCGGAATGGTTTGGCGGATGGCAGGTGGATGGGCGGCTTTTGCGTGTACATAAGCTGTGGCAAGTCGAGCCTATACTGATTGCCGCTTGTAGTACAAGAGGCCCCAGGGAGGGCTCAGTCCGAGAATTCCTACTTATACCAACTCTGCCAATCCCATCTCCCTCCTTCCCTCCTCTATTGTATGCCTTCGCTCTTTTCTATCTTCATCTAATCCCCCGCCTGTGTCCGTGGACCGTTGCCATGCCTCGCTCGGTATCCTCGGAGTCGACCGCCCCCTCCTCCCCCTCTTCATCTCGCAAACGACTCTTCACTCGAGCGGCAAACCTTCTCTCTCCAAACGGCAAGCCCGGCCCCCTCCTAGATACCAATCCCCCATCTGTCGTACGACCACCCCACAGGGAGGCCAGGAGGTCTCTCAGCACGATCAAAACAAAGTTCCGAGCCACCGGTACCCCGCTCAAGCTTCTTCGTCGCCTCTCGACCTCCAATGCACACCTCAAGTCTCACATGATGGGTGACGCCACGCCTCCGTTGTCCAAGGTCAAGGCAAAGCGAGGACGACGCGGTCGAAGCTATTCAATGCACGTAGGACGTCCCCCATCAACGGCGCGGTCACACAGCGCGCCAGGCGCGCCCAGTCCCAGCCAATCCCGTGCCTCTCTGACTCTTGCCATGTCCGATACCATTTCCCACAAATCCACAGCCGAATCCAGTGGCACTACCACTGTCCCTCACGATGTCGACGTCCCCGTGGACTTACAGGCCGGCATTAGTATGACCAAGGTGTCCGCCAAGGAGAGTAAAAAGGTCACCGTCAGGATCGACCCAGATCTTGGCCAGATCTTTTATCAGTCCCGACGAGCGAGGATAAGTGAGTCTCTCCCTCTGTTCCACACCCTCCACAGCTGTGCGCTGTTTGGCGATCTCTCTCCGTCTTGAATTCCACCCAGACTCTGATTGATTGACTTGTCTGCCCATTCAGTCCAGATCGAAAACATAAAAGAACTCCGTTCAGGGTCCGATGCCCGCTACTACCGGGAACAATTCGGTCTCAGTCCGGAGACTGAAGCCAAGTGGCTGACCATCGTTTACGTTATCGGTGCAGGCTACAAGACGCTCCATCTTATCTCTCCTGATGTGAACAAGCACCAAATGCTGGAGATCACCCTCCGGAAGCTTCAGGCGATACGCGAGGGGTTGAAGGACGGATCAGGCAGTCTTGAAATGCGCCAGGCCATCTGGGAGAAGCAATACTGGAAGGCCTCCGACGAGGAAAAGGATCAGAAACTAAACTTCAACGACGTCGAGAAGATGTGCCACAGGTTGAACCTTGACCCACCCCGCGATGAACTGAAGAAGAGATTTGACGCCGCTGACGAGGAGCGGAAGGGCACTCTGGATTTTGCTGCGTTTAGACGCTTTATTAAAGCTCTCAAGGCTCGGCCCGAGCTTGAACGAATCTTCAATGACCTTACCAAAGGTAGTGATGGGAAGCTCACGTTCCCTCTTTTTCTCAAGTTCATGCGAAATTCCCAGAAGGTGCGTTAGCTGTCTCTACCCATCGTTTCGCGATCTCATACCCTATTTCCTCATAGGCGGTTGAGTCTGAGGAAGACCTTAAGAAGCTATTCATCAAAATCCTTACTGCGCCCGAACAGATCGCTGCGGCCGCGAAATCTGCTTCGTCCACGGATCCGACCCCAACGCTGCCCTCAGAGACCCCGGCGCCCGTCACCTGGGAGAATGGCGCATGGAAGGTCAAGCATTTTATCTCTTTCATCTCGTCCCAAGAGAACTCTGCTTTCGGTGAAGAGCCTAGGGTTTGGATGGACATGACCCGCCCGTTGTCTGAGTACTACATCTCGTCCTCTCACAACACCTATTTGGTTGGGAACCAGTTGATGGGCACGAGCACCATCGAGGGATACATTCGTGCGCTCCTGCACAGCTGTCGCAGTGTTGAACGTAAGTGGCATCCCGGTTTCGTTTATTTTTAGCTTCCGACTATCATACCTAACTCTTTTTTGTTATCCATCAGTCGATATTTATGATGGCGATTGCGAACCTGTGATTTATCATGGGCGAACTTTGACTACCAAAGTCCCGGTCCGGGAGGTTTGTGAAGCGATCATGAGGTATGGCTTCGTCACGTCCCCGTATCCCATCATCATTTCCGCCGAGGTCCATTGCGGACTGACCCAGCAAGACATGTTGGCCAACATCATGAAGAGTGTTTTTGGCGATGCTCTCGTGAGCGCTCCCATCGACGGCCGGCCAAAGATCGATGTTCTTCCCAGTCCTGAGGCGTTAAAGGGCATGGTCTTGTTGAAGGCGAAGAACCTATATGCTTTGGAGAGCGACGACGTTACCGTTGACGTCGAGTCCTCGGAGACCACATTATCTTCCGATCCGGACGTGCTTTCGGACGTTAAATCGGAGTTGAAGAAGGTGGGAAACAAGGTCTTGGGGCATATCGGAAACCGTCGCACGTCTGGTACAAAACATGCCCAGACATCCCCCTCGCTTTCCTCTAAGGCGTCGACGAACAGCGACGAGAAAGACAAGAAGAAGGAGAAGGTCAAGATGTCATTCGAACTCCTCGCCTTGCTGGTCTACACCGTCGGCGTCAAGTGCAGAGGTCTTAACAAGAAGGAAACCTACGCTCCAGAGCATGTCTTCTCGTTGTCTGAGAACACGGCCAATAAACTGTTGAAGGACAACATGATGGACCTGATCAAGCATAATCAGGATCACGTCGTGAGGATTTATCCCAAGGGTGTCCGGATTAACTCCACCAACTACCACCCCCATCGGTACTGGTCGGCTGGTGCCCAGTTGGTCTCACTCAACTGGCAGACCTGTGGTACGCGTCTTTCCCTATTGGGTTATCCTTGTTTTAGTCACTGACGATCGCGTATGACGCAGATCAAGGCCTCATGATCAACGACGCCATGTTCAGGAGGAACGGCAAGGCTGGCTACGTCCTCAAGCCCCAGGCGTTGCGAGAAGCTCATAAGGATCTCCTTACCCGTCGGACGAAACACTGCTTAAAGGTGCGGGTCATCTCGGCCCAACAACTTCCCCGGCCTCGTGACTCGCAAGGTCGCGAAATCCTTGACAAGAGCATCATGGATCCTTATGTTGAAGTCTCACTGCTCGTCCCAGATTGGTCACACTCTCCGTTCTTGCCTTCAGAGAGTACCGCCAAGTATACCCCTGCCTCGGGACCCCAGGTCGGTGGAGCGACTTCCGCGAGGGTGGTGAGCAACAGGACCAAGGTCGTCAAGAACAACGGGTTTAACCCGGTCTGGAACGAGTCGTTCTCGTTGCCATTTGATTGCGTCGGGGAGATGATGGACCTCGTGTTCGTCAAGTTTGCCGTGAAGGAGGGCGGTCAGGATAACGATGAACCTCCTGCGCAGTACATCACCCCACTTCAATGTTTACGTCAAGGTACGTGTTTTCGTTCTCGACCCCTCAGTGTGTTGTGAGACCGATCGTCCGATCCTCGGCTTCCAGGTTATCGTCATATTCCCCTGCACGATTCACAGTTGTCTCAATTCCTGTTCTCGACCTTGTTTATTCACACCGAAATCGTCAACAAAGCATAACCCGCACATGTTCCCATCGTCTCTCTCCTCGTCGATATTGCTCGTCTCCCATGCTGTGTTCTGAATCCGCCGTCCGCTGTTTATTCATGATATCGTTTCTCGTTACTTCGGTCTAACTCGTTTGGGGACGCTCTTGTTCGCTCGTTGTTTACCCCTTCTTTTCCATTGATCCCCCTACCCTTCGTGGCCACTTCATGATCATTACCCATCCACCATTCCCCAATGCATTTTTACCACATCCGACATTCATGGACCCTGAGGACCATACTTATCCCCCCTCTCCCCCTTTTCCTACTTCTTTTGTCCCCGCAAATTTGTACCACTATACTTCCCCTGCAGCTCTTTCGGATAAGACAACGGCAGCGACAACGACAACGACCCACGATGCCGGCTCCGACTCCCCGTCTCTCTCTCTCCGTTGCGTATGGTTTATGACTTGACTTGTACTTGGTTCGTCCACTAGATAATTGGCCATCGATCGAATAGAAGCCAGGACCATCATCCCTTGGTGCGTTGCACAACTGCCCAAGGACTAAATATTGGGTGACTGCTCGTAACACTAGATAATACATAGATGACCGTCCCAATAGGATACCGCCAGCTCCCCGATGCCTGGGCGTCGGGCGCTTGAACCGTCGCTAACCCTGTTTTTCCCATCCTATATCATGAAAAGCCTCGCTCTCGGCTCAGTATCTCATAATCATTGGTCGACGAGGCTCTTTATCTTCCTCAGGAAGGTACCATGAACTGATCGGCACCACCTCCAACGGAGGAGAGAGGAAGCTAGGTACTACCGCAATCTGCCAGCTACAACGTGTTCTCGTATTGCGTCGACTCTGAATCCATGGGTAATCAAGACGATGTCCTCTCCTCGTTGAATATGGCCATCGGAGCCTTGAATCTCGCGAAGGCAATCTCGAGCATCACACCAGTTAAAACTGTTTTCGACCCCGCTCACGCTCTTATCGCGATGGTCAAGGTGCGTTTCCTCCTTTTTTGTGATGAGGTGTTCCATGTTCAAGGATAACTAGGAGGTGGCGGCTAACGAACCGGATTATGTCAAGCTCGGTTTATCCTACGCCGACGTTTGTAAAGTCCTTAGCCGGAGAGCGAATGGAAAGAAACTTGACAGCCTCACCCGTTCCGTGTGCGATGCGCATTTCGAGTGCTTCTACCCATATGCTCCTGATCGCAGGCGCGTCGAGGAGATGCAAAAAGAGGTCGTGGAGCGGTGTGAGTGGAGTGTGTTCTCCCGACTGTTTTATGCGAGGAGTGATGAGAAGATCGTCGCCCGAAAGTCGGACCCCAACAGGCTCCTTGTCGCCCTCAACGTGTGTTTAATACGCTCCTACTTGGCCGTTGTTAATTGCTCCCTCTCCAGACTGAACCTGTTATCACTGGTACCAATACTCATATCGCGGCTTCCGAAATCCGTCGGAACGTGTTGAGAAGTCGTGATGATACTGGCGGTAGAAATCTGGCGGTATGTGACCTTATGGGCACTGCATTACCGAATAAACACTCACTGCGGTCCAGACTCAAAACAGGTCAGCGTCCTCGACTACCGGGGGATCTATCATCTTATATTACATCTAGTGTATTCGGAGAACCACCGGCCTCGTCACCGATGTCCTGTTACGAGCGTGGCGAGTTAGTTGAGAAGATCGTTCATCTCGCGGAAAATCTCACCCTAATCACTCCCATTGGTTCCGGCGGAACCGGGAGGACATACACCGTTCTAATCGCCCTCCGCGGCTACCGCATCAGGCGACGCTTTGGTCGCAACCGCTGGATCGTCTACTGTGACCGGTTTCCTGCATCGTGCGTTCATTTCCTCCATCAACTCTCCGAGGTCACCGGTGCAGGCATCGAGGGCCCAGATGATCCAGACCCCCTGCGATCATTCTTGTCCTCGAAGGAGATGATGATAGTCCTCGACAATGCAGAATCCATTCTTGATCCGCAGAGGATGAGCGCGGAAGATATCTATGCCGTGGTGAAGGAGCCGGGCCAGTTCAACAACATTTGTCTTTGCATCACCTCCCGAATCTCCATCGTCCCTCCGGACTACGAGACTCTCAATATCCCAACATTGTCTGTGTCGGAGGCAGCGTGTGACACGTTCTACCACGTTTACCGGCGCGATGAAAGGTCCGATCGGGTCAACAGCATCCTGGAGCAGCTTGACTTCCATCCTCTCCCTATCACCCTACTCGCCACTGTTGCCAAGGAGAACAAGTGGGGTGCCAGCCGACTAAATGAGGAATGGGAGAGACAGCGCACACAGATCCTTCGCACGTCGGACTCCAACGGCCTCGCCGCCGCGATCGAGCATTCGCTTGCCTCTCTGACATTCCAAGGCCTTGGGCCTGATACTCGAGGGCCCCTCGGAGTCATCACATTCTTCCCTCAGGGTGTCGATGGGAACAGCCTTGACCGGCTGTTTCCCACCACCTCCAACGTAACAGGCATCCTTCATGTATTCTGTGTTCTTTCCCTGGCATATCGAAACAACGGGTTCGTCACGATGCTGGCGCCGTTCCGGGGTCACCTTCACCCCGAGGATCCAAAGTCGTCTCAGCTCCTCTCCATGATCAAGGAATCCTACTTCACCGGGTTGTCAGTTGATCTTTACCCTGGCAGACCCAGGTTCAAGAAGGCACGATGGATTGCGTCGGAGATTGTGAATGTTGAACACCTGCTCAATATCTTCACATCAATCGATACCAACTCCGACGATGTCTGGGATGCTTGCGCCAATTCCTTGAAGCACCTCTATTGGCACAAAAAACAACTCATCACGCTGGGGCCCAAGATCGGCGGGCTTCCAGATGGTCATCGCTCCAAGTCCGAGTGCTTGTTTGAGCTCTTATAGCTGTTCTGGTCGGCTGGGGGTTATGCGTAGTGCAAGCGACTACTCACTCACGCCTTAAAACACCAAAGGGAGCAGGGGGATGACCGCCAGGTCATTCGAACGTTGAGTTACCCGGCCCATGCACATTGGCGACTAGGCCTGGACGAGGAAGGAATACAACTGGCGAAAGAGGCGTTGGAGGTTTACGAACGGCTCAGCGATACACCGGGACACGCGTAGTGCTTGTACTACTTCGCATGGTTGCTGTACGACAACGAACAGCTCGACGACGCAGAAGAAGCCGCCTCTTACGCGACCAATCTCCTTCCAGAGAAAGGCGAACGATTTCTGGCCTGCAAGTGTCACCGTGTCCTTGGCAACATATATCGTGCCAAGGGCGATAGAGAGAGAAAGCCAATGGCCATTACGAGGCAGCCCTCGAAATTGCGTACTCTTTCAGCTGGCACGATCAGCTGTTTTGGGTCCATTACTCACTGGCAGGGCTGTTCTCTGAAGAGGGGAGACCCGTTGATGTGTTCGCTCGTACCGAACGTGCCAAGTCACATCTGGTCGGTAGCCCATACCTTTTGTATCGCGCGATGAAGCAGCAGGCTTGGTTTTGGTACGGACTGCAGGGGTTTGAAGAGGTGAAGTCCGAGCCTCTGCGCGCCGCTAAGGTCTTTGAGAGGCTCGGGGCTGCGGGGGATCTAGAAGATTGCGAACGTCTCCTCAGGGCTATAGATTCGGAGCAAAATGAATAGCCTGGTCGCCTCTGGTGGACCGGACACCAACGGTAGGCTTCTGGAAGCGGTGACACTTTCTGCGCATATTAACTTTGCATTCTAAGCTCGAGGAACCGAACGAACACATTGGCGGTTACCCCAATTCCTTCGGAAGCAACCTTGTGCAACTTACCACCAAGGCTTTGTTCCCTCAACCCCATACCAGATTCGTTCACCACTGCAGCATCGAACAACTTACCAATCATCCTGTGAGCTGAAGCCCAGCGGTCTTGGTGAGTTTCCTCGGCGCCGATATGGTTGTGCATACAATGTATACATAGGACCCGGTACACATAATTATCAACACAATCGTTGTGGAACAGCCACGACTTCCGGCATTGATCCATACCTAATACAGATGAAGGGGGCAGTGAACCACCAAGGGGGAAGGGATATATGTTTCTGGTTCGGATTTTCTAGAACCCCCTCCCGAGGGACTATCGCAGCAGACCCCCTCCACAATCACCGCAGCCTGACCCCGTCAGGAACCTCGGATAACATGATGGATCTCACCCCGTTGTCTCGGCATGGCGACCCGGATCCCAAGGGGGTTGGCTCCTCAACGGCAACCCTGGAAAAACAGCGAAAGGAGAAAGGGCTTACCGGGCCCCGGACAATCGTCACAGGTTCTGCACCCAGGCCCGAGTCGGAACATAATCACTCCAAATCGGCGGCCCTCAAGGTTACTAGTGGGAACCAGGCCTACGGAATCGTGGACGACGATTGCACCCCTGTTCCTCCCCTGCAGTGAGACCACCTGACACTTAATTTGGCCGGGATGAAGGTCGAATGTTGAACGGCCACCGCAATCAGTTGGGGATGTCCACTCAAGTTGCGTAGTATCCAGCAGGGCCTCCGTTGTTCGATAGCCCCCTTTGGCTTCAAGTTCCCGTAGTTCGTGCCACAACTACTGAACCCGGGAAAGTCTCCCTTGGCCCTCGCGCCATTCTCTCGGCCCTTGCGGGACCACTCGAAATCGTATTGGTCTCGGAGGTTTGTTCTGTTAGCTCGCGTCTGCGGACGGCGCGTTCGGCAGGGCCGGCCCGGCTTGCCGTTCAAGACAGACGTCCGTCAAGATGTTCAGTGTTGGGGGTCAGGGAAGCCCTGCACTTGAAGCGAGGCAACCAGAAAAATGCCGACTTGGTGTCGGTGTGGGCCTTGCTTGCTATAACAGGATTTCTGGGCGCGTCGAGACTGGTCGTAGCTCCGCCTTCCGTCCGCTGGCGCATGCGTTACTCCTTCTTGTATTTGGGGGAGCGTTGGCCCGATTTCCCTCGAGTAACCAGAACTATGTGGAAGACTTGGTTTGCATCTAGCTTGAGTGTCTAGTAGCCTGGAGAAAGTGTACATCTTCAAAGCTTTATACTCCGACTGTCAAAATGGTCACATCGCCAGCGGCACGCGCTTATGGTTTAGGGGGGCCAGGGAAGCCCTGCAAGCAAAGTAACGCTATCCGACAAAGCCCTCTCTCACTGACGTAAGGAGTTGGGGACAGCGTTTGCCTCTGCACCTCGACTATACACTCTTATTCGAATGAAGTCCGTAACGCAGCAGGTAGGTTTCCGGGTCCAGATACTTGGGAGATCGCCGCCACCTGACGATCCTCCCATCACTACCTCATCCTCGATTCCCACACCCCACCCATCCAATCCGGCTCCGCAGTCCCGAAGATATGACCATTCCTCTTCAAACGGAGTGCAGAGCACCAACTATGCAAAGCCTCATATGTTTACGGAAGAAGGTTGCCCGGAGTGCGTCACAAGGGATCGAGACGTGGCTGATGTGGATGTCACTTCCCCGGGCATCTGGGAGAGAGAGAGCGATGTCCATTACAACGACCTCGTTCGTTCCGAGGAAGGAGCTCTCTCGAGTGGCGTCCCCATTCCAGAAGACCGCCCTCGGTCTATTGGTGCCGCCCTCACCAGTACCAATCTTGTGCTTTGGCTCACTGTGGTACGCGCCTTTCCTGTCCTAACCAATTGCTGTAATCTAATTACCGGTGTCCACCGTACAGAATTCACGGGAGCCAGATTCAAAGTACACGGGTTTGGAGACGTATGTCAGAACTCAGAGGTCGCTCGTCGGAGCCCACGCGAAGGAAGAAATGGGACGCGCATATTCGCAACACCCCCGCTCCGCCTACGAGCCCGGCACCTCCAATCTCAGTCCTAGTGCAATCGCATTTGAGGAAACTGGCCGGATACGAACCCATTCACACGATGCGAGATGTCTCGAGAATGGACTGATCGCCCAGCGAATACCGACAGATATCGAGGAGATGGAAGAGCGAGAAGGGCTGAGGATACCCAGTCGCGCGAGGAACTCATCCAGGGGTTCCGGGTATGACCTCGGTTCAGTCTATGGATCACCTCACTCTCCCAAATCCCCTACCAGCACTTCCGGTAGAAACCCTACAGAATACAATCCTCGGGTGTCAAATTATTCCCAGTCGTCCCCACAACCCAGGAGTTTCTTGTCTTCGAGCACAGGGGAAAGACGACCGCTCCCCAGAGCACACTCCACAGCTTCGTTCTCCGACTCCCATAGGATCGCCGACTTCGTGTCACCCAACCGTAAAGCGAGACTCATCGGTGATCTCAGGACTCTCAGCCAAGGAGGTTGGAGCAGAGATAGTCTGGTCCAATCAGGAATATCGGGTAGCATGATGGATTCGCTGTACGCCTTGATTATTTTTTTCTTTGCAACGATAACATCCGATGATCATCCCGCCTAACCCAGTTTCGCACCCCAAGAAGAGAACACGAATGAACGACTCCGTCCCCAGTGTCGTACCTCTATGCTTAATGAAGGCCTTCTCACCACGTCGGCCCTCCACACGAGTCCCACCTCGTTGTCTCAACATTGCGACCCGGACTCTGGGCAGATCGGTTCACCGACTCTGGAAAGGCGGGAGAAGAAAGGCCTTGCCAAGCTCTGGTCAATCGTCACAGGTTCTGCGCCAAGGTCCAAGTCTGAACACAATCACCTCAAACCAGTGGACCTTGAAGATACCCTCCAGGCCCACGGACTCATTGATAGCGATTGTTCCCCCGTTCTCCCCCCGCAACGGGGCCGCCCCGCTGATAGGGAATCAGCGGACCTCAAGGATGCCCTCCAGGCCTACGGATTCATAGACGGCGATCAGTCCGTCGCTCTTCCCCTGCGGCGGGGCCGCCCCGCTGACAGGGATGGAGGTAGAAATAGGTCCAGACAGCATTCGAGCATACCATACTTACCTGGAACCGTCGGCCAGCGATTGAGCCAATCCCTTTCTCAGTCACCCAGCCAGCCAGTGTTAATACCCCAAGTTCAGCATCGAGGTTCTGATGGTGTACAAACCAGATTACTCCCCGATTCACCGCTCTTTCTCGATTCCAACACTCCAGTCTGTAGACGTTTGATCAGACGCGCGTTCGCCCTAGATGAACTCCCCTCCCTCATCGAGGCGATCGTCTCGACTGAGGATGAGCGCGACGCAATCTGTTCCCTCGCTAGGGACGACGCACAAACTCTTATCGACGTGATAGACGAGGTACGTTCTACATCCGTTCCCGTTATCCGAATCGGGATGGAGACGGTCTGTTGGCTAGGCACTTGATGGCCCCGATTTTTCGTCACGGACCCGAGGGAAATGCCTTAAGTTATTGTACAAGATGTGTGGCCGCCACGCCCTTCTTCCAGGAGCCCTGAAGATCCCTGTTGGCTACGACAGAACAAGCGATGCGTTGTACAGGGGTGGGTATGCGGACGTGTGGAGGGGGGAATATTGTGGCCAGGATGTTGCGGTGAAGGTTTTGCGGACGTACTCAAACAGTGACTTTCAAAAGATAATCGGCGTGGGTTACTGGTTGTACTCTCTTTCCCAGTGTCAATGCGCTGACGGGGCCCCACGTAGAGGTTCTGCAAGGAGGTTGTGATGTGGAGATCCCTTCGGCATCCGAACGTCCTGGCGCTAATGGGAGTCACAATGTCCGAGACTCGGTTCGCGATGGTATCAGAATGGATGGTGCACGGGAACATTAACGACTTTGTGAAGGCACATCCGGAGGTAGACCGACTCGGACTGGTAGGTTTTCCGTTCAAAGTCCTGCTGCCCTTTCCCCATTGACAATTACAAACCCCCTTAGCTGATAGGTGTTACTAAGGGGCTGATCTACATTCATAATCAGGGAATGATACACGGGGATCTCAAGGGCGTACGTATTCGATAGTTGAAGTCATGGTTCTGTCTTGCTGACTTGAATATCTGTCAAGGCGAACATACTGATCGACCAAACCGGCGACGCCCGCCTGGCGGACTTTGGTTTGCTTACGATCATTTCGGATCCTACAAACATTTTTTCCTCGAGCTCGCGCACTCAAGGTGGCACAGCCCGGTGGATGGGCCCAGAGCTCATCGACCCGGAACGATTCCGGTTAAAGGACAACCGTCCAACGAAATACTCGGATTGTTATGCCCTCGGTATGGTGATATACGAGGCAATCAGCGGGAACCTGCCGTTCCACCAACACGGGGACTTGACCGTTTTCACGAAGGTCCTGGCGGGTGAACGCCCTATTCGAGGAGCAGGGTTCACGGATGGTCTATGGAAGATGTTGAAGTTGTGTTGGACGCCTCGACCGAACAGCCGTCCAAGTATTGAATATGTACTTCAGTGTTTGAAGAGGGCTTCCAAGATTTAATCGAACATACGGTCATACTATATTGGCAGAGTTCGATGGATGGAGAGGTACGCGCGAACCTCGTGCCCCCGAACAGCGTTATCCAACATCCGTCGTTTGCAATGACAAGATATCCACGTGGCTGCGGATATTGTGACAATTGCCCCATGACAGGGGTCTGACAGGTTCGCAGACCCCGCACCAATGCTCCTCACGCGCTGATCGCAAAACGTGAAAATTACTTGTTCCTCGCTTATTTGACACTTGTTCCCGTGGAATAATACAGGTCCGGGTTTTGACGTCTTGGAAGCGGTCTAAATTGCAGGGGGTTTCGTAAGAATAGGACCGAATAAGCGGGGTAAACAATTGAGACAACGCCTCGGTTGCTGATGCGTCCGCCCACGGGCCCATATTGTTTTTACCGAGTGGGGTGATCAGCAGGGAAGGGGTAAAATACCCCCTCTTGGGTTGTCCACGGCCGTGCCTATCCCACTTGCGGATGAAAAAAAAGATATTCTGATACGGCGAAACGTCGCCGTCAGGCTTTTCGTTTCGCCCGGCACAACCTGGGGCGTTGGGATCGAGAGAGTAACATGATCCCGAGTCCGGGAGCGGCGTACACGAAACCCAAGGGAACAAAATCGGAGACGTCAATCATCTCTCTCACACGCTTCTGAAAATCTGAAGGCCGGCGGCAGTCTTCACGGAAACACCTACATATCAGTAACTTCGCGTCTCGTCTAAGTATCTCGAAGATGAACTCTCTGATGGATGGCGGAAGCATTTCATTTGTGCTGTCACACCGTCCGACCTCAGAAGCGAAGCAGTCAGGGATGGAATCCAGTTTATGATAAGAGTTGGACAAGAGCGAGGGGAGAGAGGAAATAGGAGTCCGCGATGCGTGAATGTATAATGTAGAAGCAATAGGAGATATAATATTTATGTAGAGGGAAATGAATGGTGGGACCAAATTTGTAGCGAGGGGATCACACGAGTGTGGGAACGCAACCGACGTTGACCCATCTGGATCAAGACGGCGCGTGAGGTATACTACTGTAGCGTGCTACGATTGGCCGTTGGAAAACGAATAAATAAATATGCAGAACAGAACATAGAAAGTCCAGTGTAAGGCCTTGTCCATCGTGGATTCGCATCTAGGGTAACCGGAGACACGTAACTTCTCTCAAGGCGAACCTCACCACCCACCGCCCTTCCTTATGGCATCAATCAGAATGTCGTTGTGGTCTGAAGCCGCCTGCCACATCGCGTATCCTCGCAACTCCTGGTTCTTGATGAACTCTCCTTTGGCCTCGAACGACTTGGCATCGTCGAACGAAACCATGACGTGTGAGGTGGCATTGTAAACGTACGGCTGATCACAAACGAACGTTCTGCATTAGTCCCATCGTCGGCAAGAGACGATCACGCCCGGAACGTACCGTTTGACTGCATTCATCGTATCGGTAATGAATTCCCTGGAGAGGCTGGCCTTCCTCATCCAAGAATTTCCCCTCGATCAAGCCCCAGAAATTGAAGGTGTCGCCCCAAGTGGTCTGCACTCCGCAAACATCCACACCGGGTTCGTCGGAGGCTGAATCGCCTTTGGGCTTCCCGGGCTCAAACGGCGGGAAGGCATTCATCTCGCCCTGTGTCGTCAACGCGACCGATTCGTTCACCGTAAACGAGTGCCCGTAAGCAGCCACTCCCAACACAAATTTGTTTTTCGGTAGGCCAGCGTCCGTCCACGCTTTGACGGCGCTCACAGCGGACCCTTGTTGGTACTGTGGGGGGGCGCAAGTATCGTTGAGAGGCGAATTAGGTCCAACGGCTGGCGACCAGGAGCCCCAAATGTCATAGTTCATGACGATGAGGTAGTCTAGCACTTGTGTAAATGGCGAGATATCGGTCAGTGGCAGGTCATCGGGACCGCGCCAAGGGGTGATCGGAGCTGCAGCGGATAGGATGAGCTTCTTTCCGATGGGATGACGACGGAGCTCCTGTAGGAAAGAGAGGAAATTCGGAGTGTCCTGTTTAGAGATGGTGTTGCATCCGATGCCTTGGTTATTAGGGTATTCCCAGCTGACATGAGAGGTCAACATCTTGACCATAGATTAGTACTGACAAAGTGGAAAACGTACTCAAAATCGATACCGTGTAGCTTGTATTTCTCGACGAGCTTAGTAAGGGTCTCGGCGAAGGCGGTCCTATTAGCTGGGCTTCCTAAACTCGTGGAATAGAACCGAGATCCTCCCCACTTTGAACGGTCATTCAATGACCAGCCAAAACACGACGCGCGTTCAGCTGCTCACCCCTCCGACCGCAACAAGCGCTTTCACTTTGTTCTTCTCGGCGGTGGAGACAAAGGTCTTCAGGAGGTCTTCCCCTCCGGCAATAAATAACTCGTCAACCGAGGGTGTCGTTTCGCTGTATCATCAATTCTATCAAGGACTTTGGAAGACTCGGAAGAACACGGGGACACTCACACGAACGCATAGGCCAAATGAGTGTACTTCCCCCAGCTGACCTTGTCCAAGGGCAGCAGATCGGGGTTCCAACTCGGCCAATAGGCGGCTGCGACCTTGCATTGCGTCGAACTGAGCGAGTCGCGGTTGGCATGGACGTTCCTCGAGGCATGAGGCGAGCGCTCCAGAGTGTATGCGCTCCCAACCACAACAAACGACGGCAAGACGATCGCCCAGGATGCGAAAAAGTTGACCATGTTCGCCCTCGCAGGACAGAAGGGATAGCAAAGTCAAGAGAGCTCGAATGCCAACCGCTTTTTATCCAACGCACACCACGTGAAAGGGGGAAAAAGGTTTCTTCAGGCGCATATTGCGAAGAACGTGCAAAGAACGCTCCCGGGCGGACCTTTCTCGCAACAACGTCGTACGGTGAACGTGTTGCAAAGATGCTGCACATACAACCTGCCGACCAGACATCAGAAGCCGTCTTACCGTACGGTTCAAGGTATGATATATGACGCGACAACTGTTCTGGAGTGGTTTTAGGGAACGTTGAAACGTGCAAGAACTGGATGACGGAACTCACAACTCCAATTCGACGGTCGCCGATCGGTGAGTAAGTTTAACCAGGAGAACTGAATTTTCAAAGTTGCCAAGCCCACAACCAGTCGGGCGACTAATTCTTTCGTGCGATTTCTGTTCGGTGGTTTTCGTTCTGTTTTGTCCGCCGTAACCTGGCCTACCACC
>Ga0307513_10005399_pt1 | contig 16905 bp, 9 predicted proteins | sample 15_EM_MG_FD_202174 | JGI IMG/M metagenome (GOLD analysis project Ga0307513, IMG submission 202174) | Populus trichocarpa ectomycorrhiza microbial communities from riparian zone in the Pacific Northwest, United States - 15_EM | ecosystem: Host-associated > Plants > Roots > Unclassified | place... | reverse complement strand
ACACACATTCCTCCCTTCACGAAATAGCCAGTTGAGCGATGTGACGAGCAATTGTGCTGTTGACTCCATTGATATGCACACGAAAATGCATTTTTTGAAAGGATTGGGACAAAAACGAAACATCCTCAGAGATCAGACTCGACAATATTCGCCAGCTGAGGGTTGCGCCAATTAGCTAGTTGGATCGAACATAAGGTAGCAGTTAGTATAACTTTATAAAAATCCAAAATCTATTGCCGTTGAGTGATGTGATGAGCAATTGGTTCTTTTTAATTGCAAGTAATTATTAAATTTTTAACTGGATGCAATTAGAGGAAGATAATTATCAATGGGCAAAGCTCCGTTGGAGTGGGTGACCCTAATAAGCCATTTCGCTTCCATGGAGATAAGGTCAAAAGATGGAGGTAGAAGACCTTAATTTATCTTACTCTATTGAATGCCAGCTATGTCTTAACTAGAAAAACCCTAACAAAAAGAAGAATGAAGAAGAGTAAGCTTAACATGAGATAAAAGTTAAGAAGTGGGAGAAGGATAATAATAATTGTTGTAATTATTAACTAAATTATCTTTTTGATGATCTTTATTAGGGTTTTACTTTTTTCAAGAAGATTTGGAAGGTGCTCTATCAAAAATATGATACTGAAGAAGTTGGTTCCATGAAGTATGCTTGTGGATGATTTTTCAAGTTCAAAATGAATGAAGGAAAGCTCGTGGTTGATCAATCCAATGAACTTCAAATGCTTGCTCATAAGAAGCGTAACAAAGTCATCCAAGTAGAGTAGCAAATGCAAGTTGCAGACATCATTAATAAATTGAGAATCTTGGAAAGACTTTTTCAAATGTTTGAGGCATAAATAAATAAAAGGCTCTCAATTAAAGCTCTTATTACCCATGTAAGTGTAGAAGAAGAAGCAAAGAACCAGGACAAATTCATTGAATTCAATGGTTTAAATGGTACCAAGGTAACACACTAGAAAATTGATAAATAGAAACGGAATTACTAACAAGAAAATATTTTATCAGTAATGTTCAATGAAAAAAACAACAAAAAAATATTCGTTGATAATTACTAATGGAAATGCTAACAAAAAAAAATTAAAAACCAAGAAAAATTTTATCGGTGATTTCATCGATAACATGACATGTCATTATTTGTTGATGGATTTACTGAGGGAAATATTTCATTGCCAATTCTCATCGGTGATTCTGTCAGCAAATCTAAAAGTGTTATAACTGATATCATTCCTATCCCCTCTCCCCCCATTTTACACAAAACTAGGCCCAATCCTCATAATTTTAGCCACCCCAACACATAATAGTGTCAGCATCATTGTCATGATTTAATTTTTGTTTTCTAAATATTGGTATAAGCGAACCTACCCATTTATATTTAAGGTGAATTTATTGATATTTTTGTGTTGTAATTATAATTTGCTTGTATATTTAAGTGTTTTACTACCTTTTCATAAAGAACTTTGTTGTATTGAACTATGATTTGTATGGTAGGGTTTGTTTAGGATTTGAAAAAATTAAATGTGTTTGTAATTTAATGAAATTTATTTTGATTTTATAACTTAGGTTGTTGTAATGGAAGAATTGATGGGTTATTTAATGAGTACCAATTGTATTTTGTCAATTTTATTGTTAAGTTGAAAATTTTAGAATTTTTTTTATGGAATTGATAACAATTAAATTGTATTAATTTAGATTGAATAAGTTTGAATTGAATATTTGATAGATAGTTAGTTGGTTATCGATAACTTGTTGTTAATTTGATTTATTTTAGTTCATATTTTGATGCAACTTTGAATTTTTGTACAAATGATTATTAATTATTAGATTGTGAATTCATTTTTAATTATCAAAGTTGAATTTTGAATTGATGGTTACATTACTAATAAATGTTGTTGTTGATATTTTATATAGGTTTCCTAAACAATGAATGGTTGTTCTTGGATGTGTCAAAACTCACCAAAGGTTGTATAAGGAAGGTTATTCTAAAGGGGTTGATGATTTTATTAATTTTATATTTTTAAATTTGAAGAATATTAGTGGAGATGAAATTAGATGTCCATGTGTAATGTGTAAAAATAAAAAAGTTTCACTAATTAGATGTTGTGATGATGCATCTTCTAAAAACAGAGTTTGTAGAGAAATAATTATGTTGGTTTGTACACAGTAAACCCTATATTTCTTATGAGACCATGTTAAAAAGGATTATTGGTTCAGCATCTAGTTCTAGCAACATATATAAAGTTATAAATGATAATAGCAATTATTATAAGAGTATGATAATTGATGCAATGAGAATAAATTATGGTTATTCAAGTAAATGTTTATGTTTCAATGAAGAGCCAAATATAGATGCAACTAAGGTTTTTACATTTTAAAATATTGTTATGAACCATTATAGGATAGCTGCATAAATCATATAAATTATCTACCATTGTATTAGTATTTACCATCAAGTCAGATTATGGGTTGAGTGAGGCCAATTATGATAGCATCATCGAATATGCAAAAAAACATTTTATTTAAAAGGAATAGGCTGGAAAAAAACTTTTATGTTATAAAATCGATGATGAAACCCTTTGGCTTAGGATATAAAATAATTGATATGTGCCCAAACTTTTGCATGTTATAGGGTGAAGATGCAAATTTAATCAAGTGTAAAACCTATAGACATGCTCGATATAAACCCAATATTAGTAGAGGAAGAGCACTAGTTGCATACAAAATACTAAAATACTTCACACTCACTTTTAGGCTACAAAGGTTATTTATGTCTACAAAGACAATTGAGCATATGACATCATATCATTCACATAATGCGATGGATGGAGTCATGATGCACCCTTTCGGTAGTTAAGCTAGGAAGCAGTTTAATAGGGTGCATCCTTAGTTTTTAATGGAACCACATAATGTACATCTTAATTTATATACTGATGGGTTTAATCCATTTGGGTCCTTTGTTGCACTCTATTCTTGTTAGCTGCTTCTACTAATAGCTTACAACTTGCCTCTAAAGATGTGTATGAGACCAAAATTCATGTTCTTATCTATAGTCATACTTGATCCTTACAGTCCAGTGAGAATATAGATGTTTGTCTTTAACCATTGATTGATGAGTTGAATCAGTTATGATCATTTTGGGTTTTGACGTATGATATCTCAAGAAAACAAAATTTTAAAATGAATACAACTTTGATGTAGACTATAAATGATTTTCCTACGTATATGATGGTTTTTGGATGAAGCACACTAAAACATTTGCTTGTCCATATTGTATAGAAAATAATAAGATCTTCACTTTAACAAATACTGGTAAAGCTTTTTATTTTTATTTTTATCAGAGGTTCTTACGAAGTCATCATCGATACAAAAACAATATAAAAGATTTCTTGAAAAGTAAAGTTGAAAGGGATGTTACACCGCCAATACTATCGGGTAAAGTATTTTATGATGTAGCCTTGCAGCATGAGGACATTTGTTTTGGTTTTCAATACGGTAATCATAATTTTTTTAGTTTTGGTGTGACCTACAATTAGGTAAAGTGGAGTATTTTTTTAGAATCTTCCTTATTGGAAGATTAATGTCATCCACTATAATTTGAATGTCATGCATATAGAGAAGAATGTGTTTGAAAATATTTTTAACATGGTCATGGGCGTTAAAGGGAAAACAAAGGACAATATAAAATCTGGAATAACTATAGCTTTGTTTTGTGAACGTCGGAATATGGAGTTGCTTAATGATAAAGTGTGTGTTGCAAATCCCAAAGCCACTTTTGCCATAGACAAAAAGGCATAATTTCTTATCTATGAATAGCTTAAGAGTCAACAATTTCCTGATGGTTATACTTCGAACATATCTAGATTAGTGAATTTGAAGGAATACATGTTATGAGGAATGAAAAGTCATGACTACTACGTCTTTATGCAAACACTCATTCCAATTACTTATAGGGAATTATTATCAAAAGGGATATGGGATGTACTTATGTAGATTAACCACTTTTTGAGAAATGGTTGCTTGAACAAGTTGCGTTCCCAACACTTCAAACAACTTGAAATGAACAATACTGAGACAATCTACAATCTTGAAATGTTTTTCCCTCCTTCTATCTTTAACTCAATGGAACATTTATCCATACATTTATCATATGAAACAAATGTTGGAGGTCATGTGCAGTACATATGAATGTATTCATTCAAGAGGTTAGGGATTACTTGTTTCTTAAGTGTCTATTATGTGTTTTTAAACATTTGATCATTTAATCTATATTTACTTTTATGTAGGTATTTGTACAACTTTAAGAAAAAGGATAAAACAAAGATGCATGTTGAGACTTTAATATGCGAGACTTTAGTAAAGAGATTTCAATATTTATCTTGTATTATTTTAAATCTCACATGAGAATAAGAATCAATTGTGTTCCAAGACATGATGGTGGTGGTAAGGTGCCTTAGAGTGACAATTTATCAATATTTTTCCATCCTAGAAGATCATTGTTGAAGAATACAGTTTCAAGAAAATATTTGACGAGCATCATATTCAGATAAACATATAATTATATGTAAATTAACTGCAATGGATTGAGATATTTTGTTCAGTAAGTAACTTTTACAATTTTATAGTCTTAAATTATTTTCTCTTTTATTCTTATATAAGCTAAATTCTTAATAACTTCTCCCACTTTCCTAAATCTCCTCCTCCTCTCTCTCTCCCCTCTCTCTAGAGTCATTGGTGGTAAGCGTTCCCTCGTTCTAGAATTGGTGACGTCTCTCTCTCTCTCTCTCTCTCTCTCTCTCTCTCTCACACACACACACACACACACACACACACACTTAATATTTTTTTAATCATTTTGTCAATTTCATTTACATTTTCAATTCTTGAAATTAGGGTTCATGTGGGTTTTTTGAATTATAATGTTAATTCGATTATTTACTATTATTGTTAGGTTATAAGAATGCATGGAAATGGTTTGAATTGGGTCAAATGTATGAAGAACTGAAAAACACCCAATTCTTAAAACTAAGGTTCATGTGGTTTTTGTGTTAGAATGTTAATTGAGTTTATTATTATTATTATTATTATTATTATTATTATTATTATTATTATTATTATTATTATTATTATTATTATTATTGTTATTGTTAGTTATGATAATATATGATTGTCGCGGGGCGAAGTTGAATGATGCGCTTTTCACCTCCTGAGAGGTATTGTTATGAAATGAAAGGGTTATGAATTTAATCATAAAATTATGATTAAGGTTCAGGAGTCGCCACCTAATACTATGGTTACTAGAATACCTATAGTTTATGAGAGTCCGAGTAAGGGACTAGTTATGCAAGGGGAAGACGCATCACCCCTAATGCACCCTACCTGATGTAAGCTGCATTGTTGTTTGATTGTTATTCTAAGTTGTGTCTCTATCCATTGGTCTTGTCTAAGGTTCGAGCTAGATTTCTCTTTGTGAGGAAATCTTTACCTTATCGGGTTAAATTCTAATCATTCTAAGATCTAAATTTTAGTATCGCATTTATTTCATTATATGTTTAATACTTGAGGGGTATACTTTACTGTGTAGTTTTACACCCACAATATTCAAGTCTATAGCTAAACCCTAATATAAATGAACAAAATGATTGGTGAAGGATTTTTGATATTTCGGCCAAATCCTAATAGATAATCATAAACTAGTTACAATATCTATTTTTTTCATTTAAAAACATAAGAAAGATGCTTTATATATATATATATGCTTAGGAAACTTTTAGGATTTGACCATATGCATGAAAATAAAATATTGTTTTTTTTTGTTTTTTGAGAAGGGAAATTGATTTAAAAGTTTTGAATTTTTTTTTTGAATTTTCAAAAAAAAAATTAGAAATGTTTTGGAGAAAATTGGGTATTTTAATACCGGATCCGTATCTTACAATGTAAATATACAATCCGATATTATGCAAAATTATTAGAAAAAACATGCGAGAAAATCAAAAATATTTTGAAATAATATATTATTATTATTATTATTATTATTATTAAATTGGTCTAGACCAAACCCAGCCATCCGGGCTAGGCCAAAACGGGTTCAACCCGACCTAGTCGAGTTGGGCTGATTAGTGGCCTAACAAACCCTTTTTCTTCTTTATGTTTTTTTAGGTAGGCTGGACCTAGCCTAGATGTTTGGGCTGGGGTGAAATGGGTCCATCCCAGACCCATATGGTTGCGGGCTCGACCCAGCAACCATGTTAATTATAATTTGTTCCCTACATGCAGACTGAATTCCTGTTCAACATGCAGAAGCCGAACATGCAGAAGGAAGAAAAAGAAGGAGAAGTAGAGAAAAGGTGTTACCTGGCATGGAAAGAGTGGCCGGCTGATTTTGTTGTCGACTAATGGTGGAGCTGTGGATGGAGACGCCATCGACTAATGTTGGCGTTAACTTTTCAGAGAAAACTTGTGGCGAGGAGGGAAGAAGTTCACAACGACTACCCTTGTTGTCGGTGAAAGGATGGGTTAATGGAGGAGGTTGGTCGCACCTGTTTACAGCGATGTTATAAGGTGGTGGCATCTGGGAGCATGGCGGGGGGGGGGACAATAATGGTAGAAAATTAAAGTAGAGGGAGACTTTTTTTTTCAATTTTTGCACCCGATTATCTCCTCCCTCAGGTCATGAAATCCACCCATATTTATAGGGGGTGGACAAAGGATATTTTATCTTTAATGGTGTCAAATCTTGGCTTTTCATTCGACCCGGAAGGATCCCAACCGTTGATTTAAAGTGGCTATCATGGATTGTCAAATTTTAACAGTTGAAGGCTGATTGGGTTGGCCATTTTAGGGTGACGTCGTGACTGTTGTGGCATCAATTGACCAAAAAGGCCCACACTAGGGTGTAGTCATATGTCAGGCCATCATTTACTTGCAAGTTTTGTCAAATTTAGTGGAGAGATGAAGCATTAAATGCCTTAGGAAAGAGGCCACTCAAGCATCTTTTTCTGATGAAATGTAGAATAAGATAAACAGTCATTAGACGACACGTTGTCTGGTCCCCCCTTTCTTTCTTTTCTTTTTCTAATATTTTCAAAACAACTCCGTTTTATGGATTTAGAGTTTTAATATAGGAATTTTCCCAAAGATCAATTTGGTCCTCCACTTTTTAATTTCTTTTAATTGTACCCCTAATTGACCCAAAACTTTTAATTTTATGCAATTTTACCCTTATCGAACTTAATGTCAGTGCTGAATTTTAGCGCCTTTTTCATTTTGGTTCTTGGTTTTGGATTTATGCAATTTAACCCTCAGTTGACCATTAAAATTTTAATTTTCTTTAATTTCACCCATGATTTCAATCAATTGAGTCCCTAAAGTTCTTTAATTATGTCTTTAGGCTTAATTTGTATGTATATTCATCCAATAATCACGTAACTTGATCTTAAATTTGCGTTGTCTCTCCAATTTTGCGTAAAATAGAGTACAATTAGGCTTCCGATTACATCCAAAATTGCAGGTTGGTTTTTTGTACATGTGAAATCCTCTCAGCTTACTTTTGCCAAAATGTTAGTCTTCTTGCTATTATTATTATTATTATTATTATTTTATTTTATTTTATTTTGGAAAGAAAGAAGATGAATTTAGGGAATAACTTAGAAATAAGTTATGACATTTGCCCCCTTCTTTACAATGTTGATGACAAAAGTCTCGTAAGAGACTTTAGATAGTAAGCTTTCTAAGGAAGAAAAAGCAATGAGAGATAACGGATTCACCAGATTAAGAAATGGTCAATCCTTTTATAAATGTTTGAAGTGAGGGCTCAAAAAGCACACTCAGAAGAAAAAAGGACAAGTCTAGAAAGCATATTATCCGAAGGACGAGGGCTAGAAAGCACACTCGAAGGAAAATAAGATAGAGTTTGTAAAGAAAAATGATAGTCTTTGTGAAAGACTTTTTAAAGTGGTATGGTTGTACCAGGCAACCTGCCTATTGGTAGAATTTAGAGGTTTTGAAATGGTCAAATCATCATGGGTGACCTGCCCAGATGAAAAATACAAAGGTTTTTCCAAATTGGTCTCATTGTAATGGATGAGTTACCCAAGGGAAAAAATACAAAGATTTTTCGAATGGTGAAAAATGCAAGATTTTTCAAAGTAGTCTTATTGTAATAGGCGACTTGTCCAGGTAAAAAAATACAAAGATTTTCCAAGGTGGTCTCATTATAATGGGCGACTGATCCAGGTGAAAAATGCCAAAAATTTTCAAATTGGTCTTATTGTAATGGGCAATTTGTCTAGGTGAATAACACAAATATTTTGCAAAATGGTCTCATTGTAATGGGCAACTTGCCTAGGTGAAAAATGCAAAGATTGTTTTTCGAGTGGTCTTATTGTAATCGACGACCTGTCCAAATAAAAAATACGAAGATTTTTCAAAGTGGTCTCATTATAATGGGCGACGGGCCTAGGTGAAAAACGATTTTTCAAAGTGGTCTTATTGTAATGGGTAACCTACCAGGTGAAAAAATGAAATTTTTTTCAAAAATAGTCTCATTGTAATGGGCGACTAACCTAGGTGAAAAATGTAAAGATTTTTTTTAAAAATGGTTTCATTGTAATGGGGACCTGCCAGGTGAAAAATGCAAAGATTTTTTTAAAAATTGTCTCATTACAATGGGCAACCGCCCTAGGTGAAAAATGCAAAGATTTTTCAAAGTGGTCTCATTGTAATGGGTGACCTGCCCAAGTGAGAAACATAAAGATTTTTCAGAGTGGTCGTATTGTAATGGGCAACCTGCCCAGATGAAAAATACAAAGATTTTTCAAAGTGGTCTCATTGTAATGGGTGACCTACCTAGGAGGAAAATGTAACTTACCTGATGAAAGGATTTGGCCAGAGATGTCTTGAAGGGATGATAAGATAAGGCTCAAATACGTATTATCAAGAATATGAGAGCTTAAAAGAGCATTCACAGGAAAAGAGATAGGGCTAGAAGGCGCACTATTAGAGAGATGAGGACTTAAATGTGCGCTAAAAAGAAGAAGATAAGGCCTGAAAACGCACTATCTGAGAGATGAGGACTCAAAGGCTTAAATGCGTATTATCAAGAAGATGAGAGTTTAAGAAAGCATTCATAGGAAAAGAGATAGGGCTAGAAGACGCACTATCAGAGAGATGAGGACTTAAATGCACGCTAAAAAGAAGAAGATAAGGCCTGAAGACGCACTATCTGAGAAATGAGGACTCAAAGGCTCACCAAGCATTCACAGGAAAAGAGATAAGATAGGAAAAGAAATAAGGCTAGAAAATACATTATCTAAGAAGTGAGGGTTACAAAGCGCACTTAGAAGGGAAAGATGAGATAGGGCAAAAACCTTACTATTTAAGAAGTAAGGGCTCAAAGTCGTGCTCGAATAGAGGAAGGGTTAGAAAACGCACTACTCGAGAGATAAAGGGTTAAAGGCGCACTCGAAAGGATGAAGATAAGGCTAGAAAGTGCACTATCTAAGAGATGAGGGCTTAAAGACGCGCTTGAAATGAGGTAGAATTCGAAAACGCGCTACTTGAAAGATGAGGGCTCGAAAGCGCAGTAAAAAAAAAGATAGGGTTAGAATGCGCTCTATCTAAGAGATGACGACTCAAAGGCGTATTCAAAAGGGGGTAGGGTTAGAAAACGCACTACCTAGGAGATGAGGGCTCAAAGACACATTCGAAAGGAAAAAGATAGGGTTATAAAATGCACTATCTAGGAGACAAGGGCTAGAAAGCACACCCGGAAGAGAAAGATGAGATAGGGCTAGAAAACGTATTATCTGATATGTGAGGGCTAAAAAGCGCACTACAAAGGAAAAAAAGATAGGGCTAAAAAGCACACTATCTGGGTTGAGAGCTCGAAGGTGCTCTTAAAAAGGTGAGAAATAGGGCTAGACAACGTCTTATCTAAGATGGTTGAGGACTCAAAGGAGTACTAAAAAAGATAGAGTTGGTAAACTATTAACCCATCAAGGATTATTTTCATTAGTTTCTTAACGAGGACTCAAGTGCAATTCATTATGATACATGTATACTTACATGAGAAATATAGGTCCTCTTTTCTTCACGGACTTCCCTTTTCTAGAGTTGGGTGTCTATTAATTAATTTCAATGCCCTTCTGCTTCCTTACTCGAGCCATTACTTGTTCTCTTGACCTCTAGATATAAGAAATCTTTAGATTATATCTTCATGTCTTCCTTCTTAAAGACCTTTATCTTCAGTTTTGTTCAACATCCTTTGTCTTTCTAGAAAGGGAATTTCAGAGTCAGTCTAATTATGTTTATTGGATTGCTCCAGCCTGATCATGTCCTCAAGTGTTCTAGGCTTTTTCTAGGGATGAAGTCATGCAGGACGAGGTTGGTTATTTACAAGGATCACTTTCTTGGAAAGTTTTGGAACTTCAAAGCCATTCCAAACATAAAAACCATTTTGACGTCAATTTCAAGCAAACTTGTTCTGAAAAGAATTCAAGAGATTTCCATGGATATGTTTTCATAAGAGTTGAAACTTCTTTTTTTGGTGGAAATGTGAAGTGGTGTTTTGTTGATCAAAAAATGTTTAAACTTTAATTTGTGGGTTTTCGAGAACAAGTCTTCAAAGCATTTATTTTATTTGTATGAATAATAGAGTTTGTTTCACATGAGAAAACATTGTTTAATGATCCAGATTGCCTGCCTTTGAAAAAAAAAAGCTTGATTAGGCACGTAACGTAGGCTTTGGCTATTGACTACGAAGAAAAATGATATTTGTAGGCTCAAAAGATGTTTAAAGGATTTCAAGACTAAGGATCACTTGTGCTTGTTTCCAGACCTTTTTATCCTTTGAATTGCTTTGCAAAATGGTCCATCTTGCCTGCTAGTATCGGGTTTGGGCCTTTTCTCTTTGTTTTCTTTATTTGGTTTTGAGCATTATCATATTAGTTATTTTTGTGGAATGCTCAAGCACTTTGGATTCTTTCGTGCCCCTAGCTTTGTTTGGGCACTTTTAATAATTGAGGATCTTTCTGTATATTTCTTGCATTTGCCCCTCAGTGTGGGATGTGATCCTAACCAAGGTTATTTTTCAAGAAAAACACATTAGGCTCAAAAAGGGATTGCAATGGATTTTTTTTTAGTATTGTGAAAGGACTATTAAAGATGACCTTTTTCTCATTTCAAACGTATGCATTCAAATCAATAAGCTTTGCTTTCTTTCATGCCAATATGCAAATTGGTTTCTCATTATTCATTTAGTTAAAACTTAGCTTTGAAGTCATCTTATGGTGTTTGGGTTGTTCTTTAGGTTTTTTCTTTTTCTAGGTGATTGCTTGAATTTCCAAAACTTATTTATTAGAACAAACACCAATTTGGATTTTTTTTTGTATTGAGACTTTGATTTCCTAAAAATCTTTGTGAAAATATGAGATCATGCATAGTTTTCGAAGAAAAAGGGAAACACACCAAAGAATTCTTGTGAGTAAAGGGTGTGCTTGTGTAAGTGTGTTATTTGCATGAAACAACAACAAATATGAAGGCACATCATGAACATAAGAAAACACATGATCCTATTAAAAGGAAGGGCTCATTTGACGAAGAAAGTCTTGTGGCATTATGAGTCAAGTTGCCAACAAGACTAAAATAGGTTAAAAAAGACATGATCAAACAGAAGGCAATAATAGGTGCAGGCTTCATTTTTTTATTCTAGTGCATTTTCCCTCCAGCTAGCCTCCTCATAAAAGCTCTTGTGGATAGAAAACTTCAGTGGAATTTTGTCCTTTATGGATAACCCTTTAAATTTGAGTACCTCAATAATTCATGCTGCCTTCTTCGCACCTTGCTTTTACTATTGTGCTTTTAAATTTCCCCAGTATTCCGCCTCTAGTGCATTTACTGATCCACTACCTGAAGCATGATTGGGTAAAGGGTTCGTACTCACATTTAGAGCTTCTTTGAATGTTATCCACCCAACTTTAATCAACTACATGAGCTTCTTCTTGAAAGCACTACAAGTATGAATGTTATGTCCTGCAGCACCAATATGGTACTCGCAAGTATGGTCAGGTTTGTACTAGTTGGGATAAGGTGGATGCAGAGGTGCCAAGGGTTCGAGAGTACATGCTCGATGCTTAGTTGCTTCTAGTACATCTCATTTAGAGGTAACAGTAATGGAGGTAGTTGTTCCTGGAGGACCCTTTAGTAATTCTTTTTCGGGAAAGTTTTAGTTTGGCTTTTGGCTTGGAGGTTTTAAGGCTTAGGTTTTCGAGTAGGAAATGAGGAGTTGATGTTGGCAATTTGAGGTGGAGTGTGGTAGTTTTGGAATTGGTTTTTCCTTACCCTTATAGCCACCTTCAACATGGTCGACCTTCTTCATTTTCCCTTCAAAGCCTCTTTTCTCAGTGGACGCAGAAATTCTACCACTCCTGACTCCTTATTCGATGCGCCCAACTACTGCCATAACGTTAGTGAATTACTAGGTTGAACTACCAATCACATGCTCATAGTATGACGCCTTGAGCATGTTGGCAAATATAGTGATCATTTTTTTATCCAAAAATGATGGATGCACCTGTGCAGCTAGATCTCTCCATCTCTAGGCATATGCCCTTATGCTTTATTTGTCTTTTTTTTTTTTCTAGATTAGACAAGCTAGTTCTATCGGGAGCAATGTCCATATTGTACTTGTACTGCTTGACAAAAACATCTACCAGGTCTTTCCATCTGCGAATCTTTGTGGTGTCCAATCTCATGTACCAGTTCAATGTCGCCCCTTTTAAACTATCTTGGAAAAGGTGCATTAGTAGTTTTTCATCGTGTACTACTTATACCATTTTATTGTAATAGGATTTAAGATGAGTGATGAGGCACTGTGTTTTGATGTATTTGATAAATTTAGAAACATAGAACTTCTTCGATACCACCACATTCAGGATCAGACACATTTTTGCGGCTTGTTCTGGGTCATACAAGTCTACCCCTTCAATAGCCTTAATTCTGGCTTCCATCGTGCCATCTTATCTTGATCAATGTCATCGAATGACTTTGTCTTGTGGGACTCATTGGCGAATGCATCTATGACAGCAGGTGTTGGCGTCAATGTTGTCGACTGTACAAATGTTGGATTGTGTTGGGGCTTTTAACCATGTTTATCCATTCTTTCTTTAGGCTGGGTTGTTGTTGGGTTCTAAACAAAGATGACAGATTGGTTGGAAATACCTTCACCAGAGGCATTTCTAAGTGCTTGTTCAAGTAAGCTAGTAAGCGAGCCACGCTAACTTTTAGAGACTCTAACTCTTTTTGGAATTAAGCATCACGGTGAGCACGCTCTTCATCTTCCGTGTTTCTTACTCGAAGTCGAGTGTTGTAGACTCTTTAGGGACCTATATTTTAACCTGGTGCGTGTATATATGTCATTTACAATGAATTGATGTATAAGTGTGGATGTAAATATGTGTACAAGCATATCAGGTATGGATTGAAAAAAAAAACCCATAGTTTGATCATCTCAGGCTCTTTTTAGGAAAGTCGTGGTTTTAGTTCAGAAAGTCCTATAGAGTTCAGGATTATTGATAAGATCTGTCTTGATGCAAAATGAATTATTAGGGAGTTTGCACCCTAAAGGTAGGTTCTAAGCCATTACATGATGGGTAAGCTTTCTACCTAGTCTAAAAGAAGGTCTATAAATTGCCTAGTGACCACTTTGCGTGAAGGTAATATAGGGGTTTACAAAGAATGGTTGGGGTACGGTGTAATAACCATTATCATATAAACACTCAACTCATAGATGAATATTTTACGAATCTGAACCCCGACTGAAAGTCATGAGACAAATCACAACTCCCCACCTAACCTAGAATTGGATCTATTTGTGAAATTAAAATGCATAAGAGCATTAATCCATACTCGATGTACTTATGCATGAACAAGAAGTAAAAATGCTAAAGTAGTGGAAATACGTGCCAAAATTAAACTGGTCAAAACAAACGAACAATCAAACAAACAGAGTTTAGTCTAACTAGACAAGGCGTTCACTAGTGGAGTCGTCATCCTATCGCAGGGCGACGTCGAATGACGCATGTTTTTCCCCTCCTGAAAGAAATTGTTATGAAAGGAAAGGGTTTTGATATGATAAAGTTAGTAACTTTTAAGAAATGGATGGCAACAAATGAGAGAATAAACCTTAAATTTCAAGAATAAGAATGTTCTTGTTTTGATATGATAAATGCTCTTGGTTACAAGTATTAGTGTCTAGAGAATAAAAATTCTTAACCTTTTACCTAGATGGTTCTGGAGGTATTTATAACTTTTAAGCCTTGTTATTTTGCTGGATTTAATGGGTTAAAGAGTCATTTTTTCTTGATAGAATCAATGAGGGATTAATATCCCTTATAGAATATTAATAAGAAACAAATATTCTTTACAGAGATAAAAATATAGTAGGATATTGAGATATATTTTTATAAATTTATGGTTACGGAAAGATAAATATCTCTAATATTAATATTTTATATTAAAAATTATAAAAATAAATAAATTAACTAGGAATTTATCACACTGACAAGCCCGTCAGTAGGTCTAGAAATTTGCATGCTAGAAACCTGAAATATAAAAAAACCCGTTTTCATTATAAAATAAATACTCTGGAGAATTTTTACATAGCAATAGCGAGGTGTTTTTAAGAAGTGAATATTAACTATCCATCAGAAAATGACAACCAACACCCAAACCTGTGACTACCTTTTTGGGTTTGCTGCCTTTTACAAAATTGGATTTCATTTCACAATCAAGGCCGACAACTTTATATCCCTCGATGTGGCTAGTTACAGCACGTAAACCATCAACTTCATCCACCCAAATAATATTTTCAACAGCCAATTCATCAAGATGCAGGTATTTGCTTTGCAGAACACTTGCCTCAAATTCTAAACAGCATCAAGCAGAAGAAGAGTAAGTGAGCTCCAATGAAAATTTTAAACATTAATAGCCACTTAATACGATCTCATTTCAATATTTCTATTTTTTCATTGCTCCTTTAACCAATGACATGCATGATCGAAGGATCCAATGGCAATAGTTTCTATAATGACATGTTTGGCACGTGGCGGGTATCCAAGAATAAAAGGAAAATAAACAATTGGACCACCTAATGCAGCAGGTGACATAAAAGCATGCTAATCAATTTATTGGGCCTTGCCCAAAAGGATCTCAACCAAACTTTTCTCCTTTAGAGACCATTTTCCAAACACATAACAGTGCATATTGTACGTTTTTGTGTCAAGAGCAGATGCAATAGAAACTTCGATCCAAGCTTAAACTTTGTTAAATTTTAATGAGCATGAGTAAAATTGTGCACCAGTTAAGCTTGAATAGGATGCCCAGGGGAGCAACAGAAAACATACACAAACCATACCCTTTGACATTTAGAAAACCTTCAAGGGGTCGCACAATTCATCAACTTTATCCAAGTAACAAAATCCGAGTAACAAACCTTCATTGCCAGGGAAACCTTAAAAGAAAAATCTACAAGTAACCGAGCCTAAAGGTGTTGGGTCTGGCAGCACGTTAGATCCATGACCAATTAGACTTGTCACGCAGCTAAGCCCAAGTTTATTGGGTTAATAAGATCGTCAGACCCATGTCCAATTGGATTTGGCACGTAGCCAAGCTTAAGGGCACTAGGTGTAACAGCTCACTAGACTTATGTTCACTTGGGCTTGACTTGTAGCTACGCCCAAGGGTGTTAAGGCCTGAAAGTGAGCTAGACTCATGTCATCTGAGCCTAGTATTCTGTCAAGCTTAGGGATGTTAGGTATGGACGGAAGCCTTTCCCACCAAATAATACGTTATCACTTAGGAGTCTACTCTTAATGTTTAAGCTTTAGGCCCACCCCTTTAACTTGTGTGCACAATCCTGATCCTGTGGGGTTTTTCATCATGTAATGAATATCTATATTTTGTTAAATTTGATATTTTCTTTGTAAAATATATTTTTTTGTTAGACTTGTTTAGTTTGGATGGGTCCAACGCCTATACATAGTAAAATTTTCATACTGGGTTCTATGTCCTCATGCATCTGACGAGCTGAACTTATATAGTTTAGATGGGTCTAACGCCTATATTTAGAAACAATTTCAAATTTTAACGAGATTTTAACTTTAACTGTCATTAGTATGTGGAACTTGGACCCTACTCGGGATTGAGAGGAAATCTAAGTTGCAGGTATACCTAATTATTTTATGGTTGTAATTCAAGAATTCTTGTTTCTTTAATCTAGCCATCCATGGGAGTATTTTTAGTAAACTTGTGATAGGACCTTAAGCATTGCTAAGAGAATATGTCAATTTAGGATTGCACTAGAGAATGAAGGATATGAGATTAACCTTTATGAATTGGTGAAAGGCCTTAGGCATCACCTGAAGAATGTGTTAGTTTGAGACCGCACTGGAGAATGGACGATCCGAATTCAACCCCTAAAAAATTTATGAGAGGCCTTTAGACAACACTTGGAGAATGTGAGGCTCTTAGGCATTACCTAGAGAATAAGCTAATATAAGACTGCACTATAGAATGAGGGATCTGAGATCAACCTATAGTGAATTGGTTATAAGCCCTTAGGTATCAATTAGAGAATATGTCAGTCCGAGAATGTACTAAAGAATAGGAGATCAAACCTAGCGAATTGGTGAGAGACCCTTAATCATCACCTAGAGAATATGTCAGTCCAAGATTGCACTGGAGAATAAGGGATCCGAGATTAATCCTTAGTGAATTCTTGAGAGGCCTTTAGAAATCACCTGGAGAGAATGAAAACATATTATGTAATTTTTAATATACATATATTATAAATTTACATTCTTATTTTCGTTAACCATGGTACGTTTTTAAATTATT
>Ga0307513_10005397_pt1 | contig 16908 bp, 9 predicted proteins | sample 15_EM_MG_FD_202174 | JGI IMG/M metagenome (GOLD analysis project Ga0307513, IMG submission 202174) | Populus trichocarpa ectomycorrhiza microbial communities from riparian zone in the Pacific Northwest, United States - 15_EM | ecosystem: Host-associated > Plants > Roots > Unclassified | place... | reverse complement strand
GAGATTAAAAATTGATTGGTAGGATAACTAACGGTGGAAGATGATTGCCCCATTTGGTGAGTGAAAAGACGCGCCACTGCAGTAACTGGTTTAGACTCTGTCCCCGCTTCCTTTTAGTTTAGCTTTTGAGGTTTTCCAGGACATGAGAGAGAGAGAGAGGGAGAGGGAGTATGTTGGGGCACAAGCGAAAATGGTAATATATAATTAGGTGAGCGAGTCACCCGTCAAAAGGTACTAGGGGCGTGTCCTCGTCGTAATCGCCGAGGACCGAGTAGGATTGCGTGTACAAGCAGGAGTGATCGTGGCCGTTTAAAGAAAAGCAGGAGGGAAACGTATTGCTTGTACTTGATTGAGGAATGTGAGGATGAATATTATTATTAATATATGAAGGGAAGGGAAGAACTTGGGAAGGTGGTGACAAGGAAAGACGGGTTGTTTTTGTTCGAAGCACTATCCTCGAAGGTCATTCATCATTTCTGATTTCTTTTTTAAGAAAAGCAGAAAATAAAATAAAAAGGACGGGATGATTGATGCCTTTGACCGGAACTTGCTTGTAACAGGGGGCGAAGTTGAGCTTCTATTTAAGAAAAAATTAATTTAAAATAAAAATTTCCAAGAATTCTTCTTAGAACCCGTTCGGCAATGCGTTAGTGCTCGTGTTTTTTCAAAAATACATGAAATAGTCGTTTGGTTATAAATACTGAAACAATCAAAACACATGGGTCCCGCCATTTATATGTGGCAGGACCACGATTTTGCAGAAGCAGTAATATACTGCTTTTTGACGAGTATCAACCTGTGAAACACACACTATTCAGTGAATTGCACTGTTCACGTGAACAGTGCAATTCACTTTGCACTGTTCACGTGCACTTTTTTTTTCAGTTTATTAATTTTTTTAACAATTTTTTTTTAAAAAAACTAGTTTAGAGTGAATTAAATTCACTTGTATTGTGATGTGAATAATATTTTTTTTCATGAAAAACTAGTATAGAGTAAATAAAATTTACTCGCACTGTAATATCAATTTTATACCTGATAATATTTTATCTGATTTTATTATACGCTCACAAAATTATGAAAACTGTAGTTCTTATCGGCTGAATTTTGTATGTAATGGAATTATAAATAGTTTAATGGAATAATAAAAAATATTTTATATCAAGTATTATTTATTTCATGATGTAATAGGAGTAGTTAATTCTACTCTATTTAAATTTAAAACTATCAATATTAATATATATATATATATATTTTAAAAATTATTTTATAACATCAATTTCAAAAGCATTCTTAACCAAATACATTAAATTATTTTTTTTTCAACCTCAATTTCAACCACAGTTTTAACCAAACACCTATTTTTTCAAACCAACCTCAACTAAAAATACTTTTTATAAAACAACTTTTTTCAAACCATAACTACAACATCTACCGCAATATCAAACACACAGTCGTAAACATCATGTCATTACATTTTCTTTGGTCTCCCACCACCCCCAATCCACAATGCCCTGGCTCAGGAGATGGAAAGGTTGTGGCAAAAACAGAAACTACAATATTAAACGGTCTAAAAAAGGACTGCATTAAAAATATTTTTTTAATATTAAACAATTTATGACTTCTTAAATTTACATAACATGTGAACATATTTTTATAAAAGTAATTCTTACTTATTTTTAAGAAAAAGTTGAATAGGATGATAATATATATAGACACATCATTTTAATAAAACCGATGATATATATAAAAATATTTTGAAATAGAATTATGCAAAACCACAAGTATATTTGATGTGTAATTTAAAAAAAAATGAAAAAAGTTATTAATTTAATTAAAAAAATGAATCACATAATAGGTGATTGTGGTTTTGTCTAAAATCAAGAATACTGTTTTGTTTCAAAAGCAAAACAATTTTTCTTTTTAAATGACTTGCTTTTGTTTTAAAATAAGATAAACAGGAGTCGAACACTGATTTTCAAGAAAAAAGGGAGACGAATACACCACACATGCAACGTCTTAGTCATTGAGTTTGGATGTTAGTTTGGTAATGGCATTACGTGGTTTCCAAAATCCAATGAAAACCTCTCCCAAAGACACAGAACTCTGAAAAGATTAACAAAAAAAGAGGCATTGCGTTTGGAATGGCTTCCCGTTTAGGAGAAGGAGAAGGCATAGCAGGATTTGCCGTAGTTATGATCACATATGGAAGCTTGGAAGGCAATAGTTGGCAATCTGGCTGGGTTTTGCACTCCCGCATTTTATATAGCGTGCCGGCCTATAATAATTCAGTTTTTCCCTGGAGTTGCTAGGTCGAGAAGACAGAAAACAGACTACAGTTCAAGACTTGAGGATTCACATGCTTCACGCCAGTAGACTCGTGAAGCAAAAAGGATTAGAACACTGGATTCAAGTCCCAACTCGAGCATACAACAGTTACCATCTGGGCAACGTAGAAAGAATATGGTCCAAACACTGTATAACAGATTTATCTATCGAAGTTGATATCTGTTCTCCTTCAAACCCTCGTCACACTTCCCAGTTATCCCTGTTGAGATGTCCGAAAGAAATGATCTTTCAGGACATGCCATATTCAGCACGGTCTTCAGGCTTCCAAGATTTGGCTTTTCTTGGAGCTCAATTCCCTGGGAATCGGAGATTTGCTGGTGAAAGAACAAAGTTGTGTTAGAACTCAACCAATTTGAGAAAGGCCATTTAAACAGTTGCAAAATGTGAAAGTGAAGACACACTACTTACTACCTTTGTCAGCCATAATATGTAAGTTGCGGAATATAATGCCTGTGCTTGAAAATCCTCAAACTCATTATCGGGTATTGTTGAGCAGGAATTTGCGAGATGCAACTCATTATCCATAAAGATACCAATGTCAGCATTTATTCTGGATTTACATACACGGTAGTTAGATGTGTCACCAAGATTAGTTGTGAAATGCCTTATCCAAGACAAGGAGAGGAAACGACGATGAAGCCACAAAGCCTGAAAAAGATAAAACTAAGTATAAGAAGATACAAAGTGAAGTGTGGCTGGAAGTTGACCACTGGTGTTTAGGAACCATTAAGAATTCGCAGAAATTGGATATCTTCGTTTTACTTGAGGGGAGAAAGAAAAGATAAAACATCTACGAAAAGTGAATCAATAATGAATTTCTTAAACCTGTGGGGCAACGTTTTGTGAGATGTACCTCTCTTCCTACATAACACTTAATCAATGCTTCATTCCAATCAAGCTCCTCCTGTCATATACCCACAGTATAACAATCAAAATATCAAATAAAACCCGGTTAAAAGTGGAATAAAAACATCTTATGAATTGTTTGCACTAGGATTTTCCTCAAAAGAAGGATTTTGCTTCAATAATGTTATTTTGTTATCCGCATGTTGATAGGTCCCAATCAAAGCTATGGAATTGTAATAGAAAAGATTATTCTCTCAGGGTGAGAACAAACCACAGATATGACGGGCTAATAATGCTTGTTCTCTTTATTCTCATGCATGAGTTATATACAAACCCATTTTGTGACTTCAATACCGAAATTAAAGGACCTACAAAGCCTAATGCTTATCCTTGCAACACACTAACAGAAAGCTAATTAACTCTCTAACAAAGCCTAATGCTTATTCACTAACAGAAGCTAATCATCAAGCATACAAGAAATCTTAGCCTTCCCCACGTTAGAAAGCTAATCCTGATAATTGGGGTTTTGTTTCCTTGATCTCCACGGCACCATCTTCTTATCACATGTCCAATAAAAGAAAGAGAGCTTGTCTCCAACATCTTGACCCATTTTTTTGCGTAAGACTACAACAATGCAGTCAAATCACCAAGAAAATCAAAGGAAAGTGCTAGGTTTATTTGAGGCAAATGTAATCTAACATAAAAAGAAAAGGTCATAATATTCCCATTCCCATACTCATAAAACTCAGAAGAGTTACTGATGAGCTGATGTACTTGGAAAGGTACCAAGAATTAGCTACATATGATCATAAGCGCACTAGAAACACAAAAACAGAGCAGACAAGCCTTCATAAAATGAGCAGTGATTGATGAACAGTGTGCAGAAACGTTATACCTGCCAGATTCGATAAATTTCATCATTTCCATCAGATGTTCCATCTTCTAGTTTATGGCAGTGATCCTCCCTGATCCTGAGCATCAGCCGCTGCATTTAATGAAAACTCATCAATAAATTTCTACATTGTTTTTTTTTCAAAGAGGCATTGGATTTCATTAGAAGATTCCCCCCAAAAAACCCATCAATAAATTTCTACATTGTTTTTTTTTTTCAAATAGGCATTGGATTTCATTAGAAGATTCCCCCCAAAAAACCCATCAATAAATTTCTACATTGTTTTTTTTTTCAAATAGGCATTGGATTTCATTAGAAGAGCTATGATAGTTCCCCCCTAAAAAAAATGTTTAATTGCTTTTTCAGGGGTTTATCTTTCTTTTGAACTCTTCAATATCAGGCTCAAAAGTTTGAAGAGGAAAACTCACAGTGCGATAATGAAAGCAAGAATTATCAGCAACATGTAATCCAGCCCAGTTTCTGGATTTCTTCAACTCATGCAGCACCTGCAGGCAAAGTGGATTCATATATAATTCAAAAAAACCATGTACAACAACTAAAAATTTATAGTTTACAAATCTAACAAAAACAACTCAGCAGGAAACCATTCAAAACCAGGAAAAAGAGCCAACATAGCTTACTCTAGTGATAATCTAAGCTATGAAGGCTAGCATACAGTATTACAATGCACATTTAAGGGGGCAAGGTTGGCCCGAAAATGTTTTGCTACAGCTACATTCTAAAGCATTGATACAAAGCAAACACTTAGTGACCTGTTCTGTTGTCATGTATGAAACTAACCAGCAACGATGATTCCATGCACGATAATTCATTTTTGATCTCTGCAAAACAAGTGGGCAGGAAATCATATTAAGACCACACCTCACTGGTGCATTCCTCGTCACATAGTTTATGGGATGTCTCATCAACTGTTATGTGCCAAAAATCATTAGTTTGACCACAATTTTATAGGAAACCCAATCAAGAGCCGTTATAGGAAGATTATTTCTGATGTCTCTGGGAAGGGTTAGAAGAAACATACTAAAATGCAACAGAAAAGAATATAATAGTTTCTACTATTAAATATCATATAAACCTTCATCTATTAATAATATCAACATCCTGAACTGAATTTAAACCTCAGCTATTTTCTCCACTAGCTCAGATTCTTTCCCTACAATATCTTGCATAGTTGAACATTTTCCAGCAATCATCTTGATCACCCACCGCCTGCCAATTTATTTATACATCCATAAGAGTTGGGTTTTATGCTTGAAAAGAATTATGCCTAAATACACGTTACGGTGAAACAGTTGATAACTGTTGAATTACATATAGAGCTTGGTGGAAAATCAAAAACACAAAATAAAAAGTATCATCATATTAAAAACGAAAAAGAATAGCTTATATATGTTACCTGTGGCACCATGCCTTTTCACTTTTGGGAGAGTATGAAAGGACTAGGGCCGACAAGAAAAGTTCATCCAAAAATATCAACATATGCTGCTTCTTTGACACAATTAACTTCCTGCATGACAAATACGAGGAACAAACATCATGGTTATGGGTTCATGGTAAGAATAAGCAAGACTGAAAATAATTAAATGAATGGAGATACAGATGCACACACAAACATATCGATATAAAGTTAAGCAGAAAGCTGGAAATACCTGAAATTCCATGCAGTCCCAAAGTCACAGCTTAACAATAAAAGCGCCTTGCTGTGCTTCATGACCTCACTTTCAAGATTACCCTCATCCCAAGATGCATCAGATAGATTCTTATGCCTCTTATATTGGCTAATTGCATGCATAAACACATCTTTGACCGCCTTATACAAAGGAAGGAGAACATCTGTCGAAATTGCAAGCTTATGATCCCTGCTCCAAAAATTTGCATCTTCATGTTCCAAGGAGCTGCTCGCTTCTTTATTTAATGTGACAAATTGGGATGGGTGAATAAATCCTACTTCATCACTATATTCAAGAATATCAACAACGTAAAAATGCATATTCATAGTGTGAAAAGGCAAGAAATAATCAAATGTTTATGGACATGTGTTTGTAAAATTCTTACATGAGAGGATCAGACTCCAGAATGAGCTCAAATTCATTCAAAAGACTCAAACTGTTTCCTTTCAAAATCATAGATTCTTTTCTCATCTCTGCTGAGTTGACAGGAAACTGCCATAAAGTAGCAGAATGGCAATTACAAATAGATGGGTATATTTATATACATTTTGTGAACTGAAGTCACTAGGTCACAGGTACAACAAGGAAATTAAAAGAAAAATCAAAGAGAAAAAATTGAAGACAACTGTTTCGAAAATAGGGGAAAAAAAATTAGTCAAAAGCCCAATAACAGTAAAACAGCTTCATGTTCAAGAAAAAAAAGAGACTTCTCTATTTATACAACTACCTAGACATGTGGAGGAAATTGACTGAGGATATAAACCTGGTTTTAGGGGCTTAGCAAAGTGGTCATGACATTCAGAACTCAGTCCCTCCCAGAGCTTCAAACAAACATGCATGAGCAAAATCCTAAAGCTAGACTTCTTTGATGATTAACATGACAGCCAAGCATTCCAGCAAAAAACTTTAGTTTCCAAAAAAAAAAAACAAAGAAAGAAAAGATCGCAGACCTTAGTCAGTTGTTCCCTGCAGATTTACAGGGGACTAGCAAAACCCATGCCTCTAAAAAAAAGGTGCTTATCACCCATTGATTATGCAAGATTAATCAAAACTTGGTTTCAACCTCCATACAGGGCTCAGCAGGTATTATGAGCATTCCAATCAATCCAAATCCACAGAGCCAAACCCAGCAAAACATGAATATACCACCAAACTTTTATATCAAAGTACATAACATGCAAGCTCAAGAACTAAGCAAAGCAGGGTAGGAATTATAACTTCAAGGAGAAAACTCAAGACAAACAGCCCCTATAGGGTATAGACTCCTTGCCTTTCTCTTTATTTATTTCACCCTTTTCTCAGCTCACAATGGCAGCTCCCCACACTAAACAAAAAGAAAAAAACCAGGCCTTTGAATTGCAATCTTTTCCACCAAGAGAACCACCAGGAAGCCCTCACGGAAAACGAATCCCCAATATTTTCAAAACCAGAGAGCTCCCACCCAAAACTAAAGTCAAAACCCCTATTTATACCAAAAACAAGGAAACCCTAATCCTCTCTCCTCTGACCCGTTAACTCAATCTCAACCCTTCAAATTACTAGCATTTTGCCCTTGGAATCAATAATTGTATACTAAAATTATCAAATGTCTCTCATCAATAACAAATCAATATCATTTTAAAGCAACCGTGAAAATGGAATAAGATACCATCTATGGATTCCATAAAATAAAACAGCTTTCATAGTCCATGGTGATCATAGATATCTACTTCAAATCTTTATTAAAATCATAGGCCTCTTCCAAGTTTTGAGCTTTCACGTGAAACAAAAGGAAACCACATGGAAAACAACTGAACATTGCAAGTGGAAATAACAGTACCTGTAACTGGAGCAGAGATGATTCCTTCTATTTCTTACGCTTCACTTGTTTTGAGAAATAAAAGGCGCTTCCATCTCTAGTAGCAAAAAAGAAAATTTTGAAACTTACACTCTGGTCCCTGTTGTTATATGACGTGTGGAAAAAGACCCTTTTTTTCAATAGAAAAAATATAGACACGCGTCAGGAGCTGTTACGAGTGTTTTTAGCCTGCCTCCTTCTCTTAGCCATGAATTTTTTATTCTTTTTTTTTTAGAAATCTTTTAGCCATGAATTGACAGAAAAGAAAAGGAGAGAGAGAGTTTCTTGATTTTTTGTCATCATCATCAAAAGGGATCTTTTATGGTGATTGTCCAAAAACAAAACTCTACTCTACAGAGCTCTCAATCTCTTTTTCACCTATGAGTTTTGCCCATTGTTTTTTTTCTTTAAATTCGAAGCATGCTAGCTTTTCTTTCCAATCAAATGTTTTTGATTTCATGATCTTAGACATTGATGCTTATATATGTTTCTTTCTTCTTCTTTTTTGAGTAAATTGTTCTACATTGATTGATACATGCTAAATATTTCTTCTTTTCTTTTGGATTTATTTTATTGATTGTTTTCCAAAGTTTTGGCATTCAGAAAATTGTTGGCTTGTAGAGCATTTCAATTGGTTTTATAAATTATGGATCATATTGTTGGGGGAAAATTCAAACTGGGTAGAAAGATCGGTGGAGGATCTTTTGGGGAGATTTTTCTTGGTCAGTTCTTCTTATTCTTCTTCTTCTCGTTATATTATGTAATTGCAATTTTGTTTTGAAAGAAACTAATGAATATCGCTTATGGCTTTAATTTGTACAGGGATTGATGTGCAGAATGGAGAGGAAGTTGGCATAAAGCTGGTATTTGAATAACGTTCATTTTTTGTTTGAAATTTTACCTTATTTTCATCTTCTTTATTGGAATTTAATGTATTGGGCATTGACTGCTAAAGAGGGGTATGCAATGTAAGAAATTTAGGACTGATGATTCTCTCTGATCAATGCCTTTTGAATGGCCATGAGATGTGCAATGTGCCTTGAATTGGAATATTTTTCCTTTTTCTTTTTCTGAAAGAGTATGCTTGGTTCAGTTTGATTTGAGTTTATTTTGGTAGTGCCATTACTACTTGAATGCAAGAATTATGTAAAAGAAAAAAATGCATACAAACGCAAGAATTCTTGCATGGAAGGTGATGTAGCTGCATAAGTTCTTGCTATGGCATGAACAAACTTTTGAACTGTGACATGCATTAATTTGGTAGAGAATTTCAGCCAGTCCTAACCTTTATAAGATTCTTCTTTACCGTCATCAAGAAGGCATTGTTTTTTAAAGGAAAAATTAAGTCACGTAATTGTATTGATGAAGTGTATGTAATTGAATATCAAGAAAACAAATTGAGATCCATCTATTGATTTATCTTAAGTTTTATCTAAGAACACATTTTTCTTTCTCAAGCTCTCAGCATATATTTCCTTTTTCCTGTTAATTTTAAGGAACCTGTAAGGAGCAAGCACCCTCAGCTTCACTATGAGTCTAAAATTTACATGCTTCTTCAAGGAGGAAGTAAGTCCTCACTGTCTTTCCTTCTTGTTATTCTTAATGTGGTACAATAAGCTATAATAAAGTGATAGATGTCATTTTTGCACTATAATTGAATGATTATCTCATTTATTTTTTATGCAGTGGGAATTCCTCAACTCAAGTGGTTTGGTGTTGATGGTGAGTACAGCATCATGGTTATTGACCTTCTTGGGCCAAGTCTTGAAGACTTATTCAACTACTGCAATCGGAAGCTTTCTTTGAAAACAGTGTTGATGCTTGCAGATCAATTGGTATGTGTCTACTTCTCTTGGAGGAAGTTATTTCCCTTGGCTCAATGAGCTTCCTCTTTGATTAGATCATTAATTTTCTTAGTTGTTTATTTTAGATTAACAGGGTTGAATATATGCACTCAAGGGGCTTTCTTCACCGTGACATAAAGCCTGATAACTTTCTTATGGGTTTGGGACGTAAAGCCAATCAGGTATATTAATATGCTGCAGTTCATGTGCATGTTTAACTTTATCTTCAGTTGCAATTTCAAATTTTAAAATTTTGGAGTGGATCTTGGTTCAGTTAAAAACATTAGAGAGTCTTATTTAAACCATAGTTTTGTAATTTAAATATCTTAGTGGGATGTTGTCAACTATGGAATTTACCTCTTTGCAATTTTCCAAGACTTTTTTTTTCATTCTTTTTTTTTCAAACTTCATTATTGTGATGCATTTGCATGCTTAGTATATTAGATATAACAGTAAAATAACAAAAAAATTGTAGTTGTAATCGAGAGATATCTATTATGAATATCCTAACTAAATGATAAATATTTTCACTTACTGTTGGGCATAGTGAAGCCATAATAATATGGTGCTACTATTAAAATAAATATAAATTAGTTGATGAGATTGTTAAAATATAATTGAACACCCTTAGATATTTGGTATTTCTCAAATTGATTTGTCTTTATTTTCTGAAGAGAATTATGAAGTCCAATTGGAATTTGGTTCCCTAGAGAAAGTCCTGATTTTATTGAGAGTGAGAACATCTTCTTTACTTATTTCTGCAGTTGGTGGTTATTTCATTGTTAGTAATTATGCCAGGTTTATATTATTGATTATGGCCTTGCAAAGAAGTATAGGGATTCTCAAACTCATAAGCACATACCATACAGGTACTTCCAGTTACTATGCTTTTCCTTTACATTGCGTGTTTTTCCTTTACATTGTGTTCCCTCTCTTTTGTAGAGAAATTTTATAGTACTCCAAAAGTAATCAATAGTTACTCCACGGGTCTATCTTGAGGAGAAACAAATACAAAGATGAAAGCAAATGGAACATACGAGCCTACTAAAAGACCAAAAGTATTAAAGAATATTTTCACTTGGGCTAGAAAATAATACTTTTAAATCTCTCTTATTAATCACTCTTTCTCCTATAGAGTAACTATTTATAGTCATTCCTTGAGTATCTATTGTATTGTGTAGTGTATGCCCCCCCCCCCCCATCTACCTTATTTATCTATTTATTGAATTTGTGCATACAACATACTATTCAAAAGGTAGAGGGATAGGCCGGTTACTCATTTGGAAAGTGCTTAAGTGAAAATTTTGGTGAGCATTCAGATAAACTGAATGGATTGGATGTTACCATCTCTATCAAACTCTGCTCAAAATTAGTTGTACTGGGATTGATTTTTCTTATATTTAATTTTACTTTGGTGCATAACAAATTCTCGCTTTAATTAATACAACACATCACTTCAATGACAAACAGAAATCATTAGGGTTTTCATTTTCTTTTTTCAATATTGAAATGATTTACCAAAATACTGGTTTCCATTCCCATGCAAACCACCATTGGGCATTATTACTAGACTTGTAATATATTGCTTATATAATTGTGAATTTGTTGTATCTTCTCAGGGAAAATAAAAATCTTACCGGCACAGCTCGATATGCCAGTGTTAACACTCACCTTGGAGTTGGTAAGTAAAGTCTTATATCAATTGTTGATTTTATTACTTGGCAGAGTTTTAGATTAATTTATGCATCTAATTATTGTGTTGCTTGGTTAACAGAACAAAGTAGAAGAGATGATTTGGAATCTCTCGGTTATGTGCTTATGTATTTCCTCAGGGGAAGGTTGAACATAAAATAAATGTTATGTTAGTCCTATCTAATTTTTGCTTTTAGAGTCTTTCATAGGATCAAATACAAGTTGTTGATTTGCATCATATTCTAAGTTTCATGAACTGTTGGCATCAGCCTTCCGTGGCAGGGTCTTAAAGCAGGGACAAAAAAGCAGAAGTATGATAAAATCAGTGAAAAGAAGACCTTAACTCCTATAGAGGTAATACTACGTTTCGACATGACACCTTCTTCTACTAAAGCATACCATTTCATGTTATGTTTGTTTTATTTTAATATGGAAGAATGTGTTAATTGATCTCTTAAACCCTGCTTTCTTTTCTTTTCTTTTCTCTTGTCAATGTTTATCTTGTTGCAAAATTAAAAATTAAAATAAAAATAAAAAAGACAGAATTGCTTAAAGTTCCAATAATCTTTTGACAGGTTCTTTGCAAATCATATCCATCAGAGTTCATATCATACTTTCATTATTGTCGATCATTACGATTTGAAGACAAACCGGATTATTCATATTTGAAGAGGCTTTTTCGTGACTTATTTCTTAGAGAAGGTAAAACATGGAGATTGTATTTATTAATTTAGTTTATCTTCCCTTAATATAGCATGGGCAAGGAATGCTTTGATTGACAAGTCATTTCCTATTTTTTCTTGTCTCTTCCTGTTGGTAATGACTGCTACCCCTCGCATTCGAGAGTGTGACTCCAGTGGCCTAAATCATTAGAATAACAGATTTTGTGCAGGCTATAAAAGTAGTTTGGCCTTGCCTGGTTCCTGAGCAATACAAATCCTGACATGGATTATTTGTGCAGGCTATCAATTTGATTATATATATGATTGGACAATTTTGAAGTATCCTCAAATTGGTTCCAATTCTAGACAAAAGGTTAATGTTCGTCACTTTTATAGCCTAGACTTTTTCTTTGTTTGATATTTATAATATATTTTGTATGTTTCAGCAGCCTAGTGCAAAGGCAGGTTCAAAACTTCGACCATCTACTGAAAAAACAGAAAAGACTCCAGGTGTGTTCCTTATCGAGTTAGGAAGGTATAGAGAGGGTATAGAGAGGAATGTTAAGCTAGTTTTGTTTATAAAAACTTATGTGCATGACTGTGTTGAAATAAAAATATGATTTCTTAATTACATGATAAACTTGCGATTATTAGCTAGATTAAAATTTATAGTGATTACCATTGAGGCTTTGTTCCTTAAATTAGACCTTTCCAACTTCCTTTTTTCGGAATATGAAATGACTTTTTTGTTTCTATTTACTTGTTTTAACTAGTGGGAAAAGAGATGCATGATAGATATTTGGGTGTGGTTGAAGTGTTGGGTAGAAGAAGTGCTTCCAATGTTAATGTTGATCGCTCGAAGCACAGGCCATCGGAGAATGTTTCACCATCAAAGGAAGTGGTAAGTAATGGCATCCAGAAAATGCTACACTTAATACCTTTTCCTAACGTGTAATATTACCACTTTGAGGAGGTAGATACAAAAACTCTAGAATTCCTGGTAGGTGATGTTAAATTCTGCTATAAATATGTTTTCATCTTCTCCAGCGATCTGATTTGGATAGAGGCCGCACTTCTTTCTCTCACAATGGAAGTATGTCAAGAAAGGCTGTTGCTTCAAGCAGCAGAATAGGCACTACTGTTTCAGCTAATGAGAGTAGATCAAGTTGGCTGTTTTCGAATACTAATCGCCTGCCTACCACCCAAAAAAACCGTTCTGGAGTTGAGTCCAAAATGGCATCAGTTTCTCATGGAACCCCTACAAAAGGCACCCGTGAGGGCCATCTTCGAAGCTTTGAGAATCTTTCCATTGGCGCACAGAAGAGGAAGCAATGAACATTATTACATTACTTCTAGTAAAAGATGGTGCTTTTTATTTATGATGAGACAATACATGTGTTCTTGTTTCATTGCATGTAACGCATATTTATTCAAGCTTTTTCGTTTTGATAAAATTATGATGCATTTTGCCTTTCTAAGAAATCTGCATGTGCAACACCCGGGTGTCGTACATCTTGTTTCGACGTAGTTCTGTGAAGCAACCAAGAAGAAAATAGTAAGTTCTCTAGAGATGATTGGACATTCCAAATCTTACTCTTTGTTCTCGTTTTTCAAGAATTTGTCCTCTACGTTTTTGGATTTGGCAAGTTCCCTTCCAGAGGCAAAACTAAGATCTTGTTTAAAATTAGTTTTTTAAAACTAAGATCATGTCTAAAATTAATTTTTATTATTTTTACGGTTGAATCTGGTTTTTTTAGAATTTTTATTTTTTTGTTTTCTTGTTTAAAATTATTTTTTTTATTTTTAGATTATTTTAATGTATTGATATTAAAAATAATTTTTTAAAAAATAAAAAATATATTATTTTGATATATTTTCGAATGAAACACTTTGAAAAACAATTATTATTACACTCAAAAATACCCTCTAATTCTAGATTTGAGTCTTGTATAAGCAATTCTTTTTATGGTGATCTGCTTTGCATATAGATAGGTGTCGTAGCGGAGGATTAATTTTTTTTAACATAAAGAATAGATGTTCAAGCATTGGATATAGTTTTTTATATAAAAAAAATAAAAATCAATAACTTAGGTTATAAATTTGATTAGTTGATTTCATTTAATTATATTACAAGTAAGCCAATGTTCCACCATCAAGGGAAGTTGCATGCGGTGCTAGAACCTGACGGCTTCCTCCATACGCTAGCACATGTGATACACGAGCAAGTCAAGTTGCCCTACCCATTGACTTTATCCCATCATATTTGTTTTAATTTAAATTTTGATTCTTTAAGCTTAATTGTTTTACATCAATAAAATTTTATTTTATTTTTTCAAATCCATCATCAATCGAGCACTAGAGTTTTCCGTCGATATTGCAAGATCTTTATTGCAAGATCTTTATATATAAGCAACCAAAATAAATTATTAATTCAAATCCTAAATAAAAGCAATGTGAAAGGATCAAATAAAAAAATGTTAAGTTATAAAAAAAGACATGAACTCTTCCCCTACCCATGCAAATCAGCCCTTAATATTAGCAAAAAGAAACCAAACATTTGTTTAAGCTTTAAATTCTATGCCTGAAGCTCTAATTCTTTCTTTTAAATCAATGAAACTGAATTTTATTTTGTCAAACCAAGCATTAACTAAGTGATATAACATTTCCTCGACATCATTTGATGTGTTGATATTAAAAATAAAATTTTAAAAATAAAAAAATTATATTATTTCGATGCATTTCTAAACGAAAAACACTTTGAAAAGTAACCACTACCATAATATCAAACGAACTCTTAAGGTTTAGGGAGAAGTACATGGAACAAAAGAGGGGTTTTTTTTTTCAACATGCAAAGCCCTATGGAATATACATACATAAACGCAAATAAATTTAATGTAATTTATTAATAAGTAATTTATGTTATTAAAATAATAATACTGTCATTGAGAACTGAGAAGTTTTACGATGTTCATGAAGTAGCTAGTAACATCCTATTAGTTATTTTATGGGATCCACTTAAAAAAAACACAAATAGAAAAAAGAAATTCCACATAAAAATATTTTTTTATCACTTTTTATAAGTAATGAGTTTAATTTTTTTTTTCTACTTGTGTTTGTATTTTTTCAAAATAAATTATATAAAATAACTAATAAAATATCTAATTATTTCTTGTGCACCCTAATAAAATCATAGCTTTCTCTTAATAAAAGTACAAGATATTTTTTACCTCTTAAAAGAACACTTCCACAAAAGGAGCTCCTACAAAACACATCGCAATTTCTAAAGGAACCAAAATCCTGTAACAAAAGAACAAGCAATATAGTTGTTTCCACTTTCCACTACAAAAAAAAAAAGAAAAAAAAAGAAAAGAAAGATGTAGCTTGTTATTGATTATTGAAATTATTTTTTGTTAATTTCTTGTTTAATGGAGCAACAATTTTAAGAGATCGAGAAATCAACATTTAATGTTTTTGTTTTTCTATTTAAACGGTTACTTTTTTGTTTTTAAACATGACCTGGTAAGTGTACAATGAAAAATATAAAACGATAATAAATAAATCAGGTTTAAAAAAAAATGATTAAGAAAACCTTGGAAAGAAAATATTTTTTTGAAAAAAGGACAAGTGATGTATCTCAATTCATATATTATTAGATATAGAAGAATAAAATATAGTAAAAAAGACATAAAAAATAATATTGGTCAACTCGAGTTAGCATAAATAACCCTGGTAGTCAGGACCGGGCCAACCCAGTATATCCCGTCAAACCTACGGCCGAGATCATGAGATTGAAATAACCCAATAAAAAAATAACAAGAATTATAAATTATTTTTTAAAAAAAACGTGTTAACTTTTCAAACTTATGACTCAGGTCATTAGACCCATAGTACCCTATCTAAAAAAACCATAAAATTCAATTCTCAATCAATTAAATATTGAATAATAAAATTGAAAAAAAAAAAGAATTTCAACTATACAAAATAATTAAAAATAGCAATTAAAAGAATGAGGGCCAAAATAAATTTTATATTTGATTGAAGGGTGAAATTAAAAAGAAAAATTAATTTAGCAAAAGAACCTAAAATATCAAAAGAATGAGGATCAAAACCAATATAAAAAAATAATTGAATTGTGAAATTGAAAAGAATAATAACTTTTATAAAAGGGTTAATAAAAAAATAAAAATCAAAATAATAAGGACCAAATTAGAAAACATTACTATCAATTTGGATTGAAGAATAAAATTAAAAACCCATAAAAGTTTTATAAAAGGGCTAAGGAAAAAACATTAGAAATCAAAAGAATAAAGATCGAATTTGATAAAAAAAAATATAGCAAATTGGAAAAAGAATGATAAAACTAAAAATAAATATTTTTTTATAAAATGGCTAAGAACAAAAATTATAAATAAAAAAATAAGGATTAAAGTTGAAAAACCAACAATCAGGAGGGTCAAGTTGTAATTTTTGAGAAAAGAGGGAGAAAAGATAACAAAAAAAAAGAAAGATCTATTGCGACAAACTATACTGCTAAAGCCGACATGCCCAACTGCACATTCAAAAGGCATTGTTGTGCTTCTAGTTATGTGGTGGGAGGATATTTTTTGATGTTAAGAGACGCCACAAGTGTTAGGAAGCGCGTCGGGTGGTCACTACCTTTTTCTTTTTTATATATATTTAGTCAAATACCACATTTCCTAAGTTGACTTCATAATAATAAAAAAATTATAATGAAAATACAAAAAAAACCCCTTTAACTTAGGTTTTAATTTTTTCGCTTTTAAGAGCATTTTAGTTATTTCAATGTTCCTTTTAGTTTCTTGTTATTTTTTACATATGATCAAATACCAAATTGCTTCTCGGTTTACTTTATAATAAAAAAAAACATTATGGAAATACAACAATATCCCTTAATGCTAGCTTAAGTTTTTTTACAAGGATATTTTAATCGTTTCAGTGTGAATTTAGAATTGAAAAGGATTTATTTATCCCTGATCAATTTAACAATGATCAATGGACCTGTGAAAACACTTAAATGCTCTTATAAGCTAATACTAAATTTTTCTAAAGAGTGTTTTATGTCAAAAAATGCTTT
>Ga0307513_10005396_pt1 | contig 16909 bp, 12 predicted proteins | sample 15_EM_MG_FD_202174 | JGI IMG/M metagenome (GOLD analysis project Ga0307513, IMG submission 202174) | Populus trichocarpa ectomycorrhiza microbial communities from riparian zone in the Pacific Northwest, United States - 15_EM | ecosystem: Host-associated > Plants > Roots > Unclassified | place... | reverse complement strand
GTGCTGGGCTAAATGGACAGGTTGAGGGCTGGCTGTTGATGAAAAGTACGGAAGCAATTGGCATAGGGGAAGTTTATTCTTGGTAAATCCCTTTACATAGAACACTATCCAACTGCTATCTCGGTTTGGTTATAACTCAAGCTCCAGCACATCAACCTCAGTCGTGATTGAGTGTGACATCGCACAACTTGGTGATGTCTCCTTCAAGCAGCCAAATCTTTCGATAGCTGCTCGCACATTTCGATAGCTGTGAGGCATACGGTGTAAGTAAAACCGTCAGGAACGTGACTGTTCCCCAAGTGCTGCCCGAAGTCGCCTACTGATTGAAGATAATCAATCATGAAATATGTTGGGCGTGAGACCAGCGTCGTGCCAGCTTTGCGCGAATCAGTCATTAAGCTTAATAGATAGCACTGTCTGCCGCCTTCATCGGGCACTTTCCCTTCGGGCGGGTTGCGTTCAGCCGATCTGCCGTTACGGTCTAACTGCTTCCAACCAGCAGTCCACTCTGCGGGAATTTTTCTGTCCGGCAGTTCCCTTTCCCAGATAACTGTGAAAGCCCTATTAACCAAACCCCGAATCTCAGTAACGAAGTGATAAGGCGCATCTAACTTCTCAATTGCAAATCTAATATGCTCGACGAGATGCTCATCTACGTTTTCAAACTGACCAGAGCGCAATTTAAGCACGCTCTTGATGTTCCTGTTGTAATCCTCTGCTCTACTGAACAGGCGCGGAAGTTCAGTGGCTTGCTGCCTATAAGTTTTGACATACTGCTCAATAGTGCGGCAGGGTTTTAACTCACTTCCTTTCTCGCGCACAAAGCCGCGCTGCTTCAACGCCAGCAAACAAGCCCTTGATACATCAGCCGCCTTCATGGATCGCCCCATTGCTAACTCCGCGACGACGCCCCACTCTTCTTCACTACAATCATTCCAAAGATCATCTAAAATCTGACGCTTATCATCTGCGAAGCCATCAGCAAGGGATTTAATATCACCATCATTTACATTTGCTCCGGCATCGAAATCATCCCACACTCGCTTGCAGAGCGCGCTAGCTAAGACCGGAATCCCACCAGAGTAATTGAATAGTTCAGTCCGTGCGCCGGGTTGAAGCTCAATGCCGCGATCAGCGAATGGCGCGAGCATTTGCGTCCAGTCATCGCCATCATCAAAAGCACTGAGTATAAGGGTAGAATCAGCGAAGAGATTCCAAAAAGGTGAGGTTCTGGCTTCTGGCGAACCGACGATTTCGCGCAGCCGTTTCTGGCTGCCAGTTAGAAATCTGAGACTGGACATCTCGGCGAGCGCGCGAAGGCTGTCCCACAGATTCTTGGTCAACTGCCCGGCGAGCAATAGATTGTCCAGGCTATCCATGATGACGAGAACTTTCTTACCGTCATCTTTGAGCATGTCGAAAACGTCCTTGATGACCTCATAATCCACATCGTCAGCATCAAGGTAAGCACCGATTTCGGCGTTGATCGTGCTTATCGGCTTAGTCGCGTGCCTGGCGAAGGCTCTATAAAAGCTCTCATCATTCTGTGGCAAATCATGCCCGATATTCCAATACACACAAGCATTGAAATGGTCATGCTTATCAGCGAAATATGTGGCAACGGCATTGAGGAAAACAGTCTTGCCGATGTACCGAGGGCCAACGACAGAGACATGATCCGGCACCGGCTTTTCCAACCTGCGCATCAGCTTTGTCCAGTCTTTTGCGCGACCGCGAAGTTGCGGGACGCCTGGTCCGAAAACTTGATATGTCATATTGCCTATATCAACTCCTACTCTTCAGCCGCTTGCCGGCGGTGCATACGGTCATGAACATTCCTCGCTAACCAGCGAGAGAACAAAGGGATTTTGATTTTGTATGATGTACCTAGCTCGTGCTTTTCGAGATCGAGCACATCGAGTTCCTGTAAGTGTTTGAGGTCATCAGCGAGATCGGATGTGTCATACACTACGCCATCTTTCTCAAGCTCTTCAAAAATGAAATCGAAACTGACTCTGTCGGGCCCGGAGGAGAGGCGATCAACCAGACAAGTAAGGTAGCGGCGACGTTCTGAGCCAAGATGGTCGAAGAGTTCGGCGAAATGTTCATTATCTTCAACCATATCCTGCGCTGCGGCTTCAACTGTTCTAAGCGTGACGTTACGCTCGTTTGTTTCAGCACATTGCTCAAAGATTCGATAGCACAAGGACTGGATGAAGAAAGGTTGACGGTTGCACAAATTAAGCACTTGATCGCGCGCGTTCTCAGCGAAAGCGAGTCGACCTTCTACGGGCTGCGTGACTAACTTCCGTGCTGCTTCTGCGTCAAGCGCGCTGACATTGATGGAAACGCCGATGCCGTAAAGCGCGCTCCAATGATTTTCGCGCAAGTGCTTGATGCGCTTTGCGCCGGTGAGTATGCCGGAAAGTTTGTTGTGCGTGTGAAATAACGAGCGCAAATTCTCTGGTACTTGCGGACTCGTCACGCCGTTGTCAATTCCTTCTTGAATCTTGTCGAACTCATCAAGTAGCAGCACTATGCGTTTGTTGCCAATACTCGTGCCAAGTGATTCTATCAGCATATCGAGTTGCTCAAACGGGTTGTTAACATCAAACTCCGAGCGCAACTTGGTTTTTAATTGCTTTCTCAACTCTAAGCGCGGCATCGTAGGCCGTATGATACCCACACCCGGCACCTCGAATTCGTAGCCTGTTGCGTAAATGGCGAGCACAATTTCACGCGCGATTTGATAAAAGATTTCATTTGTCTCTAAACCCGCAATGGATTTACTGCCTTCAGCCCGTTGGAAAGAACAGTATACGGGAAGCCAACCGGCAAGCATTTCGGGGAGGCGCAATCGGTACAATACTGATGTTTTACCGGCGCGGCGATTTCCCTCAAGCAACAACACGGTTGAAGGTCCATCAGTTCTCAGTGAACGCCTTATCTGGTCAATGATGTCCTCGCGCCCATAAAACATACTATGCACGTCGTTTGACTCTAGTGGATTTCCGACAACGTAAGGGTTGGCTCCAAGATGGACTTGAGTGAAATCGGCAGTCTGTTTATGTGCGCCGTAGCTGAGTGCTACTTCTCCTGTGACAGGTGAGTTATCTATACGCAAAGCCGTCCAACTTATGCTTAATGGATAAGTGCCAGTGGAACTAGGCGGGACGAGAATCGTCCATGACGATTCTTCTCCCCCGCGTAGCAAGTAAATCTCTTTCTGGCTCAAGATTGGACTTGTTTCAACTAAAATTTTACGAAGAGGCAATCCACCGTAATTACTAAAACGGACGGTTATTTCAGTTTCTTTATCAGCTTCGATGATTGCCGGTTCTAAAGTCGCCGACAGTTGTGTGCTTGAGAGGATGCGTTCCCGTTCCTCCACCACTCGATTTTTAACTGCCTCTAGAGCAAGCGTTAAGTCTGCCCTCACTAGTACGCTAGGGTGTTTCGGCGCGTCTCCAAGTTGATCAAGGTCTTTCTGAATTATCTCCAACATCGCCAGTCGTTCAGCTCCGCTCGGCAGTTCATGAGCATCAACCACACTGTCAACGAGCAGCCCAGCTTGCGATAGCCACATCGGAAACTCGTCCCCCGCACTAGCACCTGGCTTGCTTCTAGCTACTTCACTTAGAGACATCAGCGCAGAAGCTAAATTTTCGAGTTGGTTATCGCCATCCGATGAATCAAAACCGTTTTGGGCAATCGAAGTGATGATAGGAATATCGGTCAGGAAATCGAAAATCCCATCACTTTCCAGACCAGCAACAAACGATTTAAAGTCGCTTGGCTTATCGTCCCTAGAGGCTAATAAGCGCGCGTATTTCTCCTGCATCTCCGGCTTGACCAAGAGAAGGGGGAGGCGACGCAAAGCGCGCACCGGAATGTTCTTAATAACTGTGCCGGTGGCATGATCAATCAACCATTGCTGATAATTTTCTGATCGCAGGAGGCTGGTAAGATCAATCTGCTGCGTTGAGTAAGGTTGCTCCCCTGCACGCTTTAATCTGATGGTAGTGATGCCGTGTGCAGGCACGCTATTGGCGAAAGCCTCGCGGACGATTCCGACCTTCCCTATAGTGCCCTGCGTGCTCACTAATATGTCGCCTGTTTGTAAACGGCGTTCGCCCGCACGTTCGAGAGCCAAACCTGTGATGAATAAAGGTGAAGGTTTAAGCTCTCCGGCTTTAGTTAATTCAGTAACGCGGATCAGCGGGGCACTGTAAGGCGTAGGCTCCTTCGTTGTATCGCTGCGAGTATAGCCAATGCCGCTGATGACATCAGCAATTTCCTCCAGGTGAACGACCTCAAGCATACCTTGTTGCGCGGCTGCTTCACTGAAGAGAGTTTCTAGTGAAAGTCCCTGCCGGCGCTTAACTGTTAGATCGAAATTACGTTCGGCGATTTCTGCCGCTGAAGTCAGCCAACCAGTTTCATTTTCTTCGCGGTCGCGGAAGCGCTTTGCTTCCGCCTGTGGGTTGAAGAGTACGGCGCGGTTGGAAGATTTGCCGGTCGAATGAGCTTCTTGAAACCAGATTGCTTCGTTCTGATTGGCGCGACGGAATACTAAAAGATTAGGTTTGATGCTGGTGTAAGGTAGAAGCGTTCCGGCGGGCAGGGAGATGACAGCTTCGACGCTGAAGTTGGCGAACAGACGTTCGCGCACTTGCTCATCAACTCCGCCGCGAAAGAGAAAGCCTTCGGGCAACGCAACGACAGCTCTACCGTTGGGCTTGAGCGAACCCATAATGTGCTGCAAAAAAAGATTTTCAGACGATGTGGCGCGGATAGGGAAATGGTCGGAGTGCCAACGGTCGCTAACTCTACCGCCGATAGGCGGAGCGGCGACCACAACGTCGAATTGTTCGCGTGCTGAGTAACGATCACGTTCCAGAGTGTTACCGTGTGCGAGATGCGGAGAGTTGATACCAGCAAGCACTACGCGCGTCATACCGATAAGGTAGGGCACGGAGGCCATTTCTACACCATAGATTGATTTACTCTGCACGCCCGCCCACACCGTCGTTGGAAACAACTTAGCTTTATTGACTACGCGGCGCGCGGCTCCGGCAAGCAAGCTACCCATGCCGAAGCAGGGGTCGTAGATGCTCTCACCGGGTTGCGGCGCGGCAATATCAAGCATGAGGCGCGCGACGTGCGTCGGTGTGATAAATTCGCCCGCATAGCGTGTTGTCTCAATGAAACGCTTGATGATGTTGCGGAGAATTTTATCAACTTCGCGGAAGTCTTCGGCGGTCTCGAATGGCAATTTCGCGACTAGCCGCAACGCTTCATAAAGTAACGGTTCAGTCAGCTTCTTGGGGTCGAAGACCTGTGCCGCCGTGCAGAGGATGTTGTCAGGGCAGTTACCGTGCAGTTCTACGAGACAGGGCAGTAACTCTTGATGAACTGTTTGGAAAAGTTCCGTTGAGTCTAGATGCACAAGGGCTGAAAAGCGAAGTCGCGGCGGGAGCAATGGCTCGTGTTCGCGGTCATCGAAAAGCGCGATGGCTTCCTCTTCCCGTTCCTGCCGCTCAGACCAACGCAGCAGCACGAAGAAGGCGAACGGCTCAAGCGCGTCTTTGAGCATATCGCCGCTACCTTGTCGTCGGGCAAGGTCGAGCAATTTATGTTCAGGGATTGGAATTACTTGAACCTGTATCGGCATTTCTTGGTTATTGAAGGTGAACGCGCGTCGGTGCAGTTATAGTTCTCCGGCGAAGGCTTTGCGTAGGACAGCACCCTGCAATAAGTCACCATCTTTCGCAGCGCTTCGATACTCGGAGCGGATGCGGTCACAAGTTGTTTCAGCCGCGTCGAGTTGGTCAGCGATGTGCTCTTGTTCTTCGATTGTCGGCGGTATGCGAATGGGGAAGCCGCTGAACTCCGTCGCGTTAAGTTTTGCGTTGACTTGCATTCGTTGACGCCGGACGAAGTAGCCGCGCTCGCGCATGAAGTTGAGTACATGGCGTAAATAACGGTTGTTGCACTTATCACGGTAAGCACGAATCCGCAAGATGAATGAGGCGCAGGTGAAATCCCCTTCGACATCAAAGAGCGCAGTTTTTCCGATATGTGCAGGGCTGCCGCTACGCCAGTTAAGTAAGAGGTCGCCGCGTTCAAGTAGAAACTTGCGGCGTTGCGCTTGTGTGATTGGCAAGTAGCGCATGTCGGAAAGGTCTAGCTTCCCGTCGAGCGACATATTTGCCATGCGTATGATCGGCGTCCCTACAGATGAATCACGGTTGCCGGAAATAGCCGCACTGATTCCGTAGATCACATCTGCTAATTCATCCAAACGCTTTTCTGTCCATCCGTCGGGAACTTTTTCGACCGCGCCGAAGATATTGAATCGCACAGACTCCAAAAGGGCTTTCGCGTCGTCCTGTGCGTCATTTCGCAAAGTGTTAATCTCATCCACACGGCTCAAGCATTCTTTGATTCGATTGACAATCCGGCATTGTTCATCAGGAGAAGGTAAAGGAATCTCCAATGCTTCTAAATCAGGACGAAGAAGGCTTGGTATGGCTGCCGCCCTATTCAATTCACGCAAATTGCTATTTTTAAGAAAGTAGTAAAGATACTCAGGCAACAACTCGTCTGGAAAGTTGTCAACGTAATATGCGGTATCAATCGGGCAGCATGGCGCATTAGAGAAACTAACTTCACCTATTGAACCTTTTCTGCCAATGATAATGCATGGAGCAGAAGTAAACGGCTCGTTATGTGTTCCTATCTGTCCATTGGAACCGTAAACAATATATTCACCACTGATTCGATTAGCTTTAACCAGACCTCTGCCATAAGCCGGCGCAACCAGTTGTCCTAACTTAATCTGCTTCCAGCCCTCTAGCGAGTTGTTACTCATGCGCGCCCTCTAATATTTCTTCCAATTCGCCAAGCAACGCGAACACACGTTCCTCTTTCGCCTTGATGCTCTGCACCAAATCCAGTGCCGGGCGATGTTCGTAATCGTCTTTTCGGTTTGGATTCTTCGGCGATAAATCAAAGCCCTTTTTCTCAATTTCGCTCACCGGCACAATCCAACTGTTCTCCGATATGGCGCGCTCTTTCCACTTCGCCCCAAAGTCTGTGAACTGCTCGCCCTCAATTGGTCGGCGCGTCTGCTTGAGTTCAAAGCCGTCGTTCGTCAGCTCGTAGAACCACACGCTTTCTGTCTTGCGCTCATCCTCTTCACGATTGAAAAAGATGATGTTCGTCTTAACGCCTGTGTAAGGCAGAAAGACGCCCGCCGGAAGCGAAAGCACCGTATGCACGTTGAACTCTTCCAACAACTTCTGCCGCACCTTCTGATCGGGGCCGCCGCGAAATAGCACGCCTTCTGGAACTACCACGCCAGCCCTTCCCCGCCGCGCCAGCGTCTTCATGATGTGCTGAAGAAACAACACTTCGGTCGAACCGCTACGCACCGTGAAGTTGGTCTGAAGCTGCTGCGCCAGTTTCCCGCCATAAGGCGGATTCGCCAGAATCACCGAATACTTTTTATCTTCCGGCACGATATTCGAATGCGTCTCCAACGTATTGACGAGTTCAAGGCTCGGCTCATGCACGTCATGGAGTATCAAATTCATCGTGCCCATCAGGTAAGCGAGCGCGCCCATCTCACGACCGAAGAAAGTCTCTTTATGGAAACGCTCCAACGCTTCATTACTCCAAGAGCGTTTACTTACGCGTATCGCACTCGCCGCCTCCGACAGAAAACCCGCGCTGCCGAAGCACGGGTCATACACCTTATCGCCCGCTTGCGGCGCAACGACATTCACCATCGCGCGGATGATATGACGCGGTGTGTAAAACTCACCGGCGTAACCAGACACCTTCGCCACGTCTTCCAGCAATCGTTCATAAATCTCCGACAGCACAATCACGTCGGTCTTATCGCTGAAGTGCAGCTTATCAATTTGCGCCACGACACGTGCGAAACTCGCGCCGCGACTCTGGTGATTCTTAATAGTCGAAAAGATGCGACCGAAGCGAGTCGCCAAAGAGTCCTCGCCCATGTTCTGCAAATACGGAAACAGCTTGCCATTGACGAATAACAACATCTCGTCAGGGCGATCAGTCCGCTTTGCCCAAGCAGACCAGCGATACTCACCATCAAGGCGGCGCGTGTATGGTGTGTCGCTAAAGGACTCTTCCTCTTCACGCCTGTTCTCAGTTTCCTCAAATGCTTTGAGGAAGAAGAGCCACGACAACTGCTCCACATAATCGCGTGGCGGCACGCCCTCAACCCTCATCTGGTCGCTGGCGTTCTTCACCGCCTGCTGCACTTCCTGACGGCGATTCTCGCTAATGCCATTGGTGGAGATATTTGGTTCTGCTGTTTGCGTCGCTGTCATTATGATTCGGCCTTTTAGGATTCAAACTCTGAATATCAAACTCAAACAGTCATCGGCACATATAAGTGCCGCTTGACTTCTTCCAAGTCAGCTTTCAACTGCGGCGCGCCGCCGTATGCTTGCAGCAAATTACTGAAATTGCCGAAACGCTCGACAAATTGAGGCGCGTTGTAAGTTTGCCCCCGCTCAAGGTCATCAATGCCGTAAAGCGCATAGTGGTCGAGGCACGTCTCCCAAAATTTGAGCTTCAATTCCCCATTTGTCGCAGTCGCCTGCGCCGCTAACTGCTCGCGCATCCACTTTTCATCTTTGCTCCAGATTCGCACCACACGATCATGGCGCATCGGCACGCGGGCTAGGTCGAAACCAACTTTAGCGAGAATGTCTACGTCGTCAGCCGCTTCCAAATCGAAGTAATGCCGGAAGGCAGAAAGATAGACATCCCGATCCTTTAATTCCGTGCGAAGTTCATTACGCGTGTTGCGGTCAATCCAGAGCTTCAGTAACTCATCAATCGTCGCCGTCGAGATACTGCGAATCACTTCTTTAGATTGCTCGCGGTACTCATCAAACTGAATCTTGCGCCCGTCGGCGAGACACACATAGCGTTCCGTTGACGAAATGAAAACCGCGATGCCATGCTCGACCGGCTTTTCCTTCGGCGGTTCCGCCGGTTTCTTTTTCGGTTTAGCCGGGATCGTTGTTTTCTGCACATTGGCAGGGTGCCCCTCGAACTCTGCATCTTCGAGCAAGCTCGCACCCGCGTAATCCCAAATCGTAAAATAGCGTTTATCTATGTCTTCGCAGAGCCGCGTGCCGCGCCCCTTCATCTGCTTATAAAGAATTGCGCTTTTAACCGGACGGGCAAAGACAATGTTCTTTACGTCCGGAGCGTCAAAGCCTGTGGTCAAGAGATCAACCGTCACAGCAAGGCGTGGTTTGTTGCGCCCAATTTCAGCGAAATTATTTTCGAGCTGGTGGCTATTCCGCTCTGAGCGCGTGATGCGTGCGGCATACTGGTCGTCACCCGATAAGCGACGAAACTCCTGCGCCATAATCGCCGCGTGCGTGTCGTCCACACAAAAGATAATCGTCTTTTCGCTTTGCAGATTATGTTCTGTAAGTTGATTCCATAGATCGGTAGCAATGGCGCGCGTGCGTTCGGGCAACCGAATCTCTCGCTCGAAATTAGCTGTTGTGTACTTCGTGCCGTCTGCCGCGATGTAACCGAACTCATCAAGGTTTGTATATCGCTCCTCAAGCAGATAAGGGACAAGGTAGCCGTCCTCAATGGCTTGCTTGAGCGAATAAGTATAGGCGGGCTTACCCTCAGGGCTGCCAGTGAAGTAGGTATATGTATCGCGCCGCAACTCTTCGGGCGTCAAAGGTCTGCCATCCTGTTCAAGCTCGCGCGGCGTCGCGGTCAGACCGAGTTGGTAAGCACTTGAGAAATGCTCGAACACGCCGAACCAATCGCCGAAGCCTGAACGGTGACACTCGTCAACAATGACCAGATCAAAGAAGTCAGGGTCGTAATGCTGATAAAGCTTGCGCCCATCAAACTCCTCATCAAGTGTTTGGTAGTTGGAAAAGAATATCTTGCCGATCAGGTGCTCACCTTTACGCACCGTCTCTTTATTGATGACTACGCGGTCATCCTTCGGAAAAGCGGCGAAAGCACGGTAGGCTTGATCCTGTAGGCTATTCCTGTCCGTCAGAAACAGCACGCGGTTATTTTTCAGCACGCCGCCTCGAATGAGTTTCCAGACGAGTTGGAAGACCGTGAATGTCTTACCCGTGCCGGTCGCCATCAATAACAGCACGCGCTTTTCGCCCTGCCCGAAGCGGCACAGCGTCTCGAAGATCGCCATCTGCTGGAATGGGCGAACCCGTTTCAGGGCGACTTGATCAACGTGCCAAGGAGTTTCAAAGGCAAGACTCCAATGCTGCCAATCAAGCTGGCGTCCGAGTCGGTTGAGGATGTCTGCCGGCGTCGGCGGGGCATTGAATGTCTCGTACTCGCCGGTTTCTCTATCAGTGAGAATGTACTGGCGTCCGTTTGAAGCAATAGAAAAGCGTAAGCCCAGCCGCTCGGCGTAACGTGCCGCCTGCTGCATTCCGTCTTCAGCCAGATAATTTTCCGCCTTCGCCTCAAGGACGGCGAGGGGCATCTGCCACATGCGGAGCAGGTAATCAGCGATCAGTCGCTGATCCTGATCGTACATTGAGCCTTTATTGATATTGACTCTGCCAGGTCCAATCGGCAGTTGCCAATCCCAACTCCACCCAACGCTCTTGAGAGCGGGGTCAATCAGTTGGCGACAGGTTTGTGTTTCGTTAAGGCTCATGCGTTAGCAGTTATCTCACTTCCGGGTGCCGTAAGGAGATTGGTTAGTCGGCTTTAATGAAATACCTTCTTCACTTGCCTTCGCCCGTATTGCATCTTCCGTGCGCCCGAGCTTTAACCCGATGACTCGCGTCGGCGTGTTCTCTTTCGCCAGTTGGTGAAGCTCTTTGACTTGCGTCGGCGTCCACGCCTTACCTGTGTTTCTCGTTGATTTTGTTGGCATCACTTCTTCTCCATTTCAAATTTCTGCAAAAGCGTCGTTTGCTCTCGACGATTGTAGATAGAGCAACGTGTGTGCCAATCAAATAAGTTGGATTTGCGCCCAAATCCTCAAAAGCCGCTCTTTTAACTTAAACCTAGGTTGCAATTTTTTCAACTTGGGTTGAAGTCTATTGCTGCTCGCGTAGAAATTTGTTGACCGCTTGGGGGCTAATGTTTAGCAGTCGCGCTGCCTCCGATTGATTGTTTTTAGCTATTTCAAGGGCGCGCAGAAGCAGTTGCTTGCGGGTGCTACTCAAATACTCATCCAACGAGAAGCCCGGTTGCGGCTCCGGCAGTACTGATAAGGGGTCACCACCACGCGCTGGCTCGGAAATTATTAGATCATCAGCAGCAAGCACATCTTTTTTGCAGAGTAACAGCGAACGCTCAAGGACATTCTGTAAATCGCGGACGTTGCCCGCCCAGCGTTGATTTTGCAAACGCGCAAGCGCATCCTGCGAAAGACGCTTCGGCCTTTTCTGTCTGCGATTCACTGCGTCGAGTACGTGTAGCGCGATCTTCGGGATGTCACTTCTACGCTCGCGCAAGGGCGGCAGCACGATCTCTCCAAGATTAAGCCGGAAGAAAAGGTCTTCGCGGAATGATCCACGCTTGATTGCTTTGGACAAATTCTGATTTGTTGCGGCGACGATTCGCACATCAACCTTATGCGGGCGTTTCGCGCCGAGCGGCTCAATCATGCCGTCTTGCAACACGCGCAGTAGCTTCGTCTGCGTCTCTGAAGGCAGTTCGCCAAGTTCGTCGAGAAATAGCGTCCCACCGTCCGCTTGGTCGAACTTGCCAATTTGGTCGCTGGCTGCTCCGGTAAATGACCCCTTTTTATGACCGAACAGCACGCTTTCAACGAGTTCACCCGGAATTGCTCCACAGTTAAGCGGCACGAATTTTTCGCGCGGACGCCCCGACAAACTATGAACGAAGCGGGCGAAAAGCTCTTTGCCTGTACCAGTCTCACCTAGAATTAAGATTGGCGCTTCTGTCGGCGCGAGCGTTGCTCCGATCTCCAGAGCCCGTCGCATTTCAGGATGGTCGCCGACGATTCCTAATTCTTGTGCGACCGTATCAAAATCCGGTGGCGCATCCTCCAACTGTTCGCTTAATCGCAGATGCGTGCGGACGGTTGGAAACTCAGACGAGGCAAGGTTCGTCTCCGCAATCAGCGGACGATCTTTACTGATGAAGCGCGTTGGTCGCACATTCAGGATGCGCGCTGGTATCTCACCGCTTGCCGCGAGCAATACCCAACAAGCATGCATCTGCGGTGTGCCGGAAGTGACTGAAACAAAATAATCTGCTTGCGGAGTTTCATCACAGATTTCCCTAAAATGGTTCCGCAGTTCCCGCAAGATAGCCGTGTAATCTGTGGGATCATCGAGCGGTAAATCACGTCGCTCAATGATTAGGCTTGGTGCGCTGATGCGTAATGCCTCTTGCGTGGCTGACGTGTTCTTTTCGGTATTTGGCGTAGAAAAAATTATAAGTTTATCAAAATCGCCTTCTCTCACGAGCGAAAGAATCGGCCCGGCTTGCTCATCATTACCCACCAATCCGACTCCATATGGATCGTGAAATCCGGTGAAAGTCAGCAGTACTTTCATAGCCCTTCCTTCGAGTTATTCACCGCCTTGTCGTTCACGTCTGTGGTCGGCATATCGCTTAATTCTGCTTCCAATTCTTCAATCGTCGGAAGGCTGCCTTGCAGTTTTTCGGGCAGAGACTCTGTAAGCTGAAACGATGAGACGCCAATTGGTTTCTGTGTATCGCGCAATGCGTATTCTGCTACGACCTTGTTTTTTGTCTTGCACAAGATGATTCCGATTGAAGGCTGGTCATCCTCGTGCCGTAGCAGATCGTCCACCGCTGACAGATAGAAATTCATCTTGCCTGCGTACTCTGGCTTGAACTCCGTCACCTTTAGCTCGATCACGACGTAGGCGCGCAGACGCAGATGATAGAATAGTAAATCGAGATAGAAGTCTTGCCCGCCAACCTCTATGTGATATTGACTGCCGACGAAGGCAAAGCCAACGCCTAGCTCCAATAGAAACTCTCGTATGTGTTCGATTAACCCGCGCTCTAAGTCACGTTCGTGCGCTTCCTGCCCAAGGACGAGGAAGTCAAAGTTATAAGGGTCTTTCAGAAGCTGCCCCGCGAGGTCTGATTGCGGAGCAGGCAGAGTGCGCTCAAAGTTGGTCGTGGCACTACCTTGCCGCCGGTACAGATTGCTCTCTATTTGCATCTCCAGCACCGAGCGACTCCAACCATGCTGGATAGTTTGGCGGATGTAGAATTCACGCTCTTGCGAGTCTTTAACTTGGTCAAGAATGCGGACGTTGTGTCCCCAGGGAATTTGTCCAACAACCTGTTGGACAAATTGTTCGTCGGGGTAAGCGTCGGCAATCGCGCGCATGTAAAGCAAATTGGTACGCGAAAATCCCTTCATCTCAGGAAAGGCGCGGCGCAAATCAACCGCCAGCCGGTCAACTACTTTTGCTCCCCACCCTTGTTGCTGCTGGCGAATCAGGATGTCTCGCCCGATATTCCAGTAGAGCGACACTAGTTCACTGTTGACGGCGAGGGCAGCGCGTATCTGCGCTTGTCCGATCCGAGCCTTTAAGTCAAGCAGCAACTCATCGTAGCCGGCCAACATATCAGTGCTTGCAGTTTTTGCCAGCGCAGTCTTTTTACCTCCAACGTGTTTCGTTGCCATCGCTTTAACTTCAATCTCCGGGTGCCATCCTCTGCTTCATAATGTCTATCGAGTACACTTCCTCTGCGGCCTGAGTAGGATCTTCGGGCGGCTATGCCTGCTACCATGTCAACGCCATTTAGACTTCACCCAGGGAGTCCTTGGTCGTACATATCAATATTGTCCGTACGTCTGGCCGCCTCGACTAGGATTGCGCTTCAACCTGGCGTGATTCACCCGTGAGCAACTCGCCGGTAAAGACGCCGGCATCGACAGCACATATTCCTCTTCAGTAGATAGCATCTTTCCAGCCTTCAGGTACGTGACCCTCCAATACCGGCAGCGGCTTCAAATGCGAAGCGGGCTCGATGGTGACCGACTCCCCTTCCTCCAAGACAACGGTGATAGGCTCGCGACTGCGCGCCACCTCGTGCAGCAGATCTTCGAGCGAGCGCCCTTTCAATTCCTCGAGCGTTCGGATCTTATGAGCTTCTTGAACCATATCTCGCTCCTAATCTTACTGCCTTTTATCGATCACGCAATTATCGAGCGGATACCGCGATTCCTGTCTCTTGAATATCTGTTCTACCAGTCATTGGACAAACAGTGATGCCCCTACTTATGCCGCCTCCGGTGGGTCCGTCTCTTCAACTTTCCCCCTTCCAGGTGGTCGCCGCCCCTTTTGCATTGTTTGGATCAGTGTCTTCAACTCATCGGCGCCGGGGTCCGGTTGTCGACTCGGATTGCTGATCACTCGCCAGCCGTTGGGATTGATGCGCTCAGTCAAATGCTCGAGAAGATTTTCGGATTCATCTGTGATAGACATTCTTCACCTCACTGAAAGATTTCCTTCTTCTCTAAGTTGCTTGTGCTTGCCGGTACAGCTCCACCCTCCAAACTCCCTCTGGTAGTAGAACTCATTGCCGTGACGATTTGGACATTGGCTAACGTCAAAGTCGAAGATGAACTCGTAGCTTGGGGTTTAAGATCACTTCCCCGCTTTCGGCACACGTGGGTGAGTGCAGCGCTTGACTCCTCCTTCCGGTCCGTTTGGATAAACCCATGATGTGCCGCTACAGTCCGGGCAGTCTGTCGCCCGCGAGGGCAAACCCTCTTTAGAAAAGTCTTTTAATGCATTCTTTTTATTGGTGGCACTCAGTGCTACTGTAGCATTTGGTGCTACTGTAGCATTTGGTGCTACTGTAGCGCGCTGCACCCCAGGAGGGGGAGGAAGAAGTATTTGATATTCGGTTCCCCGCATAGACCGATCAGCCCCACCTTGCTCAAGTGCTAGCCTTCGAATGTATTCAAGGAATTCGAGCTTCGAAATAACCTCCTGTAATTTCCTCTTTTTCAGATTACATGCCTGCTGAAGCCGATCATAACCTACCCGGCAGGTATCCTTCTTATGTCCCCAAGCAAGGCGGCAGAGCCTTAACAGCACTACCTGTTCGTATGGATCGAGGCGGGGCATTACTCGATCCAGCAGATCCCAAGTGAAGGGTCCATATCCTCGAATCTCGACTGGTGTGTTAGGTGCTACAGTAGCGTTGTGTGCTACTGTAGCACCCGGCGCTACTGTGGCGTCGGGATACAGTGGACTGGGTTCTGATGCTACAGTGGCGCCGGATGCTACTGTGGTTTCCGGCACTACAGTGGCATTTGGTGCCACTGTAGGTTTTGATGCTACAGTTAAATCCGGTGGAATTGATTGATGGGGATATGAGGGGTCAGATGATGAATAAGTTAAATGATCGGGTGATTGGGTTTCCTGTTCCGTTTTAACAAGTACCGGATCCTCTGAATTCTCTAATTCGGTTGAGGAAATATTTGAGCTGGTATTTTCTACCGGGGTGGGCTGTTGTGCGGGTGAGCTTTCAGGTACAGGAATGACCCCTTGTTGTGAAATAGAGGACTCCCGCGGCACGACAGCCTGACGGAAGCGCTTGCGCTCTTCCTCGGCTCGTGCCAGCCTCTCCATACGTGAAAGAGTCTGACTCATTCGTCCACTCCCACCTCTGGTGCCGCATCGCTGATCAGTTCATCGTCGATACTCTCTATTTGCTCCATCTGCATCATTTCATAGGCGAGAGCCGCACATTTCAGTACTGCGCGGGGTATTCCTCCCGTAATTGTATAAAGTTTCTCGATCGCGGCCGGCGTGAAAGGGAAGGATATTTGCTCGTACTCACAGCGGTGACGCAGAAGCTCGGCCACCTCGGCATGTGTCAACGGGTTTAAGATGCTGTAAGTGGAAACCCTGGAGTGTAGTGGAAGATTCCGCTCCTGCCTGAGTTTCTCGCGGAGTTCAAGCTGACCGGCGACGATGAATTGCGCCAGCTTTCTTGAGTTCGTCTCAAAATTTAAGAGGCCGCGTAGTGTCTCGAGCTGATCATTCGAGAGAATTTGGGCCTCATCGATGAAAACGACTGTATTTTTGCCTTGTGCGTAGCTATCGCGCAGATAATCCTGTAGTGCGTCTGCCTGAGCCGTCAGGGAGCGCTTGGTAGCTACCCCCAAGTCTTCGGCCAAGTACCGCAGAAATGCGAAGCTTGAGTTGAATTTAGGCGTCGGAATCAAGCTGGTCTGGTATCCCGCACGAGCCGAAAACTCCGCATGCAGATAACGTAATACCGTGCTTTTACCCGTTCCCAGTTCACCCAGGAGGACGGCCACTCCTTGACCTTTTGTGATCGTAAACCTGCATTTAACGAGAATAGCGCGCAGGCTATCGGTTACATGCATGGCTAATGGATTGGGGCTGATACTAAAAGGCGAAACCTCAGAAGTGGCGTCGATTTGGACAGAGGTACTCATAAAACTGCCTTATAACATTCATTGTATCTGGAAACAAGAGCAAAGTTCAGTGCTGGATAGGAAAAGTGGCCTCACTTTGGAAGATGATCAAGAGGATTGAGGGGCACATCTCTCCTATATACACAATCATATTGCCCGCAGAAAATACCAACGTCAGGCCTTAAATAATGATGATATTAGTGTAGCTAGCTGGTATGACGTTGTCCCACCAAGATTCTTGATTGCAGACCGCAATATCCAAATGCATCGTTTATATGACGTTCTACCACCACTTAACTTGTTTCACAAACAGTTTGACGATATTTCGCATAATGCTTATTTTGTGAATAACCCAATAAGCGTTTCTATTCAGCTATCGTGTAAAGGCAGGCAAACAAAGGTGATAATGGCGAGATAAAGGCATCATAA
>Ga0307513_10005395_pt1 | contig 16909 bp, 9 predicted proteins | sample 15_EM_MG_FD_202174 | JGI IMG/M metagenome (GOLD analysis project Ga0307513, IMG submission 202174) | Populus trichocarpa ectomycorrhiza microbial communities from riparian zone in the Pacific Northwest, United States - 15_EM | ecosystem: Host-associated > Plants > Roots > Unclassified | place... | reverse complement strand
GTTGACATCGATGGGAATTTAGAAAACGGTCGGGGGGGGGGGGGAAGTTGTCTAGGATGAGGCAGCACCAGACGTGCTGAAAGAACCAGTTGGCGGCTCGTATCGCTTCAATTTTTGCTGGCGGGTGTAGGTTTTTCGTGGTCCTTACAATTGGTTGCTCCCTTCTCTCGACCATCCCCGCAGATCCCCGCAAATGAGGTAAGAATAAACAAGAGTGCCTGGCAGCTTTATCGCGACTCTTCTAATCTAAATTTAGAACTGCAACTGATATGTAGCCCGTAGCCCGTTGCGAATTTACGTACCGAAATGAAAAGATGGGATCACGTTAATCACCTGCGTCAAACGTGTTACGCGATCCAGTGCATATGATTTTATTTATGGTCATCTAACATATGTATCTGTTTGTTAGCTGATAATCGGGGACCCATTATCCGTAAGTGATATATGTACCTCGTAAAAAACAAAGAACAACCCTGATGATTGGGTTTTTAGGCATCGCGCAGCCGTCATCCGCCAATTCCTCGTTGGGATATCCACACTCGAACGTACCACCCCGAAACGCCAACTCCAACTCGGTATCCCATTGCATACTGCGACGAAATAAATCGTCAACCGGTTCCTTCCCTCGATTGACAGCTGCACAACCCAGAAGCCGTTATCAAAGGATTTGGGGTGCAGATATCCACGTCGGCCCGTTCCGTTCCGGTCCCCCATTAGAGTGAGGAGCCATCAAGACGGTAGGTAGGAGAGCTGGAGTCACATCAATTGTGGCAAACGGCAGGAGAAGGACACGAAGAGCAGGTGGGCCTCGATAGGCTAGGCTAGGTTAATGTGGGTGAGTTGCGAGAAAATAGCGAGGGGTGAGTACAGACTGCAATTGGCATTAGTGGTAATGTTTAAATCCTCGCCTTCTTCTGATGCACTTCGTTACAAAAAAAAAATCACCAGGGCGTTTCGCAGGCAGTCCTACCGCCGTGCAAGGCTCCAGACGTTTGAGAATTGTTGTCGATTGCGCATAAGCGGACCCATAGATCTAGATTGGATCTAGATCTCGGGCTGTTAGTGTGGTGAGGATCACGTTTTAGATTCGGTGACTGGCGTTTTAAACTATGATTCCATTTTTCCAGACACTTGGAAAAAATATTGAAACCTAGAGAATTCTGCCACACAGTACAATTTGTTCGGGTTGCTCAAGCATGGGCCAATAATTGCGTTGCGACGGGCACGGTAGCACACCCACAGAAAGGCTAAAATACAATAAGCAACTGATGATAAGATATAACGGGTAACTCGCAATTGCAGCTTGTGGATGAATGGATATAGGCAACACGTAAGCGCCAATCGTTCTCGATAATGAAACAGGACTTACTACGTTGTAGACGGCGTACAATTCTATTCGAAGAGCCAATGGCCAAGCGCCTGGTTACTCTCATGTGCGGCGCGTCATTTCTCTATCTTATTCTACCGGTGACTGGTGACTCGTGTCCGCCGGATACTATCCCGAAATACCAGAGCCGACTCGGGAACAAAGGCGATGTAGAGACGATCGCGACCAAAGAAGACGATCAAGGGAAATGGATTTGAACCAGAGTTTCGTTTCGATGGCCCGCCTGGGCACGTTGAGCGATATCGCAGTCGCAGTCGCACAGACACGCGAGATGGATAATCCTCCTCCGTGATGGCACGCCATAATCCCCAAATAAACGAGCCGGTTCATCTTCGTGTGCATACGCATATTGGTGACCAGATATTGGGCCAAAGAGTAGCAGTATCAGTGAAAAATCGCGAGAGCCGGCGATAGGAGAGAATGTACCAGTGCGATGTGCGTTGTTCGGCACAATCCGACATACATGAAGGTATGGCCGTCTAACATACCCATTGTTAGCTAGTATTTACGAGCTCCATTATTTCCAAGTCATAACGTACCTCTCAAGCAACCATAATGATTGAGTTTCCCAAGCCCAGTGGTTGGCAGCCTATGGCCATTCCTATACCCGGGGACATTCACGCCCACGTCCGACGGGACCACCCATCTACTGATGCTGTGTCGCACACAACTGCACGAAATAGGCGACCCATTCCTCTCCTCTCGAATGGCGGAGACTCACCGCCGCTCACACGACACCATAGGGAGGAAGCTGATACCGCGTTGCCCATCGGCACTCGTATTACCGACTAGATGATGTCGACGTGGCTGGCGTTGGAAAAGCAGCAACATAACAATCATGTCACGAGTGTAAGACAAGTAGAAGAAGGTAAAGGGGGGCGTGGGTGAGCTCCGATAGTATCGGCGATTGGGTGGCATGAGTTTGACTGAGGTCGCGTAAAAAGTGGGTGGGGAGCAAGGGGTCTGCGAGGACGGGAGTGGTGCCGTTCAAATCATGAGCGCAAACCAGATTTTAAATTTGAAACCTGAGAAAATCCAGCATTGAAATATTGATACGCGAACCCTCCGAACGACGGGATGCGCGAGCGAGAACCATTCTTGAAGACACTCTGGGATCTGGATGACTTTTCCCTTTCTTACTCCGAGTATCCTCCTTCATTCCGTCGCAGCAGGCCAGGATTCCATCGTTATAAACGAGAAGAGACAGGATCGCGAGACCTAGGACACGTCTACAACGCAGTATTTCAGTGTGCCGGAATGGAAAAAATGGGCCGATGGATGTTCAGAATGAGTGAGGCGGACAATTACGGTGTGAGAATTCGGAGTCCAATCCCGGCATGTTCCACTTTTAGCCATATGCATCTACCACTTCGTTTACCATACTAGATAATTGTCCTCTATCGGCGCTGAGGTCGACAATTATTCATACGCGTCCTTCAAGGTCACCACTGTCTTGGTGGTCGAAACAGAGGCTCTTCCGCCGCTCTCACCGGGTAATATGGACTTCCTGTTCCAAATCCAAGCGCGCCCAAAGCCACGAATAAACGCGAATAATCATTCAAATTTTGCATCAGGAAGATTCAGAAATCGCGCACACGATACGCAGCCAGTGACAGTTGCAGCCTGCCCCCTTGTTTGGACAGCATCTAAAGGCTCGTTGTCCAAGAAACGCAGGGCTAGAAGTTCGTCTTGGTCTTTCGCGTCTCGTCATAAGGTTCGAACATGCATCAGACCGATGATCTCCTTTTTTATTTCGTATGTGCTCTCCATACCTCCCGCCTGGATCCATGTTCTGATGTACAATTCCTGTAACCCGAAATGTTACCTTCCTCCTTGCCTTCTGTCTTCGCATCGCCACCCTCGCCAAATGGCCTAATAATATCGACGATACAAAATATCGGCCCTTCCTCTGGGTTGCGGGGGTACTCACCATGACTGGTGTGCTCTTATAGGCGTTCCTTTCGAAATACAGAGAAGGGTAACTGGGATCAGGCCCCCTTGGACAGGAACATCGCTCAGCAGTCGGTAAAATACCCATGAGGAGAAAGGAAGGAGACGAGAGAGATGGGGGTTTGGCATTCGCAATAAAAACGAACGCCTTTATGATAAAGCGGCATATTCTTCCCCCGCGTAATTTGTGGAGCCTAATATACTCCCCACGTCCCTGCGCAACCGTTATACGAGTGCCCGAAACCAGCGACGGGGTATACCGCTCGTTTGTCCTTCCCTTCATTCAATGTACACCGGCCAATATTATTAATAAGTTCCTATCTGTTCCCTGATTGATATATTTTGCCTGGTTGTCCGATCCTTGATCTTTAAATTCACCCAAGGGGGGGGCTTTGGTAAATGGTGCTCGGGTTCTGTGGTTTCTCATATCCTCTCCCGCCCCTACCTCCTTCCCTATTCCTTCTTTCGTGCCTTTCTCTCACACACAAAAGGTTCATCTTTAATTGCGTCTCATTTCATCTATCCCGTGTCGTTACACGAATTACTAATAATCAGGATATTATTTCATCTCCTTCAATAACGGCCTCCTTTTGCCACAGACTCCGCTAGTTGCGCTACATGAAAATCTGCACACACCTCAAATTTTGTGAACGAAGGTCCATTGCATCCTTGCGCTCCCCTTTCCTGTGGTCCTACAATTCGGATTGCGGTGGTAATATTCAAGGCCTCGACTCTCGGTGGCAAACCGCAAATCGAAACAAGATCGCGAGGCGTCGAAGCAAGACAATCGCCAGACCCGGAATATTTATTCGGGAATTGTCATGATTGTTGTCCTTCAGACAACCCGCTCACGTCTCGTTGCTTCATGCTCCTACTGGTCTCGCCACCTAGGTTTCCTTTTGCTTCCCCAACGTGGCGCTTCCTTTCTCGCTCGGTGAACAAGGAACCGGTCAACCTGGATGTTTGGGAAAATCATTCGATAACAGCACCGGTCGATTGGTGCGTCGTGCGAGTGTCAATGTGCAACGGTGACTGTGGTCGGTTTCTGGCGGGCCTCCATGTTAACACTGTAGTCTGTGTCCTCGATCCTCAATCTTCCCAATTAACTGTTCATCTTCATGGGTTCATTGCTGCCGCAATCCCTTTGCGTTGGTTAGGGCGCTGATTTTTTCCGCGTCTCTATGATCCAATTAGCTTTTTCGTGCTAGATATCCGCTGGTAGCTGACAAGGTATAGGTACGTCGCTTTTTATTTCTCTTTCGAGAGCACCTTACGTTCGTCCTACCGTGTTCGTTCTTCTGCCCAAGTTCGCTTGTCTTTGCCTTGCTTCTTTGAAGTTCGTATTTCCTCAGCGCCGTTGGTGTAAGTATGCCAGCTGCTCGTTTTACTTTCTTTGTGCAGCCACGGTTACATATACTGTTCTCCACTGTAACTCCCGCCCTCGGCTTCATTCTTGAAGTTCCAACGAAATATTCAATAAATTTGAAGAAAATTGTGCAAACCCCCGAATATATCCCACCTGACGTTCAAACTGCCGCTATACACTCTTTAGATCTAGGGTCTGCTATTGACACATCTAGGCAAAGTGAACAACAATTCGACCAACCCTCGATTCATATTCTCTTATTCAACCTCACTTTTTCACCGCATCTTGGAAAGAGGAACGCATCTCGATTAGATTAGATTACAATAGAACCGCGTGAACATAGCCACATGTACGAACCCTCCGACACAGCCATGCCTCGAGGCGTCTTCCTGACTGGCATTCAACTGGCATTGTCCCCCACTCGTATTTCTTTCACTTCAACCACATCCAGTGTTGGTCCTGTAATCTACATACCCAAATGCCCTCTATACGTAGCACGCCCACGTCCAAGATAGCTCGCAGAGTCTTCGCGAACCGCCGTTTGTGGCCCACTATCGATAAGGAGAAACCCGGCCATTTGGAGCCAGCGAACAGTCTCGCTGGACATGATCGTTCGGACCTCCCTGCCCCGTCCAGGACACTACCGATTTCGATGGTTCGTTCGATGTCTACTCACGTCAATCCGACAACTGCACCCTTGGATACCTCTCCTGGCCTTTCGGACAGCATCTCCTCATCCGACGACTCTGGTTACCAGGTGCACAACAATCAAAAGTAGGTAACTGCTTGGTTTCATTAAGCGATCATCATTCATGAAGGACAGCGTATCACTGTTCTCCCATGCTAGGGATGTTGCTGTAAATGGCGGGGCATTTTATGCTGTTGGAGGCAATTTGACTGTTCGAGGAATAGGCAAGTACAGAGTTGCTATGCATTTTGAACAACCTCAAAACGATGAATGGGTGCAGAACCCCGCGAAATTGCGGATATGTTTGAAAACGTGGTATGTGTTTTAGGCCTCGGAAGTCCCCTAAAGCCCTGAATCACGGCCAGGGGGAAACTGTTGCCCAAACGATCGACAGGAGATTGCAAGAGATGATAGGCAGCCGCTTACAGTTGCCACCCGTTATCTCGACAGGGTTCTTATATGTAATGGATGCAACAGGTCGACGACACACACTTACGATGGATATGGCGCATTCATTCGAGGTGTGTTTGTGCGTTAGATATGACATGATTTTCATCCTTCGCTTATTGAGAATTTCAGCAATTTAACGCAGCTCTTAGAGTTTTATTCTTCCCAGAGCGGCCGCAAAATAGAGTTCTGCAGAAATATATGGATGTCGGCGCCTTTGTTTTGACCATTGATGATGGTAGGGAACACGTGCAACTGACAGACCAGGAGGGGTGGACGAGCACCATTCAAGGTGGCATGACCATCGTCATGAGCGTTATAATGACACAGGGGGTCGATGAGAGGACTCCGACGAAATATCAATGTCCATTTTGTGATTGTTGGAATAAACTCAAGGGAAATAACAGGAAATCGTCGATCGATTGGTGGGTCTTTCACAGACCTGTTCGAATTTGAGTTCCGTTGATTAATTCCTAGTCGATCATGCAAGCGACGGTTCCAGGTCAGACAGACTGATCGAAACATTAACGAGACAGAAACTGCGACGATTTCCAGCAATGAACGGGAGTGGATACAGAATATCTACCTGACTCAAGCAGTGAGTACTATGGTGTGCTTGCAACATTACTCCTGACTGGGGTTTGAACCTCTCAGAGAGTGCGTACAGGGACTCCATGAGTTGCTCATTCAATACTGATCCTTAGGCTATTGAACTCTCAGATGGTATGTAGTGCCAGTGCATCCGCTGGTAATTTGTACTGACCTCGTTTTCATCAATTTGCGCTCTCAGCGAGTGCGTAATGCCATTCGAATTGTTGCTAATTTGATATTGACCTCGCTTCGACCAATTCGAACTCTCAGGATGTGTGTAATGCCATTCCATCTGCTACTAAGTTGATACTGACCTCGCTTTGACCAATTTGAACTCTCAGGCAGTGCGTAATGCCATTCCAATTGCTGCTAATTTGATAGTGACCTCGCTTCGACCAATTTGAACTCTCAGCCGGTGCGCAATGCGATTCCGTATGCTACTAATTTGATACTGACCTCGCTTCGACCAATTTGAACTCTCAGTCTGTGCGTATTGCCATTCCAATTGCTGCTAATTTGATACTGACCTCGCTTCGACCAATTTGAACTCTCAGAATGTGCGTAATGGCATTCCATCTGCTGCTAATTTGATACTGACCTCGCTTTGACCAATTTGAACTCTCAGTGGGTGCATAATGCCATTCCAATTGCTGCTAATTTGATACTGACCTCGCTTTGACCAATTTGAACTCTCAGCTGGTGCGCAATGCGATTCCACCTGCTACTAATTTGATACTGACCTCGCTTCGACCAATTTGAACTCTCACCTGGTGCGTAATGCCATTCCAATTGCTGCTAATTTGATACTGACCTCGCTTCAACCAATTTGAACTCTCAGCCGGTGTGCAACGCGATTCCACCTGCTGCTGATTTGATACTGACCTTGCTTCAACCAATTTGAACTCTCAGTATGTGCGTAATGCCATTTCATCTGCTGCTAATTTGATACTGACCTCGCTTAGACCAATTTGAACTCTCAGGATGTGCGTAATGCCGTTCTAATTGCTGCTAATTTGATACTGACCTCGCTTCAACCAATTTGAACTCTCAGCCGGTGCGCAATGCAATTCCAGCTGCTTCTAATTTGATACTGACCTCGCTGCAACCAATTTGAACTTTCAGCATGTGCGTAATGCCATTTCAATTGCTGCGAATTTGATACTGACCTCGCTTTGACCAATTTGAACTCTCAGGATGTGCGTAATGCTGTTCTAATTGCTGCTAATTTGATACTGACCTGAACTCTCAGATGGTGGGAAATGCGATTCCACCTGCTGCTAATTTGATACTGACCTTGCTTCGACCAATTCAAACTCTCAGGATGTGCGTAATGCCATTTCAATTGCTGCTACTTTGATACTGACCTCGCTTCCACCGATTTGAACTCTCAGCTGGTGCATAATGCCATTCCTTCTGCTGCTAATTTGATACTGACCTTGCTTCAACCAATTTGAACTCTCAGCTGGTGCGCAATGGAATTCCAGCTGCTTCTAATTTGATACTGACCTCGCTGCAACCAATTTGAACTTTCAGGATGTGCGTAATGCCATTTCAATTGCTGCGAATTTGATACTGACCTCGCTTAGACCATTTTGAACTCTCAGGATGTGCGTAATGCCATTCTAATTGCTGCTAATTTGATACTGACCTGAACTCTCAGATGGTGGGAAATGCGATTCCACCTGCTGCTAATTTGATACTGACCTCGCATTGACCAATTTGAACTCTCAGCATGTGCGTAATGCCATTTCAATTGCTGCTACTTTGATACTGACCTCGCTTCCACCAATTTGAACTCTCAGCTGGTGCGTAATACCATTCCATCTGCTACTAATTTGATACTGACCTCACTTTGACCAATTTAAACTCTCAGTCGGTGCGTAATGCCATTCCAATTGCTGCTAATTTGATACTGACCTCGCTTTGACCAATTTGAACTCTCAGGATGTGCGTAATGGCATTCCATCTGCTGCTAATGTGATACTGAACTCGCTTAGACCAATTTGAACTCTCAGTGGGTGTGTAATGCCATTCCATCTGCTACTAATTTGATACTGACCTCGCTTTGACCAATTTGAACTCTCAGGTGGTGCGTAATGCCATTCCTTCTGCTGCTAATTTGATACTGACCTTGCTTTGACCAATTTGAACTCTCAGCTGGTGCGCAATACAATTCCACCTGCTTCTAATTTGATACTGACCTCCCTTCGACCAATTTGAACTCTCAGCCAGTGCGTAATGGCATTCCATCTGCTGCTAATTTGATACTGACCTCGCTTTGACCAATTTGAACTCTCAGTCTGTGCGTAATGCCATTCCTTCTGCTGCTAATTTGATACTGACCTCGCTTTGACCAATTTGAACTCTCAGCTCGTGCGTAATGCCATTTCATTTGCTGCTAATTTGATACTGACTTCGCTTCAACCATTCTAATTGCTGCTAATTTGATACTGACCTGAACTCTCAGATGGTGGGAAATGCGATTCAACCTGCTGCTAATTTGATACTGACCTTGCTTTGACCAATTCAAACTCTCAGGATGTGTGTAATGCCATTTCAATTGCTGCTACTTTGATACTGACCTCGCTTCGACCAATTTGAACTCTCAGTGGGTGCGTAATGCCATTCCAATTGCTGCTCAGTTGATACTGACCTCGCTTCCACCAATTTGAACTCTCAGTCGGTGTGTAATGCCATTCCAATTGCTGCTAATTTGATACTGACCTCGCTTTGACCAATTTGAACTCTCAGCTGGTGCGCAATGCGATTCCACCAGCTCCTAATTTGATACTGACCTAGCTTTGACCAATTTGAACTCTCAGCTGGTGCGTAATGGCATTCCATCTGCTGCTAATTTGATACTGACCTCGCTTTGACCAATTTGAACTCTCAGGTGGTGCGCAATGCAATTCCACCTGCTTCTAATTTGATACCGACCTCACTGCAACCAATTTGAACTCTCAGGGTGTGCGTAATGCCATTTCAATTGCTGCTAATTTGATACTGACCTCGCTTTGACCAATTTGAACTCTCAGGATGTGCGTAATGCCATTCTAATTGCTGCTAATTTGATACTGACCTCGCTTCGACCAATTTGAACTCTCAGCCAGTGCGTAATGCCATTCCTTCTGCTGCTAATTTGATACTGACCTCACTTCGCCCAATTTGAACTCTCAGGTGGTGCGCAATACAATTCCACCTGCTTCTAATTTGATACTGACCTCGCTGCGACCAATTCAAACTCTCAGGATGTGCATAATGCCTTTTCAATTGCTGCTACCTTGATACTGACCTCCCTTCCACCAATTTGAACTCTCAGATAGTACGTAATACCATTCCATCTGCTACTAATTTGATACTGACCTCCCTTCAACCAATTTGAACTCTCAGCCGGTGCGTAATGCCATTCCTTCTGCTGCTAATTTGATACTGACCTCGCTTCGACCAATTTGAACTCTCAGGTGGTGCGCAATGCAATTCCACCTGCTTCTAATTTGATACTGACCTCGCTGCGACCAATTTGAACTCTCAGCTGGTGCTTAATGCCATTTCTTCTGCTGCTAATTTGATACTGAACTCGCTTTGACCAATTTGAACTCTCAGGATGTGCGTAATGCCATTTCAATTGTTGTGAATTTGATACTGACATCCCTCCAACCAATTTGAACTCTCAGGATGTGCGTAATGCCATTTCATCTGCTGCTAATTTGATACTGACCTCACTTCGACCAATTTGAACTCTCAGTATGTGCGTAATGCCATTCCATCCACTGCTGATTCGATACTGACCTCGCTTCAACCAATTTGAACTCTCAGCTGGTGCGTAATGCCATTCCTTCTCCTGCTACTTTGATACTGACCTCGCTTTGACCAATTTGAACTCTCAGTCTGTGCGTAATGCCATTCCTTCTGCTGCTAATTTGATACTGACCTCGCTTTGACCAATTTGACCTCTCAGCTCGTGCGTAATGCCGTTCCATCTGCTGCTAATTTGATACTGACTTCGCTTCAACCAATTTGAACTTTCAGGATGTGCGTAATGCCATTTCAATTGCTGCTAATTTGATACTGACCTCGCTTTGACCAATTTGAACTCTCAGGATGTGCATAATGCCATTTCAATTGTTGCGAATTTGATACTGACATCCCTCCAACCAATTTGAACTCTCAGGATGTGTGTAATGCCATTTCATCTGCTGCTAATTTGATACTGACCTCACTTCGACCAATTTGAACTCTCAGTATGTGCGTAATGCCATTCCATCTGCTGCTAATTTGATACTGACCTCGCTTCGACCAATTTGAACTCTCAGCTGGTGCATAATGCCATTCCATCTGCTGCTAATTTGATACTGACTTCACTTCAACCAATTTGAACTCCCAGCCAGTGTGTAATGCCATTCTAATTGCTGCTGATTTGATACTGACTTCGCTTCAACCAATTTGAACTCTGAGATGGTGGGAAAGGCGATTCCACCTGCTGCTAATTTGATACTGACCTTGCTTTGACCAATTCAAACTCTCAGGATGTGTGTAATGCCATTTCAATTGCTGCTACTTTGATACTGAACTCGCTTAGACCATTTTGAACACTCAGTGGGTGCGTAATGCCATTCCATCTGCTACTAATTTGATACTGACCTCGCTTTGACCAATTTGAACTCTCAGTCTGTGCGTAATGCCATTCCTTCTGCTGCTAATTTGATACTGACCTCGCTTCAACCAATTTGAACTCTCAGTCTGTGCGTAATGCCATTCCTTCTGCTGCTAATTTGATACTGACCTCGCTTTGACCAATTTGAACTCTCAGTCTGTGCGTAATGCCATTCCTTCTGCTGCTTATTTGATACTGACCTCGCTTCAACCAATTTGAACTCTCAGCTGGTGCGCAATGCAATTCCAGCTGCTTCTAATTTGATACTGACCTCGCTGCAACCAATTTGAACTTTCAGGATGTGCGTAATGCCATTTCAATTGCTGCTAATTTGATACTGACCTCGCTTTGACCAATTTGAACTCTCAGGATGTGCGTAATGCCATTCTAATTGCTGCTAATTTGATACTGACCTGAACTCTCAGATGGTGGGAAATGCGATTCCACATGCTGCTAATTTGATACTGACCTTGCATCGACCAATTTGAATTCTCAGGATGTGCGTAATGCCATTTCAATTGCTGCTACTTTGATACTGACCTCGCTTCCACCAATTTGAACTCTCAGCTGGTGCGTAATATCATTCCATCTGCTACTAATTTGATACTGACCTCACTTCGACCAATTTAAACTCTCAGGCAGTGCGTAATGCCATTCCAATTGCTGCTAATTTGATACTGACCTCGCTTCCACCAATTTGAACTCTCAGCCGGTGAGCAATGCGATTCTGTATGCTACTAATTTGATACTGACCTCGCTTCGACCAATTTGAACTCTCAGTCGGTGCGTATTGCCATTCCAATTGCTGCTAATTTGATACTGACCTTGCTTTGACCAATTTGAACTCTCAGTCTGTGCGTAATGCCATTCCTTCTGCTGCTAATTTGATACTGACCTCGCTTTGACCAATTTGAACTCTCAGCTCGTGCGTAATGCCATTCCATCTGCTGCTAATGTGATACTGACTTCGCTTCAACCAATTTGAACTCTCAGTCAGTGCGTAATGCCATTCTAATTACTGCTGATTTGATACTGACCTCACTTCAACCAATTTGAACTCTCAGCTGGTGCGTAATGCCATTCCAATTGCTGCTAATTAGATACTGACCTCGCTTCAACCAATTTGAACTCTCAGGATGTGCGCAATGCCATTCCATCTGCTGCTAATTTGATACTGACCTTGCTTCGACCAATTTGAACTCTCAGTATGTGCGTAATGGCATTCCATCTGCTGCTAATTTGATACTGACCTCGCTTTGACCAATTTGAACTCTCAGTCGGTGCGTAATGCCATTCCATCTGCTGCTAATTTGATACTGACCTCGCTTTGACCAATTCGAACTCTCAGCCGGTGCGTAATGCCATTCCATCTGCTGCTAATTTGATACTAACCTCGCTTCGACCAATTCGAACTCTCAGCTGGTGCGTAATGCCATTCCATCTGCTGCTAATTTAATACTGACCTCGCTTCGACCAATTTGAACTCTCAGGTGGTGGGCAATGCAATTCCACCTGCTGCTAATCTGATACTGACCTCCCTTCGACCAATTTGACCTCTCAGGTGGTCCTCTCTGAGCGAGTGCGTAATGCCATTCCGATTGCTGCTAATTTGATATTGACATCGCTGCGACCAATTTGAACTCTCAGTCGGTGCGTAATACCATTCCATCTGCTGCTAATTTGATACTGACCTCGCTTTGACCAATTTGAACTCTCAGATTGTGCGTAATGCCATTCCACCTGCTGCTTATTTGATACTGATCTCGCTTCGACCATTTCGGACTCTCAGTCGGTGCGTAAAGCCATTCCATCTGCTGCTAATTTGATACTGATCTCGCTTTGACCAATTTGAACTCTCAGGATGTGCGTAATGCCACTCCATCTCCTGCTCATTCGATACTGAGTCTTGGCTTCCTTTTGACTAATTTGCACTTTCAGTGGGTGCGTAATGCTAGTTCATGAGCCACTCATTCATTACTAATTTCCCTTCGACCACTTGTAATGACAGTTGGTACGTTCTCAACCTCATCCCATGTTGCGCATCAAGTTTAGCCCACTCAAAACTTTGACTCGAAGAACTCTCACTCGGAGAACTCGTCCTCGTTCTCGGGGAACTCTGACTCGGAAGAGGTGCGCAATTCCATGCCACAAGTGGATCGTTCAATATTGCTCCCATCTTGACCACGCTGAGCTTTCAGGATGTATGTCATCCCATTCGACTATCGATTGTTTACTCATTTAATGTTCATGTCGTTCAAACCACCTTCAATTGCCAGCTTGTGTGTACTGCCATTTCATGCGCTTATAATTCTAATCTGACCTCATATTTTACCATACTCAACTCTCAGGACTCGTTCGTTCCTCTATCCTGAGTTCCTTACTCAAATTCTACACTAGTTTTACTTCCACCCTTGTATGTGACACTATTTCTCCACGTTATTTTCAATGCTGAATGACCCCGCACTCAGCCCTCGATGTACTTGCGTTCTGGTAGCGACTCACCAAATGCCTGCGACTATTCCGCCCCTTGGATATTATTTCATTACTTAGTGTAGACACGCCGGTTGTATCATATCTCTCCTGAGGCTCATCCAACGATCATTTAACTTATAACTTTTCTCGGAGTGAGCCTGAGAGGAGACCCGAACGCCCCTTCCTTGGGGTAATACTGCGGAAGCTCAGGTGATGAAAGTACTATCATGAACGATTTGACTGCCATATTCATAGCAGGCTCACTGAGGAAAGATGAAAGCAACAGATAACAGTGTCCACGCGGAATCCCAATTCGAATCCATTTGCGACCCAACACCTCAACGACCGGGACAGAGAGCTACATAGTAGCTATTAACTAGCGACGTGCTGAAAATCATTCTAGTCACCTAATCAGACTACTTTGGAGGGCGATCTGCATCCCGAACCTTTTCAGTCGTGTTCGATAGAGAAACGGATGGGCGCATGGGACCCTTCGCAGTAGAATTCTACGATGTAAAGCATGCGCGCGTCATATGTGACCATGGGCTTGGGTTCTTTAAGAGGGGAACATGCATTTTTTGTGCAGTGTTTTCCAACTCGAGCCAGAAGAGTTTAGCGAAGGGGTCGGGGACAATTTATCTGGAATGTTCTACTTTCTCAGAATTGGCTTCGTGTCAAAGATGTATGATGTATTCACCCCCAGCAATGGACATGAACAAAATTCTGGAAGACATCATGAACGTCGAGCTACGCGAACATCGCACCTCATGTTATTGACTTTCGATACGGATACAATGATCGTAAGATTACAAAAAAGGGCTGAGCGCCCTTGCAATTGGTATTCAACAGCTCCATTCTAACGCTTCCAATAGCGCTTTGTCCTTGCAAACGGAGTCATGTGTGTCAGAAAGGTCATTTCATCGCGTGATAAGTGCGACAGGAAGGGAAAAAGGAAAAGCCAAGGGAAAGCCGCTTGGACATACTCACCGTTCAAGATGATGCGACCATCTTTCAAAAGGAATAAACCAGTGAAGTTGCGGATCCTTGCACATGGCGTTCAAAGTAAGCTGCAGCGGCTGACTTGCGAGGTGATAGATTCAGCGTCAAGGGTTCGAAGATGACAGCAAGGATTTCGGGTTTATACGAAATCTACTAGAGAATGAGTGAGGAACGAAGGGGAACAATCGATCGCACAATGACCTACACCTACCCATGCACTTTCGATTTCATCTGGGCACTGTACGAGTTAATTCAGCTACGGATCTTCTAGTTCAGAAATTATGACTCTCCTACGACAGAGATTTCGGTTCGTGGTAAGAGCACGGGAGGAAGTTACTTGACGATGGTCTGGGGCTGGGATCCTCAATTACGACTTCTCCCTTCTCGCATTCATTTCTCGGAGACGATTCGGAGATTGAATGATGACCATGAGGGACGGCGGTCCTGCGTAGCAAAGGAGGGGACTCGGAGTCAGATAAAACATGGGATCGCGTTGACTACCCAGGTAAAGCATAACGATTTCACTCACGTATCCCCATGTGCGGAAAAAAAAAGGGGTTGATGAATGTGTCTGCTTATCTCCATACGCTCCGCAAAAAGACGTACAGAGAACTTCAGGAGTGGGGCCAGGAGAAGGGATGGAGGGAATTATTGGTTATGAGGTGTCGGAAGTGTGAGTTGTTCGAATTTTGAGTGGAGGAGATGGAGGGAGGGAAGGGCTGGAGCACCAAACATGGTACGCGATGCACCGTACAGTCGTCTAACATATCCGTTTGTTAGGTGATGTTCAGGAACCCGTTATTCGTATGTGATAGGCGCACTTCTTATGTAAACGAAGAACAATCAAAGATTGGGGATTTTAAGCACCGCGAAGTCACCACTCGCTCGTTCCGCGCGCATTCCTAGTACTCCGAAAAATCCACGCCTGATTTCCTCCTTCAAAAACAATGCCAACTCCCTGTTCCATTGCATAACGCAACGAAATAAAAGGTCAACCCGTTCCTTCCCTGTCGAACACGACTGCAGTGCCCAAAGAGATCGACATCGTGTTCCTTATCGCACGAAGTAGCAATCGCTTGACAGGATCTCGCGTGCAGATATTCACTTGAGCCTGTTCCATTACACTGTCCCCGTAGAGTGAGGGCATCAACGCGGTTGGCAGGAGAAGGAATCACGACAATCATGGCGAATGGAGGGATTGGAAAAGACAGGAAACGAAGAGTGTTTGGGCTTCGATGGGCTACGCTAGGTTGATTTGGGTCGTTTCAGCAGCGGTTATAGCACGATTTTATCTGGGGCCGGGGTTGGGGCAGGGGAAACATGTGTTTGAGGGTAAGGGGACGTGCTAGCGGGAGGATGGATTCGCGTTCAGATATTCACGCTGGACTGATCGGTGTTCTCGTGGAGGGGTACAGGGCGACGAACGCGGTTGGAGTTGAATTTGGAGAAGCCGCAATAGCAGCAGTCGTTGTAAATGGAGGAATGGGGCGGCGGAGGAAGAGAGGTGGGGTTGGATAACATGGGTGGCTTGGGTGGCTCGTCGTAAGGTTATGGCGTGAGTTTACCTATAGCTACGCGTAAAATGGGCAAAGTGGAGATTTTGGTTCCAGTGAGGCGTGTTCGATCGAGAGAAGGTGCCAGCAGTGCGCTCAAAGGTGGGCTATCCAGATGATGTTCATTCTTGAAGACAGTCCAGAATCCTGAAGACTTTTCTCCTCTCTCTCTCTCCAAGTTCCCTGAGACCTTCACCACACACGCCGCTACAGTCCAAGAATCCCGTTGCTCGTTGTCGTTATCGATTTCTTCTCAGCGAAACAAAAAATGGGATGTCGGGACGTAATATGTAGAGCACCCAGATAAAGATTTCAGTTGTCCGTGGCATCGATCGATGTGTCGCATGGAGAAGGGAGGGGCGTTATTGGATCGTGAGGGTTGTGGGAATTTGTGGTCGAAGTTCAAAATTCCGCACACCGAAAACGGCCAGACACCGGTAGAGAATCTGGAAGTACATAATCCCCCTTGTAAATGTTCTTTCACATTTCACTCCAAACCTGAACCACGCCTCACCCTAAGGATGATCTAACCGTCTTTCAAAGGCCCCTCTCTGCACTGTGAGTCATTCTCCTTATCCCAAGATGTTTGAACATCCTGATTCCTCGATTTGGTGCAAAGTCATTACCTGTCGTCCTCATCCCCACATCCGAATTTCTGGATGAGAGGGCGTGTACCAAGGGGGTGACAGGAGTAAAATTTATGACATGGGGTCGGATTTTATTTTAGCAGCCCGGAGGCTGGACTAACTAACTGAGTGTGGGAATAATATTCTATATATAGTAATATTACATAATATTATCT
>Ga0307513_10005394_pt1 | contig 16910 bp, 11 predicted proteins | sample 15_EM_MG_FD_202174 | JGI IMG/M metagenome (GOLD analysis project Ga0307513, IMG submission 202174) | Populus trichocarpa ectomycorrhiza microbial communities from riparian zone in the Pacific Northwest, United States - 15_EM | ecosystem: Host-associated > Plants > Roots > Unclassified | place... | reverse complement strand
GCGGTTAGGTGGTTTGGTTAGTTTAGAGAAGTTGAATTGATTGAAGCTTGTGCTGTTTACCTTTCTACTTGGAAGTTCGTGAAAGTGATAGTAGTTTTTCTGTACTTCCGCCGTTTAGAAAGTAGATGCACTGAACCCAAAATTCTTTGTTTTCAGTATCTAGAAAATAAAGAGAAGCAGACGTATATATATGAGAGCGAGACGAAGGGGAAAACAGAGTATGAGGAGGCATGGAGGGTACACCACTCTCCCTTGTTTCCAATAATATTGATATGAATTAAATGTCATAATAGGGACAAGTGCCGGCATATTCTATCTCCAAAGTGCCATGCCCTCGCTATCCGAATCAAACTAGAATATGAATCTCCCAGGCACCGAATGGTTCTGGTGAGGGCCTGGAAACACTATGCCGAACCATAGTATGTTTCAACAAGCAGAACTTGGTAAGGAGGCACTTTCCTATTATATCTTCATAGACCTCACCAGGAGCAATACTGCCATGCCCTAAGTTAGGTGATATGATATTATATGCAGTTGAGGCCTTTCAACTGATTCATTGATAGGGCTTGGTGCCGGGGAGAACTTATGGTCCGTGGATAAAATTAACAGCGCACCAAGGGCAATGTGGCCGCACTGGTCACCGCTCGCTTCCAACACCACCTGAAGGAATTTCTCTAAATTAATTTCCACCATATTCTAGCATCTATTCACATCTTTGATTGTTGATTTCCCCCGGTTTTCTTGATAGTGGGGTTGGTATGGGAGTGCCGTTGTCAATGGCCGAAGTTTCTCATCACAATTGGTGAGTAGTTAACTTTGTCCAGGGACAATAATAAGAGGTGCAATTGCTCAATGCTCGAACTAAGGCCAGAATGGGGTATGTATGCTCGAGTAATCAGGGGCTTCATTCATTCGTTAAAATAACTAACGAAATAATTATTATAAGCATAATATGATATAAAAATTAAAGCATTTTAATTGTTCTATCGCTTCCCACGCAGCAAATTTCCCCCCATGTATGACCACATTTGCCAGCGGACAGTGCTTTCCTAATAGTGATGAAGGAAAGACATGGCGGTAGACCATTTTGTCCATCCTTTCAACTCCAAAAGAATGAAATCACTAAAGGTATTATCAATTTTTGTCCGCCAACTCAGACAACTATCAACTTCCGTCAACTCTGATATGGTGTGCTTGTATGATAATGTGTTTATTCTAGGGCACCGGTAGTGGATTCAACTACAGGCGCTTTAGGGTTTCGCGAATGGCAGATCAAGATCTGCAACATGGCGGGATAGAGCGTAAGCAGGTGTGGCATTTACTGCCTCTGACGCTATGCCCAGGCAGTGCGCGGTCCGCACAAATCTGGGGGGGTTGGTTTGACGGTCGGATTGCACCGCCTAGGTTCCACAAATGATCCCCACTTTTCTTCAGCCTCAAAGAACTCGTGTAGTCGACTCAGACCATCGCCCATCATCTACAGTAGAATATCCTATCCCGCGAAAAAGAGAAAATGTCTCAATCTTTTAATCATGTTATGAACTCTTTTAACACAAGCTACACTTTTAACGCATCGAATAACATTACAGTCGCCGATGACCGATCTAATATCCTAGCTTGGTTATCCCCACTAGATCCCAAGTCACGGCATCGAGACATCCAAGACCACCGAGTCGAAGGTGTAGGGGAGTGGCTATTACAAACCGAGGAGTTTAGAAGCTGGCAGGCTGGTAGTGGAGGAGGTGGATCGGATAACGCAGTTTTGTTTTGCTATGGAGATCCAGGGGTCGGCAAGACTTATATTAGGTAAGGGTGGAGCTGGCGGGATAAGGGGAGACAAGGGCTGACTGGTCACGATGTTAGCTCGCTAGTGATAGACAGCCTGTGTGATCAGGTTCGAGAACAGAATGCTACGGTTTCATGTTTTTACTTCGACTTTGCTGTCCAAAAAGAGCAGTCTCCCGCGAGCACGGTGGGCGCACTACTAAAACAGGTTGTTGGTGGACTTGAGGAGATCCCGGGGGAGATATCGCAAGCATACCGAGAGCAAAAAAAAGCCCTTGGAGGGCGGGGACCTCAGCTTTCGGATGTTGTGAAAATGCTGCAGACTACCTCTTCCAAAGAGCGCACGTTCATATGCATTGACGCTCTGGACGAATGTGTGCCAGAATATCGAATCAAGCTTCTTGATTCTTTAGGTCAAATTCTCCCGAAGTCCCCAGGCACTAAAATATTCGTGACTGGAAGGCCGCACATTCGGCCAGAGATCGGAAAGCGTCTGACTGGAAGAGTGACTTGTCTATCAATAAGCACCAAGAGAGGCGACATCATTAGATACCTTCATTCCAGGCTGAAAGAAGACACAACCCCGGATGCGATGGACGGTGGTCTGGAGGCAGACATTTTGAGGAAAATTCCTGAGGATATATCTGAAATGTATGTAGAAGCAACGGCACTGGGAAGCTCCCTCAAGCGTGCACTGACATATACATATCAAGATTCTTGCTAGTCTCGCTGAATATCGACGCGATCCTGCAGGAAACCACAATCCACCGCCGGCGACAAAAGCTCAGCGCGATGACCGATGGCTTAGGATTAGGGGATGCTTATGGCGCAACACTGGGTCGGATAAAGGGACAGGGCGGGGAGAAAGCGAGGCTTGGCATGGCCGCTTTGATGTGGATATCTCACGCCGAGCGGTCCTTGAATGCTGATGAGCTATGCCATGCCCTAGCAGTCGAGATAGGGTCACCGAATCTCAATTCCGACAATGTTCCTTCAATAGACACGTTACTAGCTTGTTGTCAAGGACTTGTCGTGGTGGAAAAGGAGGCTTCCGCTGTCCGCTTAATCCACCTTACACTTCAAGAATATCTCCGTGCCCACCCCGACCTCTTTGGAATAGCTCACTCGGCAATGGGAGAGACTTGCTTAACTTACCTGAATTTCCGGCAGGTCAAGGCCCTTTCGACCAACCCCTCCCCCGACCTCCGAGAAACACCATTTCTCGAATATTCTTCTCTGCATTGGGGAATGCACGCAAAACGTGACATTTCAGATCGCGCAAAACTACTTGCGTTGAAGCTATTTGATGACTACAGCAACCACATATCCACTAAAATCCTCTTAGAGGCACAGAAACGATATTATGCCCTTGATTTCGATAAAATTTTCCTCTTTAGTGGTCTGCATTGCGCATCCTTCTTTGGGATTGCCGAGATTGTAATCAGCCTTGTAGAGATTGAAAGTTGTGATATCAACCAAATGGATTGTGGTGGAAACACACCTCTCATGTGGGCCGCCAGGAATGGGCACGAGGAAGTGGTGAATGTACTACTCGGACGGGACGATGTTAACCCCGACAAGGCAGATAATAACGGCGAATCGCCACTCTCGGGTGCTGCTTGGAATGGGCATGAGGGAGTCGTAAAAATGCTGCTCTCACGAGACGACGTCAACCCTGACAAACCGGATAACATGGATCTAACGCCACTTCATTCAGCTGCCTGGCGTGGTCACGAGGGAGTGGTGAAAATGCTTCTCAGAAGAGACGTCAGCCCCGACAAATCAACTACCATCGGCCGAACACCCCTCCTTTGTGCTGCTTGGAGTGGTCACGAGGGAGTAGTGAAAGTACTACTTAGACGGGACGAAGTCACTCCCGACAAACCAGATAGCAATGGCCGAACACCGCTCCTTTGTGCTGCTTGGAGTGGTCACGAGGGAGTAGTGAAAGCATTACTCGGACGAGAGGACGTCAATCCTGACAAACCAGATAACATGGGCCTAACACCACTCCATTCCGCTGCTTGGTGTGGGCACGAGAGAGTGGTGAAAATACTACTTAGACGGGACGAAGTCACTCCCGATAAACCAGATGACATTGGTCGAACACCGCTCATTTGTGCTGCTTGGAGTGGTCACGAGGGAGTAGTGAAAGCATTACTCGGACGAGAGGACGTCAATCCCAGCAAACCAGATAACGTGGGCCTAACACCACTCCATTTCGCTGCTTGGTGTGGGCATGAGGGAGTGATGAAAATACTACTTCGACGGGGCGAAGTCAATCCCGACAAACCAGATAGAATTGGCCGAACATCGCTCTTCGATGCTGCTTGCTATGGGCACGAGGGGGTTCTGAAAATACTACTCGGACAAGGCGTCAACTCTGGTAAGCCAGATAACTATGGCAATACACCCCTCTTCATTGCTGCTCACAATGGGCACAAGGGAGCGGTGAAAATACTACTTGAACGGGACGACGTCTGCCCCGACAAACCAAACATCAATGGCCGAACACCACTCTATCGTGCTGCTCGGAATGGGCATCATGAAGTTGTGAAATTACTATTGGAACGGGACGACGTCGACCCCGACAGATTAGATAAGGATGGCAAAACGCCTCTAGATCTGGCTATCAGGGAAGGGCACTGGAAAGTGATTGCGCTTCTCCAGCCTCCAGAATCTCCCGCTCCCAGCCTGCCACAAGGCTAGAGCTATTACCCCCTTACCATGTCTAGATTCGGATAACCTAGTACCCTACAATCCCTAAAGGGATGGTAGCAGCTTCACCACGTGCCCATCACGGCGGTTTCCTCCCCCCGCCTAACCTCCCTCCGTAGTTCACCTCCCCAACTTGCGCTAATTTCTGTCCTTCACTTCCTCCCCGAACCTGCCTGCAAGAGAACTGTCAATGTGGGAAATAATGGTCGTATCACACCCCGGTAGACTATAGAATAGGAGAATTCAGGTGGAACTTAGGCACTTTGTAGGAAGGATATGAAATGTAACTTCCACTCTATTAACGTTGGCAGGTTATGTTTGGCACAGTGGTAGACGATGGAGAGAGAATTCACACGGAACTTAGACACCTCGCTCAGCTCTTCAAATTCGCTCTTCCTAGAGCAAAAAACTCATGACAGAAACAAGTGCACAAGTAAAACATAAGTAGTACTTCATGATCCTTCCGTCGATCACCACACCTATCTCTCTATCACCGCCATGCCTTTATTCCTCCGTACACTCCCGTGATAAACAAAGGAAAGACATGTCTATCTAATCTCTTTCATAAACCATTAACCATTCTATCTCAATCTCTCAAATCATCCGCAAACATCTATCCAATCTTTCAGACTCTCTCTCATCTTCCAAAGTCAACCACATCCTTCCAACACACTCGCACTTCGTTCGTTCTACTCGTTCACACTTCTCACTCTAAAACTAAACTAAGGATAGACATTTATATATGTAAAACTCAAAGAACACATCCCGACCCTGCCATGGATCACCGCACTTACCTTTGTATTTACCCACATGCCGTTATTCCTCTACACACTCCCTTGATAACAGGGGAACAACATGCCGGTATATTCTATTGTTAAACAATCTATCCCGTGCCCGAATCATCTGCAAATCTAGACAATTTGCCGCTCTCTCGTAGCTATCAACGCCAGGCACAGCCGTTCAATAAGGACCTGAGCTTAAAAAAATATGCATTCTATTTCAGGAAATACACATTCCAACATCTACCCGGATTTCCTCACCCGGCCAGGTCAGGCTTTCTCAGTTCTTGACTATAGTCTAAGGTTTTGAGTTGGTACGTGATATTTCTATTGTATTGAGACAAACCAGTATCAGTCAACTTGAAAAATTCTACGATAATCTATTATTTACTCCCCCCCCCCGCTCTTGAATTGTATATCCTCTTTGCGTACCGGTTCTTTCCTTACTTATTTCGCAATTCCCCTTTCCTCCTTTTTCCTCTCCCCTCTGAACTGTAGACCTGAGCCTTATTTAAATGTAGAACGAGAAAAAGGCATAAAGTTCAGTATTTCTAAGTCGGGAAGAGCGATATCACCTCCAGCCATTATCAGGGATAGCGGTGATTTGTTCTTATTAAGGGCACAGCTTGCCAATATCATTACCCTGCAGCCCCGAGCTTAAAGCCAAATTCGGAAGACTGCTGACTCCTCCTAAGGTTACCCATACGATAGAGGAGAGACTAACGTAGATGGAACTCTCTTGCTTCTGAAATCAAACTATCACCCCACGACTCTAAAGATGTAGACTTAAAGATAAAAGTAATTTAATATGCAGTCAAGCCTCTCTTCATTCATAGTTCTAGATATATTTTACCAATATTTGATTACAATAATTGAAGGACTTCATATATATTTGCTTATCAGGTGTTCAGAATATTCAGGATATTTCAGAGATTATTTATCCACCGTTTTAGGCTTTTAATTTATAATTATTTCTTGTCATTTCCTCAAACCATCTTATGTATTGTCCATTAACAAAATTAACGGTGCACTCAAGCGATCGTAACACAACCCTTCTCATCACCCCGCACTTTCAACACTACTCCAAAGCAAATCCTCTAAATCAACCAAAAGAAAGCGATTTTTCCTAATTTTTTGTTTACATAAACTATGTCTCCTATCCGGGTCCTTCACAGTCATGCCAAAAAACCTATCCCATGATCTGTCAGAGTTGACCAGGGGGTGAATTCTCAGGTTACACAAGCCTCAAATGGGATATCCCCAAATTGCCCACTACCTTGACATCCCTCTCACCACTGTCTGGTGTGCAATTGTCAGAGCAGGTCAGGAGGGCAACGAAAGGAAGGGCAGAGGAAGATATCCTGAAACCACCCAGTTGCAGGATGAAGCTATGATGGATGACGCTCTGAATGATCTCAACCCTGCCTATATTGAGATTGCTAAGAAAGTTGCTCCAAATGTTTCATCAAAGTCAGTGAGGAGAAGACTTGCACAAAAGCATCTTAAAAAGTAGATAGCACCAGAGAGAGTTCATTTAGATGAGGATTTAGCTCAGGAGAGACTGGAATGGGCACTAGCTCATAGGCACTCGACAAGAGAGATCTGGAGAAGGAAGGCAATATGGGGAGATGAGGTAGCAGTTGAGAGAAGATGGAAAAAGAAAAAATGGGTATTTAGATATCCAAATGAGAAATGGAATAAGGATTGTGTTGAACCTGCTGCTAGGAGGGGTGAGAGGGGGATTGGCCAGATGATGACTGGTTGTTTTTATGGCCAAACTGATTGTCTATTTTTGCCTGTTTTTCCTGATCCTTCTGCTACTAGGGGTGGAGTTACTGGAAAGTCAATCCTCGATGTCTATGATGATTATGAATTTCTAGGGATATGGGAGAACATCAGGGAAAAGGTTGGAGAGGAAGAGGGATTTTTTATCATTGACAATGCTAAGACTCACTTACCCTTTAAAAGTTTGCTCTGAAGGCAGGGGATTTCACTCTTAGAAATTCCGGCCTATTCGCCAGATTTCAATCCTATTGAACGTCTTCAAGTTTGGTCTCAGGTGAAAGATAAGTTTCACAGGAACTATCCTGAGCTCTATCTTATGAAGGGTTCTGTCAATGGGGTTAAAAAAGCAATTGAGAAGGCCATTACTTATTATTGGAAACTTTTGGTTCCAAAGGTTTTTGATACTTTGGCAGGGTCAATGGTGGATAGGATAGAGGAAATTATTAAGGCTGATGGATGGTATACTAAATATTAATTTATACTATGTATTTACATTTTTTAATTTTTCTTTTAGTTTTCATGATAGTTGGTTGGTGGAGGAGGGTGGTTGTCATTGCCAAAGACTTTCAGGCCGTTGATGTGCACCGTTAATTTTGTTAACGGACAATATTATGATACATGCATATTTTATTGGAATTTTCATGATAGGTTTTTAGGGCCAAACACAGTTTGCACTTATCTTACCATGCTGTCTCTTGTTTTTCTTATATGGAAAGCATTCTCCCTGTATCCAGTTGGTTTATCTCCAATCTTACATGGTAGAATCAAGAACGAGAATACCTATCCATCTACTCTCATTACCCAGCCCACAATTTTATACCCCACCTTTACATAATATTTTTGATAAAAAATAAAGATTGTTCCATATCACATTCTACTGTTGAATATATTGGAGCCCCCTCTTCTAAGCCCAGACTGAGGGCTTACCCTATTGTCACTGAAGGAGCCTAAAGGAAAAGACCAATGAAGCAAAGAGCAATAGTGCCCAATTGACTGTGAGGGCAGCAGCCGAGACTAAACAGTAGTGGACTAGATCGCTGCTCTCTCTCTAGCCAAGGACTAGCTAAGAGATACACCTCTTAGTCTAACTAATAGCAACAAAACACTCTCGAAGCTCCACGAACTCTAAAGAATCACATGTAGTTCACAAAACCTGATCCCCAACTATCATACACAATCTACAACAATGTTGATATCCCATCATCCTCTGTAGCCCTAAAGCCCGAGCCGTGTCAGTGTACCAAATCCAGTATGCCTAGTTGCATAGGGTACGAAAGAAACAATGAAACCAAGTGCCCGATACCTCATACCGTATGGCTAGAAACATCAGCCACACCATTAAAGAAATATCGTATGCCTAGCGGAATAGGATGTAAAAACAACAACCCATTGCAGAATGCTCAATCGCCGGAAACCACAACGCTATATGCCCTACAACGGTGTCTTTCCTAGCCGCGTATCCACATATTATCATACATGCATATCAACACAACCACCTAGCATCATGACGTATAGGAAATCCAACAGTCACTCCCCTGCTCTTGCCCTGGATGTGGAGCTCCAACCACCCTCCCCATTTACCTGTATGATATCTCTATACTTATGGTATGATAATAGTATAAGCCACTGTACCCTATTGCAATCAACTAATATTATATGACAAATCACATCTACAAAAATCTTAACTTGACTTCCGTGCCTATCAACATGCCAAAGAGAAGTTAAAATACGTCTCCCCCGTGCACAGTCTATCAAATAAATCAGTTTTATTCACTTTTTGGTTACTATTCACAAAGATTATAATCAATATTATGATAATGTATCATAGAGCTGGTTGCGGGAGATTTACTCTACCGACCTGGTCAGCTATCTTAATCGGTAAGTTAAATCCTGGATTTCGCACTATTAAGCTAGGCTCAGATAGAGTGATTGATACCGCAAAAACTGGCAAGAACGGCCACCGCGCTAGTAGTCGAAATAAGGAGCGGCTGAGCTGAAACTTACGATTGCGTCAAAATAAGAGCCCTGAAGGGCCTAGTTCTGGCCACAAAAGGTTAGCCTATGGCGTCTCATTGCGATTTCGAGACAAAACTTGGGTGAAAATCTTATTTGGACGTACTAGCGCCGTGGCCGTTCTTGCCAGTTTTTGCGGTAGTCAACGGGTCGTCGAATTCATACTTAGGCTATCCGAGGGGTTTTGCCGAATTTATACCCGGATTATGGGAAAGATGGGCTACGGGTATATTAGGAGAAATGTAGTAACCTTCGGTGCTGCACGAGTACAGGTATGATACTTACGCTCGGGTAGAGTGCTTGTATTGTACCAACGTTGTGGTGCCTAGATACATCCTTGGCACAAGCACTTGGCCGCTCTGCTAGATATCAAAATGGAGGGCCCCCATCCTCCCGTGTGAGGTCTTTAAGGGAAGGGTGAGAACGCCAATATTTTCACTTCTATACAAGAGCAACAACGAGGGTGTTAGGTTAATGAGCCGAGATTGGTGTCTAACGAGTGCAGAGATGTATACAATGTGGGAATTTTTAACTGAGAGAGAAGCAAATTGTAGGCCTTCGTAGAAATTCTTGGCAAAAATCAGAGAATAAGAGAGAAAGATAATATAAGAAAGGGAGAGTAGCCACTAAGTTATAGTTACGCGTCAGTTAATATGGACGCAAACCAAGCGTCATAATCAAACCTAGTGCCAGTCCGCTCCGTCTCCTTTGTTTCATGTTTCCACTCCCCAAATCAAACCAGTATATGAGTTTTCCAAGCACCGAACGGATCCGGTGAGGGCGCTGAAACACTGGGACCAGCTCTAAGAGATTTCAGCATGAAGAACCCGGTGGGAGAGCGCTTTTCCCAAGAGTTGGTTCAACCACATGCGCTTTAGGGTGTTTGTGAATCATAGAAGATTTGTGGTGCACATGACTACAACAAGATGGAGCCTAAACAGGTGTGACATTTCCCTCTTCTGAGTCGAAAATGTAGGGGAATGGCTATTACAAACCAAGGAGTTTGCCAGATGGCAGGCAGGAAGTGAACCCGAAAATGCAGTCTTGTTTTGCCACGGAGACCCAGGAGTGGGCAAGACATATATCAGGTAACAAAGATGAAGCTCCTGGGGTAGGAGAAAAAAAGCAAGGCTGACTAGTCGTGATGTTAGCTCACTGGTGATAGACAGCTTGTGTGATCAGGCTGAAAAACAAAATACTACCGTCGCATGTTTCTACTTTGACTTTGCCGTCAAAAAAGAGCAGTCCCCCGCGAGCACGATGGGCGCTCTACTAAAACAAGTTGTTGGTGGACTCGGGGAGATCCCGGGGGAGATATCGCAAGCATACCGGAGTCAAAAAAAAGCCCTTGGAGGGCGGGGACCTCGGCTTTCGGATATTGTGAAAATGCTGCAGACTGCCTCTTCCAAAGAGCGCACGTTCATATGCATTGACGCCTTAGACGAATGTGTGCCTGAACATCGAATCAAGCTTCTTGATTCTTTAGGTCAAATTCTCCAGAAGTCCCCAGGCACTAAAATATTCGTGACTGGAAGACCGCACATCGAGCCCGAGATCAGAAGGCGTCTGACTGGAAGAGTGACGTGTCTACCGATATGTACCAAAAGAGTCGATATCATTAGATATCTCCATTCAAGGCTGAAAGATGACACAACCCCGGAGGCGATGGACAGTTGTCTAGAAGCAGATATCCTGAGGAAAATTCCTGAAGATCTATCCGAAATGTATGTAGAAGCAGCGACACTGGGGAAGATACATCGAGCACCCGCTAACAGATACCTGTCTAGATTCTTGCTAGTCTCGCTCAATATCGATGCCATCCTGCAGGAGCCCACAATCCATCTCAGACGACAAAAGCTCAGCGCAATAACCGATGTGTCAGGGCTAGGAGGCTCTTATGGCGCAACATTAGATCGGATAAAGGGACAGGGCGGGGAGAAAGCGAGGCTTGGCATGGCCGCTTTAATGTGGATATCTCATGTAGAGCGGTCCTTGAATGCCGAGGAACTGTGCCACGCCCTAGCAGTAGAGATAGGGTCACCGAATCTCAATACCGGCAATGTTCCTTCAATAAGTACATTGTTAGCCTGTTGTCAAGGACTCGTCGTGGTAGAAAAGGAGACTTCAGCGGTCCGGCTGATCCACCTAACCCTTCAGGAATATCTCCGGGCCCATCCTGACCTTTTCAGCCCGGCTCACTCAACAATAGCAGAGACCTGCTTGACTTACCTGAATTCCCGACAGGTCAAATCCTTTTCGATCAGCCTCTCCCCCGACTTCCTAGACACGCCGTTTCTCGAATATGCCTCTGTTTATTGGGGAGTGCACGCAAAAAGGGGCCTTTCAGATCGCTCAAAACTACTTGCGTTGAAGCTACTTGATGACTACAACAACCACATATCCACTAAAATCCTACTGGGGGCACAGAAACGGTATTGTTATGCTCTTGACTTCGATAAAATTTCCTTCTTCAGTGGTCTGCATTGCGCATCCTTCTTCGGGATTGTTGAGATTGTAACCAGCCTTGTTGAGATTGAAAGTTGTGATATCAACCAAATGGATTGTGGGGGTGGCACACCCCTGGTGTGGGCTTGTAGGAATGGGCATGAGGGAGTGGTGAAGGTTCTACTCGGGCGAGACAACGTCATCCCCGACAGAGCAGATAACAACGGCGAATCGCCACTTTCGGGTGCTGCTTGGGGAGGGCACGAGGGAGTAGTGAAACTGCTACTCTCACGAGACGACATCAGCCCTGACGAGCCGGATAACATGGACCTGACTCCGCTCCATTCCGCTGCTTGGTGTGGGCACGAGGGAGTGGTGAAAATGCTTCTTGGGCGAGATATCGACCCTGACAAACCAACTAACATCGGTCGAACACCCCTCCTTTGCGCTGCTTGGAGTGGGCACGAGGGAGTAGTCAAAACATTACTCGGACGAGAGGGCGTCAATCCGAACAAACCAGATAACATGGGCCTAACACCACTCCATTCTGCTGCTTGGTGTGGGCACGAAGAAGTGGTGAAAATGTTACTCGGACGAGAGGGCGTCAAACCCGACAAACCAGATAATAACGGCCGATCGCCCCTCTGGTCCGCTGCCTCCAAAGGGCACGAAGGAGTGGTGGAAATTCTGCTCGGACGAGACGACGTTAATCCAGACAAACCAAATAGCAAAGAACAAACACCACTCTGGGGGGCTGCTGAGAATGGGCACGAGGGAGTGGTGAAAATGCTACTCGAGCCGCAGGACGTCCGCCCGGACAAGCCGGATAGCATCGGCCGAACGCCGCTCTTCATCGCTGCTTGCCATGGGCATGAGGGAATTCTAAAAAATGCTCATCGGGCGGCATGCCAACCCTGACAAGCCAAACATCCACGGCCGAACGCCACTCTATCTTGCCTCGTGGAATGGGCAAGAGGGAGCGGTGAAAATACTTCTGGGACTAGCAGACATTAACCCTAGTAAATTAGATAAGGACGGCAAAACGCCGCTCGATCGGGCTACCGAGGAAGAGCACAAGGGGGTGATAGCGCTACTCCAGCCCCCACAATCCGCGGCCCTCAACCCAACATAAGCGCGAGGAGTGACCGCCCCCCCATTTGGGAATATCTTACACGCCACCCCCGCACGAACCGCAACAACTCCACATAAGTCCACCGCCGCTATTGCATCCTTCCTCTCATCCCCGCCTAACCTGCTCCCCCAGTTCAAGTCTCCCCCTTGAGATATTTCCTATTTTCCCCTTCCTCCCGGAATGTTCATATGACAGCCTCACCCTAAACATTTCCCTTTTTTATTGCAGGGAATTCCCATACCGCCCTCTATACCAATTCTTATGTAGCTGTCTCAGGATTCATTAATTTCTGTTTAGAGTTTAGAGTTTGGCGTTGGTTCTAGATATTTCTATTGGATCGGGATAAAATTATATAGCACTAAATTTCTATGATATTTGCTTTCTCTCCCTTGTTCCCTGGCTATACTAGTATATCTCCCTTCGGCATCAATTATCGATTCTTTAATTTCTCTGCAGTCCTTTTTCCCCTTCTTCCCCGGCTATCTGCAGCGCAAGCTTGAGGGCTATCTAGATATCAAGAAAAGGATATAAAATTCCCGTATCTCTAGCCACCCGTGAAAAGCGATTGGAAGTTACTCCAGTAGATATTAGCTAAGGTGTCATGCTCTGGTAGTGAGGTGGTTTAATGGTTACGTTTATATACCACTACCCTCCTCCGGCGTCGAGTTTCCAGCCGAACCCGGGAGAGCACCCAGACCTCTTTCTCCTCCGGACATGGGAAAAACTATTATAGTAAGAAGTCTCCCATCATACCTCATTCCACAAACCCCGTGTTATAAGCCCCCATATGTAGCGCAACCCCTCTTGCCTACTCTTAGATACAGGGATCAGCCACGTCATGTACGATTTTCGGAGAATAACTTAGCGCTCAGGAGGAACCAAATTAGATTTACAATGTCTTTACCGGCAATGCGGGGAGTTGATTTTGTATCTGAAAGCTCAAATCGCCCTTTGCTTTTCCTCCAAGCCATGAGGTAACCCCCCTTCCAGCTTCCTCTTACATATTCATTAAGACCCAAATTTGCTTTTTCCCCCTTATATACTAGCACGGCTAAGGGCACAGTACCGTACTATATCGTATCATATTCCATAGTATGCTATGCAAGCTTGTAGTCCAAGCACCCAGCGGTGGTGAAAGGCTTCCTTTAACTCGTTCTTGCGCCACCTTGCTAATAAGATACACCATGATCCTGTGTCCGCCTAGAACTTTTTTTTTTGCCCCTCCTAGCCCAATTGAGAGCAGAGCCTATGCGTACCCTTCTCGGGGAAGTCCGTCCGTCCTGTCTTTTTCTAAACTTGCCCTGCATCTCACGGCCAAGGACTAGGGCCCCGCCATCCCCCGGGAGAAATGTCTCATACTAGCCATCCCGCCGTCCACCGTAGTCCCCCCCCCCGCAGTCCCCCATACCGGTAGTCCCCCCTATTCCCTCGTGTTCAGAGTCACCGGGGATCACTCACTTTTTTCCTACTATTCTTGTGTTCTTTCTTTTTCCGCATCGGTATTGTATTTACTATTACGATAGTGTTTCCTTTGTTTTTGGTGTTTTCCCTTGTCACTCACTTTTCTCTGCCGTAACCCGGTTTGGATTGATGGAACTAGAGATGGAAATGCAACTTGTGGCTATCATGAATGCTAGGGTTGTAGCATCACAATGGTTCATTATGTGAAAGAACTTCTTTATAGCAGGTTCTTGTGCACGGGAAAATATCAATTATCATGGGGATGTATTTTGTGCTTCATTGTTATTCTCACGGTCCATCATATTTCCAATGTATTTTCCACTTCGGGCAATCATAAGATATTGGGAGGGACTCTATCAAATAAGTGTCCGTTCCCTTGAGCGGTTAGAATAGAATAACACACTTCTTTTATTGTCTTCTACACAAGCCCCTACTTCCGTTTGGCACACGAAATTATTGAATATCGCAAAAAACTCCACCCGGAAGTCCCCCACAGCCCCCCACAGTCCCATGCCGTCCCCTACGCTAGTTTATCCAACATTGCAGGGCCCGCAGTCCTTAGCAATAAGGGCCGTCCCAAGGCTTCCCGGACGAGAACGGGCCGCGTTTTGTCGTCCCGCACCGTTGAGAACACTGGACTCCCCTCCCGATAGTGAGATCCATTACCCTTGCAAACTGGTGTTGTATTTGAGTGCTTACCGTAATATCCCCCAGCCATCACCGTATATAAAACTAGTAAGGCATGGTTAATCGTAATTTTTTTTTAAAAAAAAAAACTTAACCTCGCTTCAGTATGTATGAACGGAGTTGAGGTCTGGGTGTTTTCCACAAATTCCGTACTAATTGTATTAACCTCGTGTACTCGGGTGAGGGGGGGAATATTGAGACAAGCAGGGGGACCGTAGAATTATTCAAAATGGTCAAATATACGGCACCGAAATAGCACCCGGGATGGATAGCGCGCAATGTCTTCTCCTCGCTCTTGCTCGCTAATCTAGTGGTAAGGACAGAAGTATATATCAAAGACAAAACCAAGCTCTGATACTTCTATCGATCACTACAGACCTCCGCTTTCTTTCCTCCTTGTTCCCTAACAAAGGAAGGAAACATTCTGCGCAGTTTCTGAGCAAAAGAAATGCATCACAAACACTCCTGCTCTCTGCGCGCCTTTGATCCAATGCCCAACTCTTGTTTTACCCTAATCTCCCTTTGCCGTCATGCGTTCCTTCCACAGTCTATGCTCCTTCCCATCCATCAAAGGAAACATATTTCCCGTGCTTCCGCCTTGCATATAACAAAAGAAACTATAACATGCCGAGCAGAATTAACTGATTTCTAACAAGAATTACTCTAATTAGGCCTGCCTTGGCCGAGCCTACAGCCTATAGGCCGGCCTGCCAGCGGCCTAGCCCGTTGGGAACACTGAAGATGACTGTATTACGAGAAATGTAGTAATCTGGGGCAACCCCGCACCAGGTGGCTGTGACGAAAGTCCTCATGTTCCCAGAACCCTGTCCAAGGGCACTCTCCCACCTGCTTCGACTTCACGAAGAGCTGCTGCCATCGGTGCCGAAGCATAGTATACAAGATTTAAAGTCCGCGTTTCTATTGTCGAGGTCACCAGAGTTATATTATCTATCAGTGCGGGTTAACCATGGGGAATGGAACTAGCTTACTTTGCTGTTTTATGTAAGCTTGGCACACCGGTGAACAGTTAACTTACCATCACTGCCTTAGGATAACTTTATAGGATATCTGGGGGGGGGACCGTTAATCTAAATAGGCAGGGAAATATTTAGCTGGTTAACCTTATCTCTTTAATTATTCCGTACGGGGGTAAGGGTAGGACGGTGTTGAGGGAGGTAAACGGAAATGATATTAGATGGGGAAAGGGGAATAGGGATTGAGGTATATTAGAGGGAAATGTTTAAATTGTTTTGGCAAGGTCCGAAAGGAGTTTTAGGACTGTAGGAATAGTTAGTTGGGCAGACGAGCTATTATTACCACAGAAAGCCCGAAGATAATAAAAAGATTGTAAAAAAAAAGAAAAAAGTTCTCCTACCTCGGCTTGTACCGTGACAAACTTTTATAGCGGATGTATTATCGCCCTTGATGCCAGATGTCACAGACTAGCCTGGGTACGAGAACGTTTGAAACGAGGCTGTACAGTACAAAGGCCCGGGGGCCCGTAACTGTCGTAAAGTTCTGTTTTAACCAAACTCTATCAGGATCCGGGAATAATGCGCAAAGGAATGAAGAAATTGAGGAAATTAAAGAAAACTCCTAAATATAATAGCATAATCGGTAGGGCGCTATCTAAAGTACGGGTGTAAAAGTACTCGGCCGGCAAAGCAACCACAACCTCACTACCACTACAAATTTACTACATATTCAACCACAACTGCTTAGAATAAACTGAAAATATGTGTAGACATCCAATAAATATAAGGAAAGCTATATATAAAATTATAAAGCAAAAAAATCAATACTTTGTATACCATCCCCTTGCATCTAAGACAGCAGCCACTCTATTAGGCAGAGACTCCCACAACTTTTCCAGAAATTCACCTTCAATATCCTGAGCCCAGACCTGATTGAGGGCTTCTGCTAGATGTTTTCTAACAGTATCTGGACCCCCCTTGGTCTTGTGAATGTTGGGAAAGCGCTGGTGCAGCTTTTCCTTCACCCTCTTCCAACAGTGCTCAATAGGATTGAGGTCTGGGGAATTGGGTGGCCATTCCATAACCTGTATGCTGTTTTCTGCAAACCAAGCCATAGTATCTCTTGCAGTA
>Ga0307513_10005393_pt1 | contig 16915 bp, 15 predicted proteins | sample 15_EM_MG_FD_202174 | JGI IMG/M metagenome (GOLD analysis project Ga0307513, IMG submission 202174) | Populus trichocarpa ectomycorrhiza microbial communities from riparian zone in the Pacific Northwest, United States - 15_EM | ecosystem: Host-associated > Plants > Roots > Unclassified | place... | reverse complement strand
TGCGGGCCCCAGCCTGAAAAATTGCACAGTGACCGAATTGGAAAGCCGCGGCACCACCTAATCCATTTGCATGCAAATGATTGGCTCCATACGCAAGTTTTTACCTAATGCAGCTGCACCATGATCATTGTGACAGTTGTCGCTTACGAGTCAGTCTGGCTAGCCCTGTGATGATTGGGACATTATATTTTCCCAGTCACATGTATGTAAGGTAATTATTACACTGTCACATGTGGAAGATTTACCCCCCAAATTCCTGATATCAACAGAATTGTTGTCTTCAGCTAAATCCAACTCAATGGTTCGATTTCCAGGTGATCTATACTTTACCGAGAGAGTGGAAGGCACCAGAGATACCTTTTTCTACATTGCCTAATCGCTTCATCTCGTCCTGAGATTCTATAGCATACCTCTTTCTCAAACCATGTTGTAAATAATATATCTGAGTCGCAAGCTCTACGGACACAGGATGGAACAAATGAGCTATGCCTACATCTACCGCGAACTTGGCCAGGGGGAAGGTACAGATGAGACGTAGGAATCCCCTGCACACTTTATTGAGACAGTTCAAAGTTGACACCTCTACTGAGATTTTTGCTCACATTGTATAGAAAAATCCTTCCTAGTAAACTTCCTGCATGAATTCCTTCAAAGGCCTCAACTCAAGGTGATTGGCATCTAAATTCTCTGCAAGGAAATTGAGCTGTCCCCCTTTGGTTGAACCTTCATCACTACTACACCTCTCCAGGACAGTTATTTCTTTTTTTCCAATCAGACATGGGTTCTCAACAACCATGCCCTTATCTGCATTATCCAACTGCTGTCCAAGTCACATATGCTGCCACATGAACTTCACTTCAGTGTACACAATTTTTCTGGACGCATTTTTTCTTTGTTCAAGATTAAGGATCCCATACCTGTTGTGCGACAGTTTGTGCAATCATTCTTTTCGTGAACCCTGACCATTCTCCACCTCAAGCATTGCGGAAATTTTCTGTTACTGCCTTTCCTCATCTGCCCAGGTTGAGAGAAGTCTCCCTCAACCAGGCTCAAGCTACTGAGCAGAGCTACGATAAATTCCCAGATGACCAGTATTTTGGCCGAGAGGCGCCGCCACTGGAAGTTCTCAACTACCACCCCTTTTGAACCTAATAATCACTCCACCGCCTATGTTTAACACACCAGTAGTCCTTTGGTCAAATTTGCATGTTTTGATGCTAGCTCCTTGTGACAACTTGAAGGAATGGTCTTTTTGAAAGCTATCCTCAATGTGGCTTGCAACACAGTGGAGGAATAATATCTCACTGGTACAGATATGGACGAATCATGTAAGCATAATTTTTTTTTGATAACATGAAGAGAATTTGACAAATTTTTTAATCAGTTCAACAATGAGCTTAGTGTTTGAAGGTCCAGTTTCAAGACTGGAAAAAGACTGAGACTGGACTGGACCGAGACTGGAAAAGACCAAAACCAGACAAGACCAAGACCAGAAAAGACCGCAAAGAGACCGGTTTTGATAGACCGGTCTTTGTGGTTAAGACCGGTTTAAACTGGTAGACTTATACCCCTAATAAACACCTTCAATTTGAGCCTATACCCATCAAGATTGGTTGAAATCTGACAATGTTATGGTCAAAACTATAAAATATCGGACAAAAAGAGTAGATGTGATGGAAATAAGTCATGTCTTACTCAATTCTTCACCGTTTTCAATGTTACAGGGCTCATATTGAAGGTAATATGTCAGTCAACAATCCCTACTAACAAATAAATGTAAAAAATGTAGTATATTAACCGTGCAATAAATTTCCGGTCCAGACCGGTCTAAGACTGCAAAAAACTGATCAAGACTGGTCTACGTCGGTTTTGTGCAGTCTTTTGTGGTCTCTGAACCAACATGGACCAGTCCCGGTCTCAGTCTACTGCCCTGGGGGTTGAAAGACTGGACTGGACCAGACCTTTAAACACTACATGAGCTCAACACCTCTCACTTGCTGGACTGGACTCATGAGCCTCAGCAATCTTCCAAACCTACATGTATTTTCCCTCTGCACCATTATCAAATGTAACTCCCTGTGGCCCACAGTCCTCAGTATGATATCCGGGTTTAATGAAGTCACAAACATCTGGTTCAACTTTAAGATGGTTGGTTGGACCCATTTTTGTGGATGTCTTGATCAAGGTTGGGTTGGAATGTTCAATGAAGTCATCTGCATCACTGAGGGGAAGCCTTTCACGTTGGATTGGAGATAGTAGTATTTATGGGAATTTTGGAGAAGAGACACAATGAGTTATTTGCACACATCATGGAGAAGGCAGCATTGCTTTTGGGCTATACAAAAATTTGTACTCACTTTTGGGGCTCTACTTTTTGGGATTGTGGACTTGGACCATAGGGTTTCTTCGCTGTTTGGACCTACAAAATCATACTGGAGTGAAAATGCAGCAGAGAGAAAGCAAAGCAATATAGCAGCATCAACTTTCTTGGAGTCCTTATGTTTAGAAATCAGTGTCATTCCCATTTTGGTTGAATGGAAAGGTGTACTCACCTGCATACTCAATTATAATTGACAAGAAAAGAACTATGGAAACATATGTTTATGTGAAAATGACTGCACTCTAGGGGTGTGTGAGCTAATGCCCAGTAATTACCCCTATAGTCCTGGAACCGATTACAAGTCTCATCAGTGTAAGCATGAGACCAGACAGGAGGTGGGATAGCCCTTTCACTTTCTTCATTCTCCAAATAAATTCACAATTTGATCACTATGATAACTGGAAGCTGCTTGGGTAAACTTCTCCGTCAGGCCTGGGATGCACTCATGAGGAGACAAAAGGCCCCCAGGTTAATATGCACCCAAGCATCCCTCTCATTGAACTTCTGAATAAAATTGCATTTCAATTCCTTGAATATATGCCTGTACATTAACTGAGCAAAAGAAATATCACATAGGTATTATGCACCTAACTCTGTAACAACTCTGAAAATTTTAATTTCATAAAATGGTATTACTACCCTGTGTTGACCACCAATTTTGAGTACTTCATGAGGGTTATTGGCTCTGGCCTGCCAGTAGGTGGGAGGATCTAAAAATTAGCCAAATTTCGACATTATGCAAGACCTTTTTTTTTAGTGAAATTTTTAGGCTATATTGAAGTACTGCCTTTCCTGAGAAAATAGCACTTTGAATCAAAAGAAACGGTCCATTCATTCCTAAGGAATTTGCTTTTCAAATGGGCCATTTTGGCTATTTTTAGCTCAAAATCAATACTTATTATTCCTCCATGTATTCCGCCGGAATCCACCGGAATCCGCAGGAATCAACCGGAATTCCGGAATTCCGCTGGATTCCACAGATTCCAGCTGGAATTTTCGGAATTGACTGGAATCTGCATGAATTCACCTTTGGCAATCACTTATGTATGCATCTTACATCATTTTCACAGCTTTTTCTAATATATATTTGGTAATTAATTTAAATTTAATATTATAATATTAATAAAAATTTACTAAAGTGATATATATTAAAACGTAACTACTCGACCGAGGGGATCTAAGGCATGTGGGTTACATGCCGCCCCGTCGCCCACGACGCTGCGGGACGAAACTCCCCCACAACGAGGGGGGTTAAAAAAAAATGGAATGGGACGACGTGTGGATTACACGTTGCCCCTGGCGTCGATAATGACACAGAAGAAAAAAACCCCCCTGTCGTCAACCATCCCCCCGACCATTGGGGGGGGGGGGAAACGAGTTAGAATGGGGCAGCATGTGGGTTACACGCCGCCCCGTCGTCGTTGCTAGGATCCCCCCCATTGACGGGGGGGCGAATGAGTGAGGACAGGGGGGTGTGGGTTTACACACCGCCCCCCGTCGACGACGCCACGACGAAAAAAGGAAAGAAAACGAGGCGGCGTGCATACCACACGCCGCCTTGTTGTACATGCTGTGGGAACGAGCCATGACGAAGAGGTAGGAATAGGGGGAGCCCCCTGCCTCCTCGTCGTAGTCGAAAACCCTGGGGGACGACCTTGTCGCCCCCCCTGCACATCCTCCCTGCCCTCCTGCACATCCTCCCCTCCTCGCAGCCGCTCCGGCCCTCTTATCCCTACCATCCTACACGTCGTTCGACTCGGTAACGTGGCGTTGTTGGGGTCATCAGGAGCTGGTGACGTGGCGTTGCTGGGGGGTGTCGTTGCAGTCGTTGGCGGCCGGTGACGTGGCGGTGACGTGGCGTCGCTGGGGGGGTGTCGAGGGGGCGTCGAGGGGGTGACATGGCGCGGTTCGCGGCTTTGTTGACGGCGTAGGGAACCGGTGACGTGGCATTGGGGGGGAGGGTCGTTGGGGGCGTTTGGGGGCGGTGACGCGGCGTCGTTGGGCGCTGGTGGAATCGACGAGGCCACCCCCGGATTGGCCCAAAAGAGGGCGTTCACCGGGGTGCTCGACGGCGGCGGTGGTGGCCGCGCGTGGTGGTAGTGGTTGGTGGTGGTGGTGGTGAGAGGAAGGGATGGGATGGTCACAGGGTGTGATGTGGGTGATGTTTCAACCGCGGTTGCTCGATTTGGCAACCCGCGGGCGCTTATTATTAATTAACAGTAATTACTATTAAATAATTACTATTACTATTAAATAATTACTATTACTATTAAAAGGATTCCACAGATTCCGTTCCAGTCGATTCCGGATGCGATTCCGTTCCGTTGATTCCTGGGGCCATTCCGGAATCCGCCAGAATTCCGGGGAATGGAAATAACAATTTTAGCAGGCACTACTGCTAAAATTCCATTCCGCGGAATCCCCGGAATTGACTGGATTCCGGCGGATTCCAGCAGGAATACCAGGAGGACTGTAAAGAACTCCTCAAAATACACAGTTTTGGGTGAAAGTGGCCATCTTCATTTGCTAATATCTCAGGAACAAGGAGACCTTTTCTCATTATTTAAAATGTGGTTTGCTCAGGAGAGGCAGTACTTCAATATAGCCTAAAAGTTTTTACCAAAAAAAAAGGTCTTACATGACTAGGGATTGGCACAGGTAACCCTGGGGTTTTCCAGGGCTACCTGCACCCATACCCCAGAAAACCCATACCCGTGCCCAAGGGTACGGGTTTTGACGGGTACGGGTATGGGTTTCACAAAAACCCGGGGGTTTGTAATCCATGCACGGGTATAACTGCAAAGCCAGCTGAGAAACCTCGCAACAGCAGTGCAGGTGTCAATTGACGCCGCCATGCAGCATTGCGAGGTTAAATTCAGGGGGGTTCGTGCTCAGCTTGCGTTTGGGTTCATGTTCGTATTCGTGTGGGACATTGGTGCTGAGGTTTGTGATGGTCGAGTGGGAGGTGGAGGGCCGGTGCATCGTGTTCGTAGGCCAGGGGCCTTACGTGTTTGCCATTTTCGTCGTAGGTGGGGTTTTGTTGTGTGCATTGGAGGGTGGAGGGCCAGTGTGTCGTGTTTGAGGGCCAGGGGTCTTACGCGTTTGTCGTTTTTGTCGTAGCTGGGGTTTTGTCGTGTACATTGGGTGACGCATCCGCGGTTGTTGTGGGTTCCGTGATCCTGACAGTGCTGATAAATCACCTCTGTCAGTAGCAGGTGACATCTCAGTGAATACGCACCGCATGCTACACCCCTCCCTTTTTTCCTGCCACCCCACGCCTATGGTGGATCCTTCAACTTTATTGACAGACCATGCCCACATCCCTCATTGGAGGGGAGAGGCGACATGTTGGTTGTTAGCGATGATGTGCTGGCGGCCCTTGAGTGTGAGAGGAGGGAGATATAAAGTAATAAGATACATTCAGTTGAAGAAAACATCTGAAAAACACTTTTACTTACCTATTTTCGCGTTTTCGAGGCCATGGAGCATGATGGTGGGCGGGATGTAGGTCGAAAGAAGGGGACTGTCGTCGTTTGAACGGAGTTTAAACCTGCGGGGTAACCTGCCAACCCGTGATGCGGGTACGGGTATGGCAAGGGTTGGATAAACCCAACCCGTACCCGTACCCCAGGCCGACCCGCTGCACTTACCCGCGGGTTTCTCAAACCCGTGACAATCCCTATACATGACCTGGAAATTTGGCCAATTCTTAGATCCTCCCTCCTGTTGGCAGGCCCAAGCCAATGACCCTTGTGAAGTACTTGAAATTGGTGGTCAACACAGGGTAGTAATACCATTTTATGAAATTAAAAATTTCGGAGTTGCTACAGAATTAGGTGCATAATACTTATGTGATATTTCTTTTGGTGTAAACTCCCTCATCTCTTGCAGATCAGTCTGCAATAGATGGTGATACCTTGTTCCACTGGCAAACCTCCTTCCCGTCTGCCAACAGTTCTTAAAATTTTATAGCTCAGTTACAAGCTCCCAACGCAAGGGGGTTCCGGGATCTGAACCTGGCACATAAGGTCGGAATTTTTTTTACAGCCTTTGTCAATGGATTAACTAACTACATAATCAGGCACCATATCCTAATATGGAAATATGACATCACTGCCATTCCACCTTTCTCTGAGATGATACACAGGCATCGCAAATTCATTTTTTGTGCACCTGGTTGACAGTCACTTCAGGCCAAGAGACTTGCTTACCACTTATGCAGGTTTCATTGCATTGTTGAGAGCCAGATTCTAGGGAGAGATTCGCAACAGCCGAAGATCAAAATCTTATCTTAATCTTATCTATGTTATTATTTTTACATGATTGGCTTCTCAGCAGCTTCTAGCCATGTATTTTCAACTACAAATACTTCACAACAGTTCTTATAAGCGAAAGAATGATTATCAAAGACTTTAAAGCCATATTTGTTGAATGTTCGATTTTTTTTTTGCAGCCTTCAGGTGGACTAACTAACTGACCTCAGGTCTAGGATTCTGATCCTGGAACCCCCTTGTCCCAATGATTTCTTCAATGCATGCGCTCACTATGAAAGCTTCCAAAAGAGATTTTTGAGCGGGATGGGTGTATTGAAATGCTCATTCGATGTTACCAAATGTTACATGATGTCTTTGTCCTTTGGATGAAAGAATGGCCTGGTCATTTCGAACTTCATCACATGAACATTCCCAGGAGTAATCAGTACAGATCTTTCTACTTGGAGCTATTTCTTGGAGGAATGTCTGTCAGATTGGCATGCACCAAACCCATTTGTAGTGACATGCTAGAGGATACACAACATGAAGGCCACGAGTTCCCATGTCCATTATTCTATCTGGAAAAGAAAAAGTCAATTGATCATAACTTTTAATAAATCATCACAAATTGAGATTATCCAATCCAGTCTATTTCTCTGAGTTTTCTATTCTGTCCTACATGTTTATAAAATAGTGAATATAGTGATTTACAAAAGTTCCATATCACAGACAGTAAAAGGAGACTCAGCCCAGATGATGAGCAACACATCATCGTTTGGTACTAAACCTGCTCTCTTCATTGTATAAACAAAGTGGTTTGGGTTAATAGGTGGTTTTCCAGCACGAGCCCAATGTCAAGTGGCCCACCATCCAGTTTCATAATGTCTGATTGAATAATGCCCACTGCCAAGGTGAGTATACAGGGAAACTGAACAGAGGAAGATCTTGCTACCCAATGCCTCATCAATTTCTACTGTGCATAAACTTGAAGGTGCAACAGTATTCATAGCGAGATCAAAAAAGCCTATTCCTGCTTCATCATCATCATCAACTGCCCAATCCATAAGGAACACAAATTGTCATGTTTGGTTCTTTTTAGTGCTACAAAATTGTAATGCCTTCTCAGCTTCTGGAAGAATTCGAGGGTTTTCAGCAACCTGCTCAATAAACCCTTGGAAATATACATTGGGTGCTGAGGTCATCAGGTGGTCATGTGTCACCAGAAATCCATCAATAGTCTCAACAGAAAGCCTTTCTGGCAAGGTGAATGTTGAATGTGTTTTTGATCTAGTGCACTACCAAACATGCAATGGAGTTAGAGGTATGGAGGAACTGAAGAAGTTTCAGATGAGGAGGCTGATACAAGGGGGTTGAAAAGGTCTACTGTACTATTTTGACCAATCGTTCATGTAATGTGTAACAGTTGATCAAAAATGGCAAAATTTGCCACTAGCGGTGCTAAGCTATGTACAGCTCACTATACACACTCTTCCCAGTCCCAATCCAACCCTCCAAAAGGCTTATTTGGCTTCTTCCATTGAGTCATTGACTACATCCAGAAACTGTGGCTTGATGCAGAACTATTGATTGCACCTCAACTGCTAGGTGGTTGTTAACTTCAAAGTCTAACTTCGAAGTCATCATCCTCAACAACAGCAGAACGCATTAGGCACCAATTATCATCAACAAGAAATCCTCCTTGAACAATGCCAGACACGATGTGTTGCTCGATAACATCAACAGGAATGTCACTGGGGTCATTGAATGCATCAGTGTATGCAGGTTCATCATCTCCTTCTAAGCTGGTAGCTGGTTGAGTTGTATCGCATGAAAGCTCCATGAATAATGCAGGGTCTGTTTTATGGTGGTCCTCCCTCGTCATCAACCTCCATCTGCATGCAAGAATTGATATGAGTCGACGAGGCACGCAGTTTAGCAAATGAGACATACCTCATCAGAAGGATGCTTGCCATGGTTGTAGAACTTGGACTTGTCCTCACCTTCAGCTAGGAAGATGTCATAGTCGTCTGCAGCAGCGTCTGCCTTAGCAGGAGTGTCAGCATTGAAAGCTGCATCCTGCATGGTGTCTTGAGCTGGAGTGATGATTTTGGCAGACTTGTATTTCTTGCTACCGCAATGCTGATGTGCAAAGATTAGAATATTGGAATTATGAAGTGAGACTTGGTGCAATGAGACACACACATCCTTTTTCTTGGGAGTTGGAGTAGAGACAGGGGGTGTAGCAGAAGTGGCTGCTTTGGAGGTGTCTAACATCTTCCTGGCGATAGCTGCCAACTGTGTGTGTTCGGCTAGCAACTGGAGGCATGCAGAGGGACCTACGGTGATGATGGTCTCAAATAAAACGCGAGCCTGGTTAAGGCCAGATACTATGGTTTTGTCAAGCACCATTGCTTTAGGATCCGTGCAGAATGTTAACTGAGGAGATGTCTGAAATCAGAATGGAGGTTGCAGGTGGATGATTTGAAAATTCTTACTGCTACGCGAACTGCATCAGAGAGCCACTGGAGGTAACTCTGGGTCAGGACAATGTTGTCCTGAGGATTGCTGTCACAGTTGAGTTTTTGAACTCTGTCACAGATAAAACCGACTTGACCTTGGAGTCGCTGAGTCCAGTTGGCAGGAGTGGAAGGAACATTGTGGTTGGAAGAAGTCATTGGAATGAACAGAGTTATAAACGAGTGTGGGGTGTCAAAAGACGAAGGACATGTTGCGCGCACGTGTAGTTTAAGTACCTAGACCTGCACCCACTGAAAAATTTTCTCTTTGGTGGGGTGACAACCATTTAGTTGATCAAGTTGATTGACCAAGGATGGTCAGAATTTTTCGTTGCGGGGGAGAGGGTTGAAAGTACAAGCACCCAGCGCGCCCAGACGAAATATTTCGAAGTCCAATATAAAAAGGCTTGGCAAAGCTTAATATAGTAGCCAGTATAGACAAATGATGCCAAAGTTGGGTTGGAGATCAATACAAACAGCTCGCAGTATTTATGAAACAGAAGCTGCATGCAATTGCAGTATAAATTGACCCCTAAATCTAACTACTGCTGGACATCAGTCAGAAGTCTGTACCAAAGACAATGTCTTGAGTAAACATTGGCTGAGCCTTCTTGTGGGCAATAGCCTGAAGAAAAAGGCTTTGAGTACAAAAGAAAATTGAGAACATACTTGGTCGACATTGGCATCCCAAGCTTTGTCACTCTCTAAGTCTTTCCAAACTCGGACCATAGAGGCCAAAGATTGATAATAAATGGGATACTGATAGGTGTCGTTGTGTGCATGAAAATAGTGACAATAGTCGACTGCACGATGAGCCAAGGAAGCAAAAGGGCTCACAGAGTCAGGACCGATCTTTTTAAAGACTTGTTCCTGAAGAATGTGAAGATCAGATAAATGTGCAACATCTCCAGAAATAATGAATGAAACACACTAAGTGAGCAGTAATAAAGACGAGGACCTGGTTGGCTTCCTCTAATATAAGGGGAGGTTGAGCAACTACTAGAATAACAAAGTCATCGAGAGACTTGGTTAACTCCTTGTAATAAGAAATGAGCCAGTCAGAATCAGAGCGCAACCAGTGGCCAGATATGGACATGGTGATGAGTGGTAAAATAAAAGATGTGCACACTTGGAGAGTGAGTTCTTATATGATTAAAGACTCAATTGAAAAGTTTTTCGATGCAAATTCCATTCAATTAGTTCCCAAATTGGGACAGTTGAGTTTACTTCAAATCATTATGGACAAAGGAGAAGACAAAATATTAAGATTGATGACCATTTTAAAATGAAACGAGGTATATATACAAGTACTGCTAAAGGGGGTCATCTAAAAACCTAAGCAAGTACACAAAAATAGTGATGTGAGCAACTATAGGATACATAAGAAGTCCAAAGAAAAAGAGGAGGCACGCTGATAAGAAGATCAAGTCAATTAAAAAGGATGGGGGGATGTTCTAGTCCTCTTCTTCATCTGACTCTTCTTCTGAATCCTTGGAAGAATCCTCTGATAAGCCCCATGAGTCACATGTCTCCTCAGATTGCAAAGGTGAAGACTCTTTTCTGATAGGAACTTCCTTGGCCTCATCGTCGATAAGTGCTGTTTCGTCGTCCCTGCACGCAGCGTCCATTGGGGTAGCATCGGAGTCCTAGTCCATGTAGATGTCGTTGGGATAGACATCAAAGTCACTGATTTCGATAGAAGGGGAGCGTGAGCATTGTTGTTGAAGCCCAGCATTCTCCCGTTGAAGTTGTCAGACCAAGGTTTGTGCGATGTCTTCTTCGACCTTGACGGCATGAACTGCACTTGTGAGCCGACAGAAATACAAATCCATGCCAGAAGGTTGCGGAATGTCATTGTTGAAAAGAGGGAGATTGTTGAGGATTTTGTCGAGAGTTTCCATGACCCAGGCTTCATTGAAGTAATTGTCGACTAGAGCCTTGGGGGCATCCTCTCCAACCAGATGGAAGAGCTGATGAATAAACTCATCAGCCAGGCAGTCGTGATGATTGAAATTCATAACAGCGAGTGCAGCGTTGGCGTTTCCCAAGTTATGGAAGTCATTCATTTGATCAAGAAGTAAACAAAGGTCTAGAAAATAGAGAAAAAGAACAAGTTAGTGGCAGAAATAAATGCAGTAGAAAATAAAGAACTTACAAGTCAATGAATCTTGGCCGGATATGAAAGACGCTTTGGACTGGTCTAAACATTCTTCTGGGGATTCCTCAAAGGAACATCGACCATGTTTGGCATGCACGCAGGTGTTGCATTTGATGCCCCAGCCTTTCCATGTGCAGTTAATGCTACAGCCTGTGAGCTGACAGTTGTGGCAAGGACAGGTTGACTAGAGAATTCAAAGTTAGTAAAAATGAAAGTGAAGCACATACAGTCATGCACCAGCTAATGTTACACTAAAACTTAAAAATCGAAAGAAAATTCTTGGCCTTGCACTTTTTCAATAAAAACTAGGTGATAATTTTTTATAATTCAATTACTTCCTTCAGTCAACATTTCAGGTGATTTTGTCCACTTTTCACAAAGTAATTCCCCAATTACTGGTGTAACACTGGGTGGTGAGCCAATTTCGGCTAAATCCAGTGATTTTGAGTTTACCATTCCTTAGCCAAATCTTACCTGGGCCTCTTGAAATTTTACCAGGTGATTGGGAATATGTACAGCTTACAAGGTACCTTTATTTCATTGAAAAATGTGCATTTTTGGTTGAGTTATGGGAGTGTAACACTGGGTGGTGGTGTAACATTAGCCGGTGGATGACTGTAAGCAAATAACTTATGGGAGGGACATCGTGGCGAAGTTCCTCAAGCTCCTTGATGCTGATTAACTTTGGTAAAGGAAGTGATTGAGAGCTTGGCAAAGATTGACGTCGACGATTTTGGCATGCAGCAAGTAGCGATTGGTGAGTCTGTTTTTGATTCCCATGAGAGGCAACTCAACCAATGCCTTTGTTTGGAATGCCATTGAAATCTATAAGAATTTGATTGATTAGTTAAGGTTTTAGAGAAGTTAGAAAGGACTTACCCATAGTTTGAAGACGTTTGGAGTGCCTAGTAGCCCCAGAAAGCTTTTCTGGTAATTCTTCCTGAGTAGTTGGAGATGTAGGGGCCGGTTCATGGAAAGACACACAGAATTTCGAAAGGCGATGATAAGAGTCATATTGGTTTATACATGAAACTTTGCGATTTTACCTTATTATTTATGATCTTACAAGTAGAACTAAGACTTAATAAGGATCATTAGTGAGACCCAGACTAGTTGATCAAGTGAACACGTGCGTATATCAATAATGACGAACTGCAAGCACTAAAGAGACTTATTCATGGCTTATTACTAAGTCTGGACAAGTGTACTTAATATGTGCACATTCACAATACATCATAAAACCTTAAGTCCCACTATCAATAATGAAGTGTGGCCGCGTTGACGAGTAACTACAAAACATACCAATGGGTGTTACTACATATGCGAGCATGTAACAAAAAGGGAATGGGGGCGAAACTAGAACTGCAAGCAAGATTAGTGCCAGACCCTGACAAACCTAGGGGCTGTTCGAATAGGAGATGACTGATAAACGGATCCTTGATTAAAACTAAGGAACCAGCTCTATGCAAGCAATAGCATGTGTTATCAAGTAAAGGAGAGAATGGGCACGCCTTTACACTAAATAGAGGTTGTGTGCCTCACAAGAATCAATGATTGATCCAAAAGTTGAAGACAGATCACATCAGACAAATAATGATTGCAGCTGATCAAAAAGATACCCACACGGGTTCAACAGCCATGTGCCTATACCAATAACCATTCTATTGAACTGGTAAACTATGCTTGCAATAACCGTTTTGTATGGTTCCTGTTTCTCCGTTTCCGTTCCATCTTATTTCACGTTTACCATTTTATTTCATGTTCATTTGTAAAAGTCTTGGCTCGCAAACAGTATAAATATGCTTGTAAAAATAGGTGGGACAGTAGTGAATTGCCCTGCAAAGCCTAGCGCGCAGTGTTAATAAACTCTAGCCATTGAAGTGTAGTGTTGATACTATAAAAGCGCAAGCTTTTCATGTGATCAGAAAACAGTTAGAGTTGTAGTCGCGAATTGTGACTAAAGTCCTGAATGCTCGCGTTGTCAGGCTTGAATTATGTTTCAAGTAAATTCCCCATAAATCCTCCATAATAACTCAACACAAAATAAGGGTAATTCAAGAACTGTATAATTGGCGCTAACCCAATGGACAAAAGCAAAGGCTAGACCACACCCATAAGGCCTGGACCACTCATGCACAGCCATACATAGTCTTGCACAGCCAAACACAGCCTTGTATAGCCTCACATAGCCTCACACAGCCTTGCACAGCCATGCACAGCCTTGAACCCCAAATTTTCTATTATGTTTCATATCTTGGCATGTGATTTCATACTTTGGCATGTGATTCTCTACTTTGGCATGTGAAATCCAGCCTTAGTAATACTTTACTCAGCACTTACCAATCCAGCTCTAGTTTGGTAATTTGAATGACTAAAAGCTCATAATTTGGTCCCAAAGTCATTACCAATCACTCATTTTCATTACCAATCACTCATTTTTCATTACCAATCACCCACATTCATTACCAATCACCCCATTGTTATTACCAATCACCCCACTTTCATTACCAATCACTCCATTTCTATTACCAATTCTTATTACCAATCTCCCCCAATGCTTACCAACCTCCATTTTTACTTAGTAATCGCCGAGCCTCTGTAGAGTATAAAAGGGGTCCAATTTTCTGACTGCCAGGACAATCAATCCCAGTTATTTAGATGTTGAGCACTGAGCCTCACTAAGTACCTGTGTACACAAGTGTTTCTAGTTATCCAGATCAATTGGCAGTTGGAGCACAGCCTCACCAATTTCTGGCTAGTTACATATTAGATACCGACTAGCCCTTGGCTACTGTATTCTATTGTGTACTTGATTGAACCCACAGTTAAAGACAATTGTTGTTGGTCCCACTTATTAGCAGTTTGAGCCTCGCCTCACTAATATTTGTGCATTCAATTGTACTAGATTGTACCCTGGTTTCCCAGTCAGTGAAGAAGATCCTTGTCCCTTGCTGTAACAGTTACTAGCAATACAAGTAATTTGCACTGTACTTTAGTTCTCAAGTCATCACGCCATCATTTATTAACCATCAAGTATTCAGTTACTCCATATGTCTCTTTACAGTTTTATTTCAGTTCAGTATTATGCTTGTCATGTTCATTTGTTTGCAGATAATTTTCCTCAGCACAGTCAAGACAGCTTTGCTCATCACCAAGCACAGCTTTGATCAACTCCTTAGTCACTTAGGCACTGCAAGTCTCTAGGATAGTATTGTTGTTGGCATAATTATTTTTACAAACCCATTTGTTTCGCACAAACACAACCATTCTCGTATAGTGCAGGTTCCTCTTAGATTTAATTATCTATTTGCCCTTGAACCCATATACTCGAACATTAAGGGTACTGATCTGTTACTTATTATTATCAAATGACTGGAATATACCCTGCCCCTATTTTGGACAAGGCCGGTGAAACCCAGGTTAATAACATATCAATTGTTATTTGACGCGACAGCATGTTGTCCATCTCGTTACATTTCAAGACTTTAGCTTAATAAGCTAGTCTTTCGTTCTCATAGGCTCACTAGATGTAGGTGCTGGCCTCACATCATGTACAGACTCACTAGACGTAGGTGTAGTCTTTGATCGTTTGTGCACGCGCTCGTACTCATTGTCATTTCATAATCAAAGTGCTTGCACTTGTGATTCTCACATGTTGTCTCTTGTATCCTTGATACATTTCGAAGTCCCATATAAACATGTATTACATTTGCATGTGCACTTTGTTTGACAAGCAATAAACATTTATTTGCAACTCTATCAGATGGTTTACAAAACCTAAGATACTTAGTCTTTTGAGATCTATTCTGTGCATACCTCAGAAGTCTCCCCCTCACACTATAGAACATGTGATTTGTGCTTTTGAGATTGGTGTTGATTTGGTGTTGGTGTTTGTGGGTTTTGGCTTGTTCCAGATCTGCTCGCATTTGCCCTTTCACCCTATAGCAAAGATCATGCTCTTCATCGTTGTCCTCATGGAGTCTCCCCATGATATAAATGTGATTCCATCCTACTTGGTGTTGACAGGCCAGTTAGAAAACCAGCTCTGAAAATGTGATATTTTGTGATTTCTCACCTGAAATATATTCTACATGGTTCTGAGGGACAATCTAAGAGGTGCACAATGAGACCCAGTCAGCAAGCCTTCAATGACTAAGCTTTCTAAGAGGAATATACTATTTGGGAACTGACGGTAGCAACAGTATGTACAATCTGAGCTTGTAGGTTGCATCTGTAGACTCAGAGACATCCTGGATGATAAAATTACCTTAGAAATTGCCCTAAGACCTACTCTTCTAGGTTAGAAAACTAGAAGCATCAATTACCAAGGGTGCAGTGAAGATTAGAAGTCAAATTAAGCCTAGAAAACTAAAGATTATATTCTGGATCACAATATTCTAAGATAATATCTAAGATAAAGACTACATAAAGTCTGTTAAGGCTATAATCAAGGTCTTTAACAAGCCCCCTTATTCCACATGGAATATGTTTTGGCTGAGATCTCACCCATTTTGGTGATTTTCTTCCACCTATATTCCACATGGAATAGGGTGGATTCCGTGTGGATTCCACCATTCCACATAGATTCCATCCCATTTCCACATGGATTCCATCTTTCCATGTGGATTCCACCTAGAATCCAGGTGGAATCTTTAATAACCAATATTAGAATAATAGAAATAAATTAATACAAAACAGTAGTTGTAATGATTTAATTATATTATTAGTACTAGAAAAAAAATGGACCACACACGAATTGAACCCAGGACCAAGCATGCACATAAGCACGTGCTCGAGTCCACTGCACCATACCAGTGTTCTTGTTTACTGATATTTAATTGATTATGTGACCACCTACTGGTTATGCGGCCCGTGGCGTCCCAAATCTGGAATCCTTGGTTCAAATGGTGCCACATTGTTGGTTCCCTTTCCACATCAGGAAAATGACCTTTGGTCCTAAAGCAACCTAGGTAATTTCAACTTTCCCAAAGCAAATTTGACACTCTAGGTTGCTTTAGATGTCTTTGGAAATACTCAAATTCCCCAAGTCTCTCTGGTGGTCTTTGGGGTAGCCTTGGGTATCTTTGGAAGAATGAGAATTCCCTGGGCCTCTTTTGGAAATTAAGAATTCTCTGGGCCTCTCTGGCATCTTTGGAAGAATCCTGGGTGGCCTCTAGGTGTAGTAATTATAATTTTTTATAGTATATAACATAAATTAACATAAATACATATCATTGACTACAGAAAGAGAAAAAAATCGAATAGGGCGGCATGTGGTATGAACGCCGCCCCTTCGACGAGGCTATAGTAGAAAACCCCTCACAAATGAGAGGGGGGGGCGTTGACAAGAGTGGGGAACGACGACGAGCAAGTCGTCGCCGCCCCTTGCTCCTCCTTCTCCCTCGTGTCCTTCCTGCTCGCCTTCTCCTATCCATTTTCACCGTTATCGATTCGCGGGCGGTGATGATGTGGCGGCGGCAGACGCCTAGGGAGGTGGTAGTGGTGGGAGACGGTCGAAATGCCGAAAATAACCACCTCCGGCTCGCGTTTGGACGCGAGGGAGGTGGTGGTGGTGGGAGACGGTCGAAACGTCGAAAGTAACCACCTC
>Ga0307513_10005392_pt1 | contig 16916 bp, 16 predicted proteins | sample 15_EM_MG_FD_202174 | JGI IMG/M metagenome (GOLD analysis project Ga0307513, IMG submission 202174) | Populus trichocarpa ectomycorrhiza microbial communities from riparian zone in the Pacific Northwest, United States - 15_EM | ecosystem: Host-associated > Plants > Roots > Unclassified | place... | reverse complement strand
CCCGATTCGACCGAAGGGGCCAAATGCATATCACAGCGGAATTATTGCATGCCATGGCTATATGGGCAATTCGGCCAGTTGAGCAGTATACCGAAACCCAATTCGCATTCAAAGCCCAGCTCGACGCCCTGCTGGGGACTTGGCGTACCCCAGGAAAACATAAGGACGCTCTGAGGACTCCAGAAAGAGGTTATGCCAGACATGTGATTGTATGGAGTGGTGGTTGTGCTTGGAAGGTTGCGGTTTACTCCCAAAATGGTGCCCCAGTTCCAGTTCCAATGCTCATCCAGCAGTTACAGCATATATCTATAATTCCAATAGTAGGTTTCATCTCTACCGTTTTCTGCTGACACTGAACACTTGCAGGAGGATGACACAATCCCTTTGGCCGCTTATTCTTGCAGGTTGAATCGTACCGATTGGGCGGAAATCTATGAGAAGATCTATGCGCTATCAGAAAATTCAGATTCTTTCTACGAAATTGAGACAGCTTTAGCTACCGTGGCTCTTGAAGATTACGAGGCACCCTCAACCGAAGCCGATCTTCTCAATGATATCCGCGCTGGATGGAGGTCCCTCAACCGTTACGACGATAAAGTACTGGGGCTTGTCGTATACTTAGATGGTTCGTGGCCTCGTATACACCCACACTGGCTGACTCATGTCGTAGGGAGGGCGGGATTTACTTTTGACCATGTTCCTAGTGATTTTGGGGCAGATTTGGAACTGACCTCTTCTCTGTGCGACATCATCCGCGGATCCAAGCCCGCACTCACCCCGGCTTCCGGTCCTGCCGTAGAGATAGCCCCTATTCATTTACCTCTACGGATGCCGTCACTATCCCTCCCACCTCCTCCTCCACGTTTTCGAGACACTATTCCTCGCGAGGTTATTGCCTTTCGCATTGCTTCCAACCCAGCAATACGGACAAAGCGATTATGCGATCCCCTCATGAACCTATGCCTGCAGTATGCAATACTCAAGTCCCACGTTGGTGACCCACCCGAATACCAACGCCCTATCCAATTGGCTATGTACCAACCCTGTTGGTTGCGAGACTATAAGGACGGTCGCGTTCATCCTCTGTTCCCGCTCACTGTAGAGTCATCCGCGCTGTTGGCCGCTTTAGACCCATCCTGTCGCCCAGAACATGCACCAGTTCCCAAGAAAGACATTCTGGTCCTCTTGCAAGAAATGCTTGAGAGGAGGCGCACAAACATCAAAGTGACGAGCGCGGGACATGGAACAGACTATCTTCGACAGGCCTATCTTGCAACGTACCTGGAGAATCTTGGTCACCGCTTAAAGGAGAGCACTCACGAGGAGTTGCATGAAATACAATGCTTGCCCTCGTTGGATTTCGTGCTTCAAACATGGAATCGATACTTGGGAGCAGAGCGAACTGTACATTTCACGGGTTTCCAGCTCAGAGACGAAGACGAGGTTACAATCCAGGCAGGGCTATCGAATATCTACTTACCCGTGAGTTGATGTAAACAACACAGCACAAAATCGACGTGCTGAGATTCTTCATAAACACAGAACCACTTAGTTTGTTTCTACCTCAGCCAGCCCAATGACACACACGTAGTCACTATCAATACGACAGGACGTTACATGCCGTTGGTAGATCAAATCCAAGAGGCATTCCAAGTTGGCTATCGGATGCTGGAACCCGTGTTCCTAGATTACATTGAGAGAAAGGGCTCAACGAGCAACGGTGCCTAAGTGGGTTGCGCTTCTGGCTTGTGCTGTCCTCTGGTTGTACAGCCCGATGATAAAAATCATTTCCTGTTGCGTGAGGTAATTGTTGTATTTGAGGGCCTAAGGTTATATTGGTATTATTGAGTAGTTAAAGAGACGCAATCTGCTCAACTCACGAGTATCCAGCTCCGAAAGGCATACCAACCTGCTGCATGATAAATAATTTCATGCTTGTGTTCGACGAAATTGGTGCAACAAAGTCTAGCATTTTCGATGAAATCAATTCTAAAGACTTTTAGTTGACGTCTTTCGGATATAAGAATCCAGCGAGGACACAGATACCATACCTATACAGCGCCAACCATCGTGTCCATAAAGCGTTCATGGCCTTCTGTCCATTGGTCAATTCCGGATCATTGAACAGCCGCTCTTCTATGGTCCACAGGGCTTGGGACAGAAAAGCGTAAGTCGACAGGAGAGGGTCTCTCTCGCAAACGAGGTCATACTGCTTCACACCATCCAAGCGCGGCCGAGGACCAACCAAAGGCAAAACCCAGAGGTTTTCAGAGGAACTCGGAGTAGCTGAGAATTTATTTGGAGCCGAGGGTTTCTCGATTGAACCGGACATCAAAGTACTACCGTATTCCGTCATGCAGTCATCGTCATCGTTATTCAGCTCCTGTTCGTTGGAAGGGGGTCGAAGTAGTGTTGATTTCAATCGAAGGGGGTCATGCTTTGTATCACTGGACAGCACAGAGTCGGGTGGTCTTTTAGACATCACCTCAGCACCAGGACCTGTGCCGGACAGACTTTTGGAGGGTCCTAAGGCAGTATTAGAGCCGTATGGGCGAGGGACGTCGGAACCTTGGAGGTCAGTGTTCTGGGATCCTTCGGTCCAGGGCGTATTCGATTCGAGGGCGTTTCTAGAGAACTGCAACAGAACTTCAATTGAAGACAGGATTCGCTGGAAGTCTACTTACGTATGGCTGTATCTGACTTCGGGTGCGCATGTCTGCCCATTTGGAGCGCACCGATATGCCTTGGAAAGGCTGTCACATAGGGGATACGACCCGATCATGTTTACTCACCTATTGCGCGACCTCTTCCACTCCCTCGCAGAATTCTGCGGGCAGGAGTCCTTGGCGAAGAAACCTGGAAGAGATATTGCTCAGTTGGAGACTTCTGCGAGCACATGTATGCAACATACTGGTAGCATTGATGATATTGTAGACGATGACCTCAAGTGACGTGAGGCAGGACGAATGATGCTCTGGCGAAATTGCGGTGAACCAGATGCGAGGACGGATATAGGGAACAAAAGAAGTGTTCGGGCCCAGAAATGGCCTTTCGAGTTTTGTCGGAGTCCTGGATAGATATTTGTTCTTGGTCAGAGGACGATCGCCGCGTTTGGCGCAGAGATACCTGAGCCCGTGCTACATCAGTTGGCTAATACAGTTGTGGTACCTCTCTGTACCGTCATGGATCAGGTCTATCAATGGGTAGAGTTGACTTGTTCCCTTCCACATCCGGTGCCCATCACCGCAATGGAGCAATCAGAAATGCCTTACCTGTTAGGCTGTTGGTCACGACTACCTCTTCCAGTTGTGCCGCGATCTTCTCAAATCCTTGCCGTTGTAAACCGCACTGCGGTCTTGTTTTCTGGAGAACTCAAATCTCGTGAGCCGGTGGACAATGCGGTCTTACTAGTCTCCTTGGATCGAGGGATGACCCCACAAATTAACAAATACATCATTACCGACAATGCTCCCTCTCCTCGGGTCGGTTCTGCTGGAGCCGCACTGGCGGACACATTCTTCGTCTTCTCGGGGAGAGCAGGAAGGGAATTCACCACTCCTGAAACATCTCTTCATGCCTTTCATATTCCCACTCAAACCTGGTCCATGCTCGAGACACCGGGAGACCGACCAGAGGCTCGCTCTTATCACGCAATCGCAGCTTCAGCCGATGACAAGCTCTACTTACACGCCGGGTGTTCGTCCAGCGGTCAACGTCTTAACGATCTTTGGTGCTTCACGCGCAGCGAGAATGTCTGGACCCGTCTCGCTGACGCGCCCGGGCAACCCCGTGGGGGTTCCTCTATTGCCGTTTCTGGAGAACAGATCTACCGTGTAGGAGGTTATGATGGGAAGGCAGAGATCGGTGGGTCGTTGGATGTGTACAATGTAGCCACAGACAGCTGGGAGTCAATACCATACCAAGCTGATGGGATCGAGGGACCCTCTGCCAGAAGCGTAGGTGCTTTGGTTGATGTCCAGGTGGCCGACAAGTCCTTGCTACTTTACATATTCGGAGAGGGACAAGCGAGTAGCTTGGGCCATGCTGGTGCAGGCAACTTCTGGGACGATGTCTGGGTGCATCAGGTCGGCTCAAAGAGTCCGGTGTGGAACAAGTTGTTGGTTGGAGTTGAAAGGCCTGAGCCGCGAGGCTGGTTTGCGGCAGCCAGTGCCGGGTGCAGCGCCATCATCCAAGGCGGACTTCACACCAGCAATGAACGCCTGGGTGATTGGTGGGAGCTGACGCTGCGTATCGATTGAGAGGTTTGCTAGTTGCCGCTTCACTGCTGTTGTAAAAGATGTACTTTGGTGATCATTGTTAGTCGGCGGGATTTTGGTACTGTGCACACGTTCACATGAAAATGCCAAACTAGCTTTACAAAACAAATTGTTGCATCGTCAACCGTCAAGCGGGCGGTTCCGAAGGACGACAGCGCATTCTAACAACAGCACCAAGGACGCACATTGAACCCTCTCTCCTCTGTTTGCCTCCTCGTGTCTGTTTTGCCTTCCACTTGGGTTCTCGCAGGCAGAGGAAACCCAGAACGTGAGCGCAAACGTCTGAATAACCAATTCCAACTATTGCAAGAATTGGTGCACAAATGAAATTGTGCCGCTGATGTGCGGATTTATCGCATTGACAGTCCTCTCAAATGGTTTGGACCGAATAGTGTCGCCGATTCTCCTCGATGGACCGCGGTGCATTTTGCGTCGCAGTAGAAACAAGTGCGGCCCAAAGACCCGTCTAGGCATTTTGGGGCCGCAAGGAAGTACAGCAGTTGTACACGCATGCTGCCACTAGAGACGAATATGAGTGAGTGCAGTGAGTGGTGCATAAGGACCACGGGGTTGAGGCTTAAGACTGACCAGCTATATATTGAAGAATGTTTACGCTTTACATTCCAGCAGGTTTTAGCAAGCTAAGGGAGAAGAGGAAGGAAGAGGAGAGGCGTGATCGTGTCGATAAACCTTGTGGAACTCCTTGCCGTCAAATAGTGGGAACTAACAGTAAGGCAAACTTGACACTGAGGATCCTCTCTGCCCGGCCAAATCAGTCATTTTCACATTCTGTTCGCATCACCTGGACTGGGTGAACGCAAACAACGACAGGAAGATGTGGGAGGTAGAACTAAATTATGCTAAATGGCATAACCTTGAGTCTGTTGATTAACGAGAATGATTAACAAAAAATATCCACAGGAGTCTTCCCATCTGCAAGACCAAGAAGCTCTTGGCTCGAAGGGAGATGTGAGGACGCTTGCATTGAGCAGCTCGCACCAAGGCACGCGCTTCGGAACAGGTCGTTCTGTTTTAGGAGTGCCCAAGTCAATTCAGACGTGTGACTCTGCGAAAGTTGAAATGAGGAACAATATTCTCGGGCAGGGTTGCAGTTCAACTTCGATTCCACCTTGTGGTGGTGGCACCGCTGGAATCTGGACGACATCGTGCCACTGCTCGCGACACACAAAGCTCAAGACTTTGATGGACAGCGTAAGCTACCCAACCTCGGGAGCATTGAATCGGGCCCATTACGCGTTAGTCGCCAAAATAGAGAATGCGTCCTCATCATCTGAAGTGGAGAGCGCGATCTTGGGTGTAATAAATGAAATACGGCATCGAATTCTTCGCGGTTCTGGGTCGGGCTTTGGCCGTCTTGAGGATCTAGCCCGCGGTTGGGGTGTTCATCTTCCAACAGCGACGGCATGGGACCCTGTTAGTGAGCAGTACTCGGTTATTGTAGCTAATAATAACGTGCTTAATTATCCTTCTACCTCGCACCTCCTGGTGTAATTAGGCAAAGGCGCGAGAGGACCTCTTGCTTCTCCTCTACTGCAAGGCTGCGGGTAGTAGCAGGAGAATCAATTCCAAACAATTCGAATTTGCGATTCCGTTTGCTCTTACCCTGGCAGAGGGGGGTAAAACTATTGCTCAGCGCCGTGCAGGTGAGCTCTTCGTCATGTTCCATTCCACGAGCCTCAGTGGCGTGACTGCTACAACCAGGTTATCTATATTGCACATCTGTCATTCCGTCAGGCCATGAGATGCAGCTCATGCTTGTCAACACACTTCGAAAGGTTCGCTCTTTGCTCTGATGGCCGACAGTCACCGACGTTTGAACAGGACCTCGAGTCCGCGTTAGTACCAAGAGTAGTACTTGCTCTTGATATGATTCTTGCATCACCCATAGAAGCTGTGATCCCTGCCATCGCGAACCGATTGGAGGACCTCCTTGCCCATAGCTCGTAAGTTTATGGACTACATATGTCTTGTTAGTCCCCATTGATTCCAAATGCTGCTAGTGCGTGTGTTCGTCAACGGGCATTGCTGGGGTTTGCCGCTCTCGCTGTGTATGATAGCGAGTTACTAACTCGGTGCATTGACAAACTGCCGCACCGTCTCCAAGATCCGGATATCTCCGTCCGTGCAGCCACCCTCGACCTACTTTTCGTTTGCTTTCAAGTATGAATAACCTTTTTGAAGTTATCGTTTAAGCGATCCTGACTCTAGCCTTCCGCAGAACGGATACGTGAATGCTGGGGAGGTCGTAGATATTGCTACAGCGATTCTGAAAGCCGGCGCGCAGAAGAAATCCCGCGAGCGAAGAAAAGGCGGGAAGTTGCTTGTGAAAGCATTAGCAATATTAGGAAGTCCTCTGGAGAATCTCCTACGTGACGATGCGGCCTTGCGAGAGGCCAAGATTCAAGAACTTGGCGACATTCTTATATCGATAGGACAAGTGGCATGCCAACGTAAAAATTGGAGTAAGTTTCTTGCAGGTGGATACTATATTTGCTGACAAACGATACAAGGTCATTTGCTGTCCGTCCTCCGGGCATTTGGAAATTTTCCGATCGACATCCTGACCCACTATCTCGCCTCAAGATCGAATGTAGCCCCAGTGTCTGTGCATCCTTTGTCCTTTATTCGACCAATGATTCACGAAAAGGACCCTAATGTGCTTTACACGCTCCTCTCTATCTTGCGGTCTCTTCCTACCGCTATTTGGGTGGGGACTGTACCTGAAAGCGACCTGATCGGAAAGTCGAAGGATTTGTCTGAAACACTTGAACCATTACAGTCAACTCGAACTCCACTTACGCCCACCACCGCTGGTGATCCCTTTCACGACGTTTTCGGCCCTTTTGAAGGGGGTTCAACCACACATTCACCCGACTACATAACGCCTACCGGATCTCTGGGTCTGAGCAATGTCAGTACCTCACCAAAGGCCACCCCTCACTTGCCACCCCTCTTCGAGGAGGAAGAAGTAGGCACCATCGTAGGCTTTCTTCAGTCCGAAGACTCGATGTTGCGCAAGGATGTTCGTGTTGTTTTCTTTATGCCAATATTTGTCGTCACTGACCCAAGTTCTTAGACCCTGCGTCTTCTTTTCAATGCCGACTCATCAGAAGGCGGAGCTATCCGCCAGTACCTCGACTCGCTCCTGGAAGGAATCGCAAAGGTCGCTCAGGAGCAGGCCAATGGTGGGGATATCATCCACGGGCAGCTGCAAACGCTCACAAGCCGAGCACTGGAGGCTGCTGATGTACTAGCAGCAGGAAATGGCGCAATCTACGCCTCTGAGATAGACCGTGTCCTATTAGGGGCAGAGGGTGGCGAAATCGCCGAAGAAGGCTCCGAACCATCGAGTAAGGTGAATGTGTTGGATGAGGCGGTAGAGATGGTGCTCATACGGTTACGGGACGGTCAGTCTACCCAACAATCTAAAGGCAGCCTCGTTTAATAGTCCCCAGGTACTCCTGCCTTCCAGCAAACCTTCACAGACGGAGTGTTGCGAAACTTAGTGGCCTACCCGAAAGAAGTCGCCAGTCGCAGAACATTGGTCACTCTCTGCGCGGCCGTCGCGTGTCAATACGGCTCATCGGATGTACAGCTGGACCAGCAGGTGGTCAACGCCCTTGGTCAAACGTTGACCCTAAGTCCTGGTGAGTACGTATTAGTTGCGTTTGTGGGGTCGAGTTTATAATTCGCCACAGCTTCTATCCAAGAAGTCATGTTGCTTGCTATGCTAAGAACTATAGCTCGTGACGGCGTCTCCGCGGAACTTGTTCTTCCCGAAGTCCAAGAGCTAAGTACGTCGAGCGGGCGGCATATCTCAAACGTGAATATACTACCACTCCCTACTTGCTTGCATTCTCATACCTTGACAGAGGTGTGCTCAATTTCTCGATCTCGCTTCAGATTTGCCACGTCTGCGAAAACTTGTCGCGACTGTCTCCTCGTCGACGGTTTGTGACTTTCAGGTAGAAGTGGTGTGCCCCACTGATCGATCAATACAGCTTCCCGACTTCCTTGGAATCATTGAGGTACACTCCCATGCTAGAAAAAAGGGACAGTCTGCAGCAAGCAGGTCCGTTCGCTCGACTTCTGCTGGCTCCAGCCCACAGATACAGGTAAAGAAGGATCCTAGTGCCCTTCGATACGCGGCATACGATACGCCTCCCTCCTATTCCGCTCAACGACCGAAACCCAAGCGACAGGACTCGTTCAATTCGCTCGAACCGTACCTACCGGCGCCACAAAGAGACTCTAATTTGTTTGTCGTAAAGGATAATTGGCAGGCACTCTCTCCCGATATGGTAGATTTAGCGCAAAGCGGCTCCTCCAGGTCCGTTTCGCCTGTAGTACGACGGCAGGTGCGACCTTTCCCCCCTCTTCTGACCAAACAAGCCCTAAGGTGATGAAGCTAGGACTCCGTACATCCGCTCTCACCGTTGGAAGGACCACATAAGGATCTGGTGGCACTGGAATCACCATTCCATGACGAGTTTGACAAGGGAATGCCGCCATTTGCAACCAAGTCGCGCTCACCCCCGTTCAAGTCAACCCCTCTCTCGCCTCGTTTCACCCCGCCAACGTTGAAGACTCGATCGCCTCTCCAACGACCGACGCATTTTCCTACCTTATCAGCGTCTGGGTCCCTTTCTGGGTTGCAGAATTCGGGAATTAAGGCAGGACCGACGCCTCCGAGGGACGAGAGCGGTCGATTCGATGTGTTGTGGAATCAGTTAGGTTCTTTGAATAAGTCTGGGGTCAAGGGATGGTCCGAGAAGGGCGTTGGTGATACTTTGGAAGCCGCAAGAGGTATTCCAGATATCGATGTTGTGGTGAGAGGTGATACAAGAGGTAAGCTTCTGGTTCTCCCGTCTACAAACGAATATTAACTCTAAACCTTGATCTAGTTGAGGTCAGAGCACAGCTTCAGCTAGGCCTGAATATTGGGCTGCTCAAGCTGCGTGCAGACGAAGATGGCGGATGTGTATGGTCGCTGAAAAGCACGGACGAGACGCTGCGGCGACTGGTAAAGGCCCAGCTGGACTAAATATTACAATCCGAACATGTATCCAAACGTTCATGGTCTTCGCGAGTGTCAACCACATGTATTCGTCGAGGGGCGAATTGGACAACCAAGTTAACTGCCCGACCGGTATTTTTGCTCAAAGCTGAGTGCTGCACTTGCAAGATAGAGTTATGTAGTACACGCACAAGACTCCCTGACCGCCTAACCAGGATACATATGGCGAGCTCATGCTGCGGGCGGCGCGCCACCTCGTGCGTTGGCTGCCTTGGCGTCTTCAGCGGCAGCGACGGCAGGATTGATCTTCTTTCCATCCTTGTAGCGGGGTCGTGGAGGTGGCGCACGGTTTCTGCGTCCCTCACGGGAGCGCACACGGACAACTAGAGAGCAATCGATCAGTTCTCCTGAGCAACAGACTAAGGAGTCGGGTACACACTGTGAGCGTGGATGGCGCAAGATACACAGTACACCACCTTGATGTACAACTTGGGCACTGTGTATTCTGGGGGGGGGGAATTCGAGTAAGCATCGGAGAGCCGCTGAGGGTTTAGAAACCGAGAGAAACGAACCCTGGTAGACGGAAGCCTCCGAGATATCACGGATCGCTGCACTCTCGACCATGTTGCGGACCTGGAAGCGCTTGATGGCCTTGTCTTTTGCGACGCAGCGGTGGCAATTTGAGCAGCGGAGTGACCTTACATGGCCGCGACCGTGCTTGTTGCGGCCGTTATTTCTTCTCTTCTTCGTCTGTTGTGCCGATGGAGTGAGAATAAAATTGCGAAAATAATTTCAGATCATTTGCGAGAGTGAAGGGCATTTGTGTGTCAGTGTGTATGTCGTTAAAGGTGCTTGCGAGGAAGGAGGAATTACCATTTTGATAAAAAGGGGACGAAAGCAGCGTCGGGATAGAGGGGCCAAATACGCACAAACTGAGAACTGCGGAGGCCGGTCGAGGCTGGGTGAGCGACATTGGGTCGACACATTGGTTCTTGTGTGGGTTGGCTCTCATCCTCTCCCGCTCCTCGTCGTCCAACACTCGCCACCAGTACTTCCTGGTGATCCTTTTCAGCCTTTCTCTTCGCATTCCTCTTCGCATTTTTCAGACATGTCCGACGATGGCCAAAGCGGCGGCGGTGGTGGCTACAAGCTCGAGTATTGTCCCAATAACCGTGCTGCATGCAAAGGCACGTACTTATCTCCTATTTGAGCGAAGTCCTCCTCGGTAGGGGGCAGTAGGCCTCCGATTACGACGGGGTCGTCGCATGAGTCATCACCAGAAGTGGCGCCATCTGGCCCGGTACGCGCCCTAGAAGTATCTAAAAATTGTAGTGTGTGTCCTGTACGATCTTAAGGATTTTGGATGGGCCATATTCTCAAGCGCGTTTCCCGCTTATTCGACGCGTTTTACATGCTGACTCTGCTCCGTTTTGCTGCTTTGTAGGTCCTGCACCATGCAAGGTATGTGTTCCATCTTCCCATGGATATTCGTATTCGACACTCTTGGGCTTTCCTGTTTCGTCCTTGACCTGGTTTTGGATGCGCAGACTGATTCTCCTCTGTAGGGTACCAAACTCAATAAAGGGGAGATCCGTTTCGGCACTGTAGTCGACTTCAGGGGTAATAAATCTATGTTAGTACGAGGCTGCTGCTGCATTTTTGTCAGACAATCCCTCATGATTTCGGTCACGTGTAGGACATATCGTCACTATGGGTGCATCACTCCGAAAGTTTGGACAAATATCAAGAAGGGATATGGTGCCCCAGAAGAAATTGAAGGTTTCAATGAGCTCAATGATGCCGACAAGGAGAAGTTTCGCAAGGCTTGGGAAGACGGCAAGGTGGACCCTGCAGATGTCCCCCCGTCTGCTATTGGTAAGATGTTCAAACAAGGATAGACGATAGTCTCAGAAGACTGAGACCCACCTATTGAATAGCTGACGCAGACGAGGACGACGCCCCGAAGAAGAAGGGTAGACCGAAGAAGCAGCCCAAGGTTTGTACCTCGTTCCTTCCGTTCTGGTCATTCCCCCCATTACATCCACACGAGGCTTACCTGCATTCCCAGGCGGAGGGCGAAGATGGCGCCGAGCCTAAACCCAGGAGGGCTCCAAGGGCTCGCAGGGCCGCCAAGAAAGTATGTCCGCCTTTATTCCTTGGGCACTGCAACCTGACCCATATTTCCTTGAACCTCCTCTCTCGATTAATTGTTACATGACTTCTTCGTCACCTCCTACATAAACTCGGGTTCATTTGCGGCTCTTTCTCGCATAGATAACGGACGACGAGATTTCCCCCACGGAAGACGAGGATTTTGAAGACAATGGTTCCAACTACGGCTCTGGAAAGAAACGCAAGCGTGGTGCGGCTAAGAAGACTCCCGCCAAGAAGAAGGCTAAGAAGGATGACGATGATGATGAGTAAATCATCTCCAGGTGTGATTGTTGTGTCAAGTTCATAGGCGTGCTTCTCTCCTCGGTCACAATTTGCACCCTCGGATCGATTTGCTGGCGTTTGACTCCTTCCGTTCTCCACTATCAGAGCGGTTGCTCTAAACGAGTTGCTCATTACGGACATCAGCTCTTTACGAATCTGCATGTACAAAAGGTTTCCCTGTCAGAGGTGGTTGAAGGTTGTGTGTGCGCTTTTTTCTTTCCCTCGAGTGTCCGTGCGAATCGTGTTTCATTCCCGAGCAAAATCCAAAGATTTCTACTCTCTGTACAGGCTGCTAGCTTTTTCGCTTTGACTTGATGCAACGTCCTATGCCACTTGCTTTGTCTGATGTCAATCAAATCCGACCTTGATCCCGAGATAACAGCAAGAGAGTTCCCATTCTACGACTTTAGGTTGTTCCGTGTAAAGGACGCAGTTGGTTCCTCGGTAAGGTTTCGTCCGCCGATTGTCCGATCGCTTGCTATGCCTTGCAGCTATGCCGCCCTCAGCGATAGCTCTCTTCACTTCTCTTCTTTACGCTAGCCTATCGCCTCTCCTCTGTACAAAGCTTCCCCAACTCCGTCCATCTCGTACAACGGCACCATGTTCATGGTTGTCAATTATAGCTCTAATGCTCCAAACCCTGGCGCACACCCTTGTTCTAGTCTTATCTATTCCGGGAGCTATCATTCTCCCCGACCCGGACAATGAGAAGAGCTGGTATAAGATGAGCTTGTCGAGAATCTTCCTGCTACGCTCCTCGAAATATCCTCCCTTACTCTCCTGACGTGTGTGTTGCGTGTACTGCATCTCAGGCTGTCGGTTCTCCGACCTGTGGTAACCGCGAGGAGGACCAAATGGATCGCATTAGGCATCCTGCTGAACTGGCTTTTAGTCGTATCTATTCTGATTGGACAGGTTCTTTCGGTCATTGACGGGACGGGGGCGTTGGCCGCTTTACAGACTCCCAAGAAAGGCAAGAAAGGCATCGGTGATATCATCTCTACTGCTTCATTTACGCTGCTCGTGTGGTGCTTGTGCACGCTCAATGGTATGGCACGTAATAAGCTTCTACTTCCTGATCATGTAAGTATCTTAATTCAGATCAAGCTCTTCCCTCGCTCCAACCATGCACAGGTACTCTCTATCCTCAGTGGGCGTCTCATCCTTATCTTTGGAATACGGGCGCTCTACATCGTAGTCAATACCGCCCTCCCATCCGTATTTTCCTATCCCTTCAGGCTATTCAGGCCTGATGTTGAGTTTGCAATAGACGGGGCAATATGGATCCTGACATGCTATGCTCTCATTGGACTGCTCAAACCCGATACCAACTGTGCACGTCGTTGAGGGACTCGGTTGAGGAGTGGAGTTGAAGCAGCCGAGGCGGGTGGAGCGGACACAACCTGTCCCGCACACGGAAGTATAGCACCTGACCACAACAGCAATGAATCAGCAAAGGAGTGGAACTTTTCCCCCCATCAGTTCTCCACGTCTGAACAAAATTAGCGGCCACACTCTGAAACACCCCAAGGCCCATCATCCCACACCTCTGTAGCTGATGGTCCTCCGTCCTCTCGACTACCAATATGTCAGGAGGCTGCCCAACAACGGCAGTCCCTATTAACATGCCTTAACCCTCTTGCTCCAAAAAAATCATACGGGCCAGCAGGGAGTACAGGTCGTGGCGAATTGGCGAGTAGAAAGGTTCAGCGACCCCTACTATCAGGCGACAATGAAGAAGGGGAGAGTGTCCACGCCGCAGTCATTCAAGGCACCAACGGTACTGGCGAAAGTGTACTATGTGCTCAGGATGGCCGATGGCACCTGCTTGGGTCCTTCGAGGAATTGCAATGGGCACGTGGGAACACTGGAGGCCTTGCAGGAGTCACTAAAGCACACGTGAGGATAATGTGCTGTGTGCTGTGGTTGAATTGTAACAATGGATTTGCCAAGGACAAATATAGGAGGATTGGATATGTGAGGTGAGGTGAGCCTGACATAGAAGAGGAAGAGAAGCTCGCCCGGGAAGACCAATTCATGAGTCTGACTGGGATACCCGCTACCAGCGCACACAGGATATATGCCGGTCTGCATTGGACCGTTGTGGGAGAGAAGTCTGAAACCCATAATAAGATTAATATTGGGTCAAGTAAGGAAACTGGAGGGTGAAGTGATGGAGAAAAGGTGAAACACAAGGTAGATGGGAGGCCACGCTCTTCAGAAATACGGTAGAATTCATTATGGAAAATATGGGAGAGTAGAGAAGTGGTAAACAAGAGTTCTGAGTTCAATCCATCTTAGGTAGCACCACCCATAAGAGCCTTCCATGTTCTTTTCTATTCGTAGGCGATATCGAAGCATCGCAGATACCGGGCTGAAAAGTGATTGTGCGATCCTGGCTGTGGCTATCAGGTCAGGTGATTGGGAGAAATCCTGACGACCCGAGAGGCTACACATTGGGCCCAAATAAGTCGATTGGAGACCCTGTGTCGTCGGCCAGTCCATCAGATGAGCGCGCTGGGACCAAATCCAATATTTAGTCGGGTCAGTGCGAGTGTATTCCCCGCAGACACGACCTCTATTATTTCTAACCAGCTCAGTTACTGCAAGCAGTCCCAAGCCCTCAGATGGGCTGCGAGGTACTTGGACTTCATTATCTGGCCCTCAGGTGGGGGGTTGATGTAACGGGTTAATTAGTGTGTCATATGTACTGCCATCCGATGCCCTCCCTTGCTTTACAATGAGTCAGAACACCACCTAAGCTGTATTTGCCCAACCTCAACCTCATTTCTGGTCCCTCGTTCCTCAGGTCGACCCAAAACCTCTGGCACTCCAAGGAAGATATCAGCGGTTGTGATCCTTTATGATTGACCTGATAACCGTCCCAATGCGCGTTCTTTGAAGCAATCAGCATGTCTTTCCGTAATCGTGTACATGCCAAGCCTCATCTACTATCCCAACACATATCTAAGTTGCTATCCCACACCCGCAATTACCCCTTCTGCCACTTGGCCCCCACTTGCAACCAAGTCGTGAGTACCCTGCGAAGGCATGAGCGTGTCTGAAATCAGTGGTTCCAATCGGTATAGATATAACCATAGGGAGGGGAGGGATAGATGAGAGCTATGTCGCATGTGCGTGCCGTTCCCCCGATTGGACGAAGGTGTGGGTTTGTAAGCTGGGAAATGTCAATTGTACTTCTATAGTATATCAGTGCAATCTCGCAGGAGAGATGGATGAGACTTGAAGTATTAATGTGTTTATGGTACGATGGAATGGGCCCCGGCGAGGGATAGACAGGACGTTGGTACAGGGGTGAGTAACGGTTACCCACCTATGATAACGGATATGCTATGAAGCGAGTAAATAATGGTTTGAATTGGGTGACCCGCACATGTGATTCACATGTGGTTAAGCCTGATGAAAGTATAAGATCGGTTCCTCCGAGATCGGTAGCTGGTCGCCGGTAGCGGCCTTCGTTGTCTGTTCGTCGCGGTGGTCTAGGGGGACGGGAAAAAGGTGGAAACGGTCCCGAGTAGGCTAATGCCGGAACTACAGCCGTTAAGAGTTGGCAAAACTCAGCCTGCGCGGGGGATTGTGCCTCCTTGAGTTCTCACTGCATTTAGTACTGGCCTTTCATGAACTCAATCGACTCCATCCTCTGATGACTAAAGCCAGCGGCGCTCGAGAATTTGCCATTTACACAGGATGATGACAGTAAGACGTCCATCGAGTTACCCTCGCATTTCGTATTATTCGAAGTCTTTAGATTCGTCTGAACTGATATTTGGCAAGCGGAGGTGGGTGGCCGCCGGGATGTTGGAAAGTGCGAGAGTGGGCATTTGTCGAGCTTGTGTGCGCCTATGAAGGACAGGCAGGGGCCTCTCCCGATCAGTCCCATAACTGGTACAAGGGGTCCGTCTGGCAGGTGGTGACAGGACTTTAACGAGACATCGTGCTTCTCATTAAGATTGGCAGAAGCTGTCATTCCGTCAGACTCCCTACTATCGGTCAGACTCCCTACTAGCATCTATATCGAGCTCCCTGCCGTCCAAGGCGCGTTCCTTCCCAGGCCATAGATCGCCACGTCGACTCCGCACACCGGGCACTAAGCGACCCACCCCATAACCCAAATGACACAGGACGCCCTCCGTGCTCATCCAGAATACTATTTCCGCGACGGCAACTTTTGCATCGTCGCGGAGAGGGTGGTATTTCGTCTGTACGCCGGACAGTGGGCAAGAAGGTCGAGCGTGCTGAAGCGTATGCTGGAACGACCCTCTGATAATCCGCACAATACCGATGTACCACCCATCCTGCGGGAATGCCAGCATACGCTGTGGGTGGGTGACCTGCTAGGCGCAAACGATATTGAAGCATTGTGTAAGTACATTTACGACGACGTGTGAGTACACTCCTTTCCCCCCTATGAACCGCCCTGCAAAGTGCCCAATGCTTAACGTCCCTTGTAGAGAGCTTGATGCGGAAGGCAATCTCGACACGACGCTCGGCGTACTTCTCTGCGCACACTTTTGGGAGATGCCGACCCTCCGTCGACGTGCGCACCGAGTCTTGCGTCCAATGTGGTCAGACCATGTGAACGGACTGGGGTGGGGTGGCACCTCAGGGTCCACCGGGCACATCATGGAGAGTTCGGCAAAAGTTGTGAAATATGTGTGTCGGACTAAGAGTCCCCAAGATCGTATCCTGCTGCCGGCGGCGTATTATTTTCTTGCCATCACGCGAGGCCACAAGCACCTCAGTGGGTTATCCGGGAAAGAGAAGAAGGACCTGCTGGCACATATCGCTGCACTGGATGATATGTACTACGATATACTGAAGGGTGTTGTACACGGCGTACTCTATGCAGGACACAAAGTTGAGACAGATGGCGCTCAACACTCCTTGAGCTGCCGAGATCCTCAGCGGTGGAGAGCGGCTTTGGAAAGATGGGCAGGGGCAAGGTTCGTGTCATACGGTCGGATTATGGGTGACAAAAGCCAGGTTTTCGACCCCCTCGAGGAGCTGACGTTGACGACCGAGTTTGAAGACTCGCTTAAGGTATTCGCACAGGACACTTGCGCCGCGTGCGCGAAGAGGCTGAGGGAGTATTTGGAACAGAAGAGGTACGAGCTGTGGGAGAATTTACCACAGCAGTTTGACCT
>Ga0307513_10005391_pt1 | contig 16917 bp, 19 predicted proteins | sample 15_EM_MG_FD_202174 | JGI IMG/M metagenome (GOLD analysis project Ga0307513, IMG submission 202174) | Populus trichocarpa ectomycorrhiza microbial communities from riparian zone in the Pacific Northwest, United States - 15_EM | ecosystem: Host-associated > Plants > Roots > Unclassified | place... | reverse complement strand
GCCTGACCGCAAGCATCATGAGGGCAGTTGCCGCTGCATGCCGTAAAAAGGCAAGTGATTTGACGAGTCGGGCCTGGTACCTCTTTTTGAGTATACCGACCAACAGCCTCGCCAGAAGAAGCGTGGCAGCAGCGATAGTATACCAAAAAAGAAAGGTGCGTGGTAGAAGCTGGGTCAGAACTGAAGTGATGGAATATCGAGCATGGGCATCAACCAGGGAGTTGACGCTGCGAATCAGCAGGGGGGTACCACTTAAGCGGACGAGATATTTGGTGAACTGCAACATCGGGTTAGTAAATATGGTAGAAAGTAAGAGGATGCGACTAACTATTAGTCTCAACTCGACACAATAAATGACCAGCGAGAGCGAGTCCTCGAGCAAGCCCCGAACAATGAGTGCGACCTGTACCACATGGGCACAACCCGCACGCAAGAGGACCAGCACCGAGTGGAGCCCACTACGGGATGTGCTCTTGACAGTAGCACATACCACGACCACTAGGGCGGAGAAGAGATGTGGCCGGTTGCTATCTAGAGCGTCGCTGACGACTGCCAACAGCGTAGTGTATATAATCACCATAGGCATGAGCGAGGAGAGCTGTGTTGCGGTCTTGTTGCTTGAAGTGAGCCAGCTGTGGGAGCCTGAGACCGGGACTGGCGGGGTCATGACAACTGGGGCAGGCGGCAAATCGTTAAGGTCCCGTAGAAAAAATCGGACGAAATCTCTGTAGACTTGCTCTCGACCTGATGTTCGAATTTGGACGGGAGTGATGAGATCCTGTGGGGAACGCCTCGTCCCAACAGTATTCAACTTGAGGGCGAGAACGGTCGTCGAAAGGATCAGAAGAGTAGTGGAGACGAAGAGAGTGAACTGGATAAGACGTTTGGTGAACGTTTTACTTAAGGTTTTCGTCCGGGCTAGAAGACAACATGGGTTGTCAACGCCAATTAAAAAAGTGAATGGATGGGAAGAGAGACATCACTTACTGGCCTCTCTGGTAATGCACAAGGGTTTTAGAGTAATTGTGGTAGCATAAAACGCGTCGACGAGAGTGGAAAATGTGGCAACAATGAGCCAGGCGATGGCTATGAGCGTCGCCGGGTCAGCTATAACATGAGGAAGTCCCATAGTATCTATGGGGAGTGCTCCAGGACGTTTCCTGCCGTTGACGACCAGCAGTAGAAGTCGTCGTCGGAGGTGGAGAACAAGGAGCACGCCTCTTTGACCCGGCGACAGTCTTGTGGCCTGGGCGCGTTTTCACGCGTCGAGGCTGCAGTGAGCCAATTATCGGCTCTGTAAGTGGTAAGAACGACCATGCTTGGTTTCATTATCGCATCACAGGTTGCAGGACGCAAAGAGCATCGCACCCGCCACACCTCCATACTTCGAAATGCTAACCTATGTACCGCCGTCAATATAGGCACAGTACAGTCGTTCAAATAGATGTCTTACTGTGATATTTCTGGCACAAGTACGACTGGTATGTGCTTCGGATGACGGTCCTCTGGGCTTGGTTATGACCATGGGTGAAAGTCCCTTGAGGAGGGATCCTGTGGTTCCCGTAAGCGCGTACTTCCCCATGACCGTGATCCCTGGGCGACAAGGAACCACCGTCTACCTCAGGTAGTGACGCTACCAACATGCATCGACACTCTGAAGGGGTAATGAATTTAATGGAGCATCCAAGAGAAGATGGACGTCACACGCTGATGTGAGGTTATTCGATTCTTACCTTGGCGTGTTGGTGCGACACGCTGGAGGGGAGTCACCACTGGCATGGTTCAAGTTTACCGAAGGAATACGAGTTTCACATCAATGCTCCAATGCTCATCTCCTTGGCCGGGGACCGCAGGAATTGCTGGTGGTCCTGCCGCAGCGCAGGAACACTTCCATGAGTCCATGTGCTCGCACAATGTATCCCTTTCACTATTGTGAGTGGTTGGGGTACATAACGTTCCGATAAGTGATTCGTGGTTGTTCGGAGCAAGACCGAAAATGCTAAACCTGTAAAAAAAAAGATGCAAATTCAACCCAAGAATACTGGAGTATTAAATGGTGGGGAGAACCGACGCGTACGAGCCTCTCCTGGTGTAACAAAACCGTCAACTCCGACCTTCAGCGACCCAAAAAATCAACATATCGATACAGAGAGTTCAAGGTGAGGACCACTAAGTCTTCTGGTAGTCTAAGTTGAGTATTACGCCTACGACATTGGAGGTGGGGTCAAAGGCTGTCGAGTGGGGCTGTCACCAGGCCCCTTAAGAAAGGGGTACATTTCAAGGTCCATGGTCGAAAAGCGGCAAGTTATAAGTCATTGCCTTGTTTTTTATACACTTAAGCATCAATCCAGCCTCATTGCAACTTGACTTCGACCATTCCCGCTAATGGGAGACGATCCGGTGGCCAACCTACCAACCCTGTTCAGCCCAAGCACATGTGTCAGCAAAGGCCTATGCCCAGTGACAACTATACGCAGGCAAGCCAGCCCCATGGAAAGCCATTCGCTTTACTTTGGTAGGGACCCGTTCGTGTTGCCGTGTTGTAGACATCCCAGGGTACTTAATACGTACTGTCATAGAACAACATGGGACGGGGCAAGATAAGATCCTTCTCATTATGGGGTACATCAAGTGTGCCGGACCGGCTTGTGCATAATCGACTGAACCCCGGCTAGGCTCAACGCCACCTCGTTTGTTTGGTTGTATCAGGTGGAACACTTTGCAAAGACACACTCCGTCCTCGTCTTTGACAATCGAGGCGTCGGATATAGCGGTTCCCCTCGTGGACCTTACACGTTGGTTCCACGCTCTGGAATTGGGAAAAGCCCTCTTGACAACTCAACAGGACGGAAGGAATGTCCCAAGATATTGTCGTCTTGCTAGACCATGTAGGGTGGACAAGTGAGCGACAGCTCCATGTAGTAGGTGTCTCGTTAGGTGGCATGATTGCCCAGGGTGAGCGCTCTCAATTCATGGACTATTCAAATCTCACCACTTCTTTACAGAGTTGTCCCTTAAGATCCCTCAGCGGATAGCGTCCTTAACGCTAGCAGTGACAAAAGCAGGAGGAATTGGATTTATGAGTCTTACTCCAGTAAGCAGTTAGTATGGACCTTTGACCATTTCCTGACGTGCTGAAAGTGGAAAGGGGTCTCTTCCTTGGCTCGGTGGGCAAGGCAACCAAACCTCCTTTCATTGCCTTCTGAAATTGAACCACCAGGCTAACGTTCACCAACGACGACGAGAGGAAAGTACAGATCGCCCTTGACATGGTATTCCCAGTAGAATGGCTAAATGCAAAAGCGGCCAATGATCCAGAAGGACGAACGAACAGAGAAGCAATGCGACGGGTATGTGGTTGTACCCATCTCCTTTATTCAGTGCCTGCCGACACACTTTAGGTCTATCTTAACCGTTTCGCGGTTCAGCGACGCCAAGGGCTCATCGGTTCACTCTCACAAATGGCTGCAGGCATCACCCACCATTGTACACCTGCGAAGCTGAGAAAGATAGCTGAGAGCGTCCCTAAAATATGGATCCTTACAGGAGATGAGGACGACCTCGTTTACCCATCCAATTCTTTCTGGCTTCATAAACATATGCCCGAGGCAGAGTTTGAGCAATGGACAGACACGGGCCATGGAATCACAAGCCAGCACCCGGAGAAATTCAATAAGCGATTGGACGAAGTGATACAAGACGCAAAGCGTAGAATTGCAACTGGCGGAGTACCGTGATTGGTCTAGAGAATTCCATAGAATATATGATCGATTGTAGTCTACACACTACAATGTAGGATGATTAATGGTTATCTCCTTCATTCCAAAACCGACTTGGACACAGAAACAAAGCAATCTTACTTTCGACCTCAACCGTACTTTCTGGAAATACATGTATTTCGCAAAGTAAGCGCTTCAAATTTTTTGTGTGGTGTTGCATGAGGTGTAACGCTATCTTCTTGATCTAGAGGGGCGGGACGTATGTTGTCCTCAGGAGAAATTGTTGCTCTGGGACTTCGCTATCCGCTACGGCCCTCCCGGGCGTTGATGACACAAGGACCTCCAGTTGGAGCGACTGCAGTTCACCCGATAACCTCGTCCGCGTCATCAGTTACCCCTACTAATGCTTCACAATCCATTATCGAGGGGCATGGCGCACCAAAACCTCAACTCTCAGTGCGCTACCCGTACTTTGTTCGAAGGACGAAGAACGGAAATCTTCCGGTTTACACAGACACCAAAGGGAACGGGCTTTCAGACGTCGTTCATATTCAAAGAATCGAGGGCGATATTCATGTAGGTCACATACTCTACCCCTTGCCGGGTTGGATCATTAGCTATACTCCCTTTCATTTTCACTGCTTCTCGCGACTGACCAGGATCATTATGTAGAAACTCAAAGACGATTTGCTCGAATCGCTTCTACCACCAGAAACCAGCAAGCAGGAACTAGAACGACTACAGAGGCGTGTCTTAATGAAGAACAGCACTACTATCTCCTTAGTCGGTGGGCGATGGAGGACACAGGTCATGAAGTGGCTCATTGCTCGAGGTTTCTAGAATTTTGTCTATCGCGTAGACACTTATCATCATTTAGCTTGGATAATACGCAAAATACTCGTGTTCATCAAAGGGAGCCATATTTCAAGAGACTGAAAGAATCGAAAATGATTACAGGAGGAAACGATACACTCGAGATTATGCAGTCGCAGCCCGTTGGCTCATGATGATCACCGTTTGCCTTTATTGCGGGATGCCTTGCCATTCTTCTGCGCAGGCTTCTTCCTCCGGGGTGAATCATCGTCGTCCGATCGATGGCCTTTGCCGTTTTCCAGCTTCTTCTTGTCGGCTAAAAGCGAAGGGGATCAGCACACGCAAGCAAAAAATATTAGAATCCTCACATTTGGCAGCTTTACGCTCCATCTCGTCCCAATCTTCCCCTTCGTCGTCCTCGGCAGAGCCCATATCGGAGTCCACGTCACTGACGACGCTTCCGCTGAATTCACTCTCGCTTGGCTCACTCTCAGACGGCGAACCCTCCGAGGAGTACTCAGAGTCCACCTCCGACTCCTCAGTCTCCTGGTCGCTAGCTTCGCCAGGCCCGGTCAGGAAGCTCCAACCACCACCGGAAAAGAAGCCGGATGAATCTTCGTTGATCGTCTTCATAATCGGACCCCAGTTGTAGTTGACGCGGCTCTCGCTCAAAGGGACGTCGACATCGCTATGACCTGTCAACACCAATCTATACTGAATGAAGTAGAGCCTCTCACTTGAGCCATTCCTTGACACTGTCAAGCTGTAGACTGGAGATGGAGTTGATTTGCAAGGGCGGTCGAGTGAAGTCGGTAAAGACGAAGACTAAGTCGAATTGCTTGAGGCCGAATTGCACACGTTCGAGGGAGGCGACTTCAATCTCCGATAGGGTGACAACAGTGAAGGGTGGTTCGGTGAGGTGGACCAGACAGTCCATGGTCGGGGCGAGTCGGACATTCGTGCGGTGTGGAACCCCCTCAAATGCCAGTTCGGAGTACGGGATGTCCACTTCAAGAGGCTCGCCGTTCTATAGCCCGAGTCAAGTGATTGATGAACCACAAATACCTGGTACGTACCGAGGTTGAGGCTGCGTCAGAGATCTTCTCGGCGAACGCCTTGAACTCTTTGTTCATCTTCGAGCGCCTCGCCCGTTCGGCCTGTTCCATCTCAATCTCGTCCTCGTCACCATATCGGAATTTGCGCTTGCGATTGCCGGTTTCGTCAAATTGCATATCGGTAGCTTCGCGGAAGAACTGAATGTCTTTGGTCTTCTTCTTGCCGATCATTATCGGTGACTTGAGATGGAAGTGAATGAGCACGACTAGCTCGTTGTCACAGGGTTGGAAGAAGAGATGCTTGACGTTGGAAAAGAGCACATCAATCCTCTGGTTACTCATCGATGTGTAGCGGACACCGTTTTGATGGATTTCGACATCTCCAGGCAGCCGCTTCCCATCAAGCGCAGGGCGAGGGAACACATCGGCGAGCTTATACGGACGTCGGCCTGAATGCGTTGGGTATCAGTCTCAGTGGTAACACTTGAAAGACACCAAGCAGACCTTTAATCTCAACTAGCTTGTCTTGTTCGACGACGTCAGCCATCTCTTTCTTCTGTTGCTCTTTCTTGTTGATCTCCTTCTTCAAAGCCTGGATCTCCTGGGCGAGCTGATCAAATCTGTGCCGGTCAAGAGATCGATAAGTGACCGAGCGGACGAATGTTGCATCGGGATTCTCGAAAGGCTAGGAGAAGATCAGCTGCTGTATGGGAGCCGGTATGAGAAGGCTCACAGTGTCCTCTTTTTTCCCCGTCAACTGACCCGGGGTCTGGAAATTGATACGCAAATAGGTGTATTCCCCTTCCTCGTTCTTGTTGGCATTCTTAATGGTGTTGATGTGGAACGGAACCGCGAAACCTTGGATGGGTAGTATAACGCTGAGATTACGCTTGTCGACGTATATCTAGAAAACGTGATAAACATCGAGGTGTAATTTGCGCACATAAACCACGTACCCTGGCATCCTTGACCTCTTCGGGCAGGCCAGCCTCGCCTTTATAGCTGACGAAGCGCTTCCAGCCCTTGCCTTCTTGACCAGCTCCAGCGCCACCACCAGCCTCATATCGAGCAAGGCCGTCAGCTTGACGTTTTGCATGCAACTCCTTTTGATGAGCGACAATCTTTGCCTGTGTGGTCTGGGCGTCCTGTTGCGACTGGGCTCCGCGAGTCTTCTGTCGTAACGCCTTGCCACCAACAACTTTGCTCTCCGCTGGTGCCATGCCGCCATTCTTCGCTACGGGCTTCTTGTCGGGTCGTTGCTTGGGCTTCTCTTCTTCCTTGTCCTAAAGATTCGCGTGAGTGTCCCGCACTCGATTATATTGGATATGACCAACATCAGTGAAGAAGAACATGATCTCCTTGGTCGCACGGGCAGCATCAGTTAAACAGATGCCACGATCTACGCCAACCTTGACGGTATCCGCGAGTTGGATTGCATACGGCCTATTAATCTCTTAGCTATCCACCGGATCTCATAACCCCCGTATATGCGCACTTTCCATCGGCACCTCCAGAGAGGTCAGAGAAGCCCAAGAAGAGGTTGAATATCATATCCTTGCGAATGACTCGTGAATTCTTCGCATTTAGAGCATATGCGGGTTCCTTGAACTCCAGGCCCATCTGCATTGATCGTGAACTCAATCCTTTTGTAACTTGCCACCACACGCACCGCATGTCCGATGTTCTTGACGAAATGGGATTCAAAGTCTGGCTTCTTCTCCTTGACCATGTTAAGGGCGTGCGCATAGAGATCCTTAGTGACAGCGCCTTCCTTCATCCTTGCCAAAACCTCCGTCTGGATCTCGGTCAAGAGAGTGTAAATTTCCTCCTGCTGGGGAGTAGGATCGACGATATACGTTCGTGCAATATTCGCACAGTAACTCTTATACTTGAGTCCAACCGAGGATAGCAGAACCCCTTTCAAAGCGATGTTGGTAGAGGCGGGTTCGGCACCAAGCCGAAGGGTAAACCCGGAGTTTTGAGATTGCACGACGGGAGTATAGATGAATTCAACGGACGCGAAGTCGACCTATGAGGTGCGATCAGTCAGGAAGTGGAAGGGCAGCCACACCCAGGACGAACATCGGCGAGGCCACGACCCTTGCTCCAAACTTTCATATCCGGAGGCTTATCGTCGGCACCAAGTCGGGCTTCTATCATCGCAACCAAAGAACTATGACTCAGGGCCTTCTCCTGATCCAGGATCACTTCAAGGCGTGGAACGATGTAATTTTGCATAAGAGTGGTGCAAAGATTGGCACTGGTTCGTATAGTTTTCTGTATCATTGTTCAATAGAAGTCGTGTGATCGCTCCAGAATACCCACCAACTCATCATCGTCTTTGATTGCCATTACCGCCCCAAGTGCGGTGGCGATGTCGACTGATTCAAAATTATGTCCAGACTTAGCAAGTGCTGCGTTGTATTGAGTGACGGTCTTGCCAACTTGCTCCTCTTTTGGCAGCGTTCCAAGCCGTTGCTGTCTGAATATCAATTGAAATACCTCCTCTTCTCCGTTGCATACTCACAGCGCTTCCGAGCAACGCAATAAACGCGTTCATGGCCTCAGGAGGTGCATCCTTGGCCTTCGGGAGAGCGAGGATTTCCACCGGAATTTTTGGATGCGAGTTCTTAATTGGCTCAAGGATCTTCGCTATATCCCAAGGCGTCAACATACTTGCTGGACAGTAGGAAGCCAATATCCTCACCTTTACTACTTGAGCAAAGGAAGGTAATGCGGTTCTTCTGCATCAGTAAGAAAGTCGATGGAAATTCATAACCCAATAACCATGTCTAGAGAGGTATTCTATGAGCGATTCCGACATCAAAGGAGTCGCTCGTAATATCTTACCTGAACCGCGGAGGTCTTCTTAGGAGCATCATCCTCGGTATGGTCTCCGGCGATAAGCAGCAAAGCGTCTAGGTTGCTCAGTGAATTGTACTCTTCGTAATCTGCTGCGGTCTAACCAAAATAAGCATAAGCACCATTTTCGGAGGCTGGTACAAGGCAATGCAGCTCTCAAGATGCCGAGCGTTGCCACCATTCTCACCACGGGTGGAGGATTCAAACACGCCTTGGACGCGTTCTTCGGCGTCATTGCTACGACCTACACTTCGCGTAGAAGGTACCGCTGACGCTGACGCGAATTGGCGCGTTTTTTCTCTGTAGAGACTACTCACCGTCCATGCATCGTAAATCATAGCTATTCGTGCATTATAATGCACAGTGTCGAGCTCAATGGGAGCCATGGTAGGGAGCAAGGTTGGACAGGGAAATGGACGGACGTGGAAGGGTCCAAGTCGCGTGGTGTGTTTCGCCCAACTTTCGGTATCGCGATTGGCCCTAGCTGTCACCACTAACTCGCACGAGTCCTAACCAGTGGTGTAGGTTCTAATACTACAGAGAATATTTTTTGTTGCTCATACATATAATTACAATTTTTGTTGTTCAGAATAAAGAAACGCGTACATCTTAGGTACTCCGAAATGAATAGAAGACAAATTATGAGGTAGATAATTGTGAGGTCTGCTGGATTCACCGAACCTCCCCCAAGGGCTAGATGTCCTCAAGTAATCTCCCAGGTCTCCCCATTCCCCTTCATCGTGCTAAGATTCCTTCCCACCCGTTCTTGACTCACCACTTCACCTTTCGCTGATCCTTCGGTGCCACTCTGCCTATATCGCCGCTGTCGTGGCCGGATCTGCAATGGCCTTCGCCCGTTCTTCTTCGATCCGATCCTCATCACGGCCTTCGACTTCAAACTCTATTGGATTATTGAACGCTGTACTCCCACTAAAGGTTAAAGTGGCTTTCCCATCACGTATAAATAGCGATATCCGCTCTTGTCGGTGCGTGGGAGGCGAACTCGAGCGCTGGATAAAGTCTTTCAGGTGAGTTGCCTCATTTTGAGAGAGCCGCGGAGGTGGACTGATGCGTTCATAATGAGCTGCGAGATGGAAAGCCTGCCGCTGCTTCTACATACAGTGAGGTCCAATTCTGCCCTATCGACCAGGCAGTAGGGGGCTTCGGCATCGCTGTTCGATGGACGAAGGTAACCGAGAGTACCACTCGGTATTCGACACGTTTCTACGGTGGCTTGATCCCGTGAGGAATGACAGCCATATGAGGGACAATATAGAGCTTGGACTAACCATATAGGAGCCCAAAGGTGATTGCACTCCCGTCAAGTTGGAGGTGTTCTCCACGAAGGACGTTGGGCTTGTCTAGCTGCTCCTTTTGGCTTGAGCATATCGGCAACAACAAGGGAAGGCTGTACGCCATGTGCAAAGGCTCCTAGGTACCAGTGAAAGCGTTGTCCCTCATAAGCCTCGACCCATTCTGGAACAGGACCTTGGGGTCGACGAGCAGTAAATTATGGCCACCGTTCAGGCCCCTTCATAGCCCCTAGTACATCAGGGTTGGACCAGGGGATTTCATCATCTGAGCCAACTTGACTTCCCGCGGGCCTACTGGGCGTACGGCGTTGATAGTGACCGCGACTCATTCATTCTGGGGAGGTCACGCCAAGATTGTTTTGTGGGTCTCTGTAACGAATTCAGAAGAGAAGAGGATGAAGCAACGTCAACCTACATAATAAGCCAACAACTGGTACTCCTGTACAGTCACGTTGCATCGTTATATTCTCCCATGGGCAGGCTTGCAACCTCTGTGCCGCTCGAGCAGCATAAACCTTCTGGCACAAAGGGCCGTGGTGGAACCTTGCTATACAGTATTAATTTGACCCCTGAGTCGAGTGCAGAAAAAAATCGGGTAGAAGAAACAACCCGGATTCCTTTACTTTGGAAGTAAAATATCGCCGGTGAAGCCCGCCATATTGCGTAGGAGTTGGCTTATGGGCTCTAAATAGAGACTCATCCGAGTCCGGGTAGCTTGTTACGATGATATTTATTTGTGAGTCGGGCGATTGCTCGAAAGAACAACCTCAGGTTCTTCTACCCGTGCAATTCAATGATTTCATAACTACGGACGCGTAAAGTCACTCACAAACCATGCCTCCGGAACACCCCAACTTCTCGGGAGGGTCGAGCCACCAATCCTTCTTGAGTCGATCGACATGGGATAGCTGACGTCTTATTCCACTTCTAGGGCCGCGGTGCAGGCGGCGAAATGGAGTTGAAAGTCCCACCATGCAAAGGGTGTTGAACTTTTCACTGCTAAAAGTTTGAGTTCGTGGAGTAGGAATACAATCAACAATACTCACCTCGATGCAGGTCGTAGTATCACGGTTCGACTAAGCAAATATCGGCTCTTCTCCAGGCATGGGCCAGGTCCGGATACAAACCAAAGTGATCAATCATGTCCGGCAATGAAGGACAACGTGGAAATTTTGAAGGAGTTCCCAAGACAGAAGGAGACGGCGCCTCCCCGCCCTCCGTACGCACACTGGAAGCAACGCGTAAACAACGGGACCACTTGAACACGATCACGATGGGACGAAGTAAGAAACGCAGGGTTCCTGTCACGGCTCGAGCGCACAAGTCGACACCAAAATCATTCACCACGCGATCGACCATTCGCCAGTTCCATGTGTTGTTGAAGCGGCGCGCGCAATTGGAGACCAGACCAAGAACCGTTGAAATCTCCAAAGAACTGGAGGAAATAGATCAAGAAATGGATTCGTTAGGTGGTTTAGAGCAATATCAAGCAATGTCTGTGGTGGGCCAGTCAAAAGAGCGAGGTGGAGGATCGCACAAAGTTCTTATTTCCTGGCTTCGCGAATTTCATTCTCCGGCAGGGGGAGGAAATAAAGGCACCCTAAAGTAGGTGTGTTTTCCTTCCGTTTGGCTGGGAATTCACATCTAAGAGACTATTGGAGGTTGGTGCCTTGAAACCAGACAACTACGAGGGCATCTCGTGGGTTCAAGTGAAGCCTATTGACCTTCATTCCCGACATCCCTCAATCGAGGAGCAAGACTTCCTCCTTTTCGACCAAACGACCAATGCTGCCAGTTGGGATGTGATCTCTCTCAGCCTAGTTATAAACTTTGTCCCTCAACCGAAAGATCGAGGTGAGTTGCAACGTCAACATCGTTTTCTTTTCTCTTAAAGTTTCGGTCACTCCAGGTAAAATGCTGCGGTTGGCACACACGTTTTTAAAGGCCGGCGGCCTGCTTTTCCTCGTGGTAGGTTCCATCAATGTCGCCACTCTACCAGTTCTCCCGCCCTGAATTTTCGCAGCTTCCGTTGCCGTGTGTTCAAAACAGTCGTTACTTGGATATCAACCAACTCGAAGGAATCCTCACCGCCATTGGTTTCGACAAGACGAAGGAAAGGTGGAAACCCAATGGGAAGGTTGCATACTGGCTCTATCGGAAGGGTCTTTCGGCGGGAGACCCTGCCCAATACGCGGAGAAATTCGTTGTCCGTGAAGGGGTATCAAGAAACAACTTCTGCATTCTTTTGTAGTGAGAGTGCCACGACTGTAAGGCTTCTAGCAGGAAGACAAACCAATCATCGGGTATGTGATTCCGATTTCACCTGCAGAGAAGGGTGTCCATAGTGTTGAGAGGCGGTCGTAGGTCCTTATATGTATCTACAGATCAATTTCACCCTAACACAACAGGAGCTCCTAGTCGTTTAGTTGCTCTCGCTGAACACAAGAGGAAACCATTCTGAAACTAAGTATTTATCAGGAGGACCGATTTCTTGCACTGTATCTATGGAACCTGTATATATAGACCTTAAAGACCATTCATCCTCATCAACGCTGTGGGAGCTTTGGGTTACGTCCAACGTTCATTTTCACGGTGGAAGGAAGAGAACAGGAAATGGCAATGAATGCATTATAAAGAATGTCTAGAAGGGAATGGTGATCAAAAACCACAGCACCCAGGATTCCCGCGTGGTCCCCCACCGTGGTACTAACTGGGCGGCACTCCGGTTAACTGCGCAGATCGGACGGGATGCGGTGCTTTCGAAGTCCTATGGCCGTGGATAGCAAAGACTGCTTAAAGTCTCTTATATACAAACAAATCTTTGTGCGGTAACCAGCTGGAATGCAGTCACACTTCCTCCTGACCACTACAGTCGAAGCTGGATTTCGTCGACCCCACCCGGACACGTCAATCCTGATCCTTTGAGTGGTTGGGGCAACTCAAAAAATCTCCAGTCCAGTTCATCATGACCTCTTTGGGTATACATCTTATCGTCGCCGTCCGTTCGTATCTCACAAAGTGGTTTAGACTACAACACGTTTGCAGACCCATTGTTCGACGCGAACGAATATGCCAATGCCATCCTTGCAGGCGAGAAATACAAGCCGTCACAGTCAAAACGGACAATGAAAAGCGTCTCCACCACAAACGAAGGAGCTAAGGAGGATATCTCAGTCGCTCTAGCTAAGTTGAGCTTTGGTATAGAAGATGTTTCGAAACAACTCAAGACTGTCGTGCGTTTCCTTCCTCTGTCGAATGTTCATACATCAGCCTAATATCTCTAAGGTAAACGTTCACCATGAAGCGCTGCTTAATCAAGCTGCGAGCATACAGAAACTCCAAGGGTCACTGCATTCTGTCAAAGGTGGCTTGAGCGATATTGGCGGCTCGGTGGAGAAGTAAGTGACGACTTTCCTCTAACAGTGCCGCCGTCTGATGCTAGGCTCCTGAACATAGACTCCGTCAAAGGATTCGCGTACCCTATCGAAATCTCGCTGGTCACGTTGTCCGTTTGCAAAGACTGCAAGTAGCTTCAGATGTTCTTCGGCGGACCGCACGATTTGTCCTCTTGGCAAGAAGACTCGAGGTACAAATGACGGAAGTAAACAAAGCGAGTGTCGATGGACCCACAACCGTCGCTCGTTCGCATAGTGCGCAGGTCGTAAACGGAGTCACGGCTTCAAAGCTCGGAACACCGACCAACGAAGACGGGCGAGTGTTCGGACCCGAGGGAGATAAGGAGAGATGCATAATCAAGGCTGCTCTGAGTATTGCTGAAATTTGTACGCCACCACTTTGCTCCCCTCGGAGTTCTTCTTCTCAGTTTCTGCAGACGCTTTAGTAGAAGCTCCCACTGAGCGAACAAGTGACGACGCATTTAACTCCGACAGTGAAACGGAGCTAGAAGACGCCATACCCAATATATCGCTACGCTCCGTCAACGCTGTAATCACCCACTTACCGGCTGTAGAAGCGGCTCGCGCGAAGGTCACTGCTGAGATGGAGAGCATGGTGGTCCAAGGGTTAAAGGATCTCGTAAGGTTGCTCACCCTCACATCGAATCTTGCTGATGAACCAATTTAGAACCAATCGCTGCTCGCCTCCTCACTGCAAACGGCGTTTAACCTGCGAATCCTACCAACCGTCGTAGAGAGTCTTGTTTCCGACCTTACAGACGTTGTCAAGACCAGAATCAGGCAAGCATTTGATATGGCTCGCCTTGCCAAGGACGCAAACATCAAAGGTGAGTTCATGCGTCCCATATGGACCCGGTACTGATCCTGCATAGAGCCGGTTAACCCGTCGGGCCTCATGTACAGATCGCGAATTCGAACTGAGCCAACCAATGTCACGGCAGCCCAATGGACAACTGCTCTGTGGGCGCGCTTGGAGGCGTTGATGGGGGACCTGTCACAATGTTGTATCAAGGTATACAGCCTGGAAAAGGTCTTGAAGTTGAAGAAGGATCCCATTTCCCAAGTGATCTTCTTGGATGAAGCCATGAAGGCAAGTGCGTATTCGTACGTCGCCTGAAACCGAGCTAAAGGCCTGATAGGTGATGGAAAGTATGCCAAGTGCGTCCTTCTGGACGACCTTGGCGATGGCCTTGGAGAGGCAGTGCAAGGATGCCGCGCAATGTATACGTCCTTTACCAGGAGTAACCAAATGCTAACTTAAGCTCAGCGTCGGCATTCCTTCAACAGACACTCACAACTGGATACCCTCGATTCCTCCGCCTCTTCCACGAATTCTTTGCCAAAATCGCAGTGCATACCGACACTGTATTCACTCAAACTCAACAAAGGTTGTTCACTACTCACCACAGTACGTGTCCCCGGTCTGACTGTACTCCTTCAGCCCAGAAACTGTGCTTGTTTTACGGGCTGTGTCCAACTTCGAAGCTCTCTACCTGTCGCGATCTATAAATCGTATGAACGAGGCTGTAGGGTCAGCGTTAGCTGGTGGTGCTCGAACTCCCCCTACGGCTGCGGACGGTGTGAATATCGCTCGGGTCATCACAAATGAACTCGACTCGGCTCGTTTTGATCCCCTCCTTGTGCGAGCTGTAGCCAAGAACGCCACAAGCTCCTTGGAGCTGCTAGTGACAAGAGTTGATGCTCTAGTAAGTTGCGCGTTGCCTGTAATTGGGATGTGATTGACCCTCGGTCATAGGTCGTGCGAGATAGGTCGGCTACCACACTCTTAGGACCACAAGCTACGGTTCAACAGTACCTGAACGCTCAGCTTGTGACTTCGGTGTATCATTGTTGGCTACGACTTTCAAAGTTGGAGGGAGAATTCCCAGAAAGCGTGATGAGCATCGTTGGTTCAGCAGTTAAGGTAAAGGACATGTGAACGTAACAGGGTACGACTTGATCTCATCAGCAGGGGCTCCAAACCATATACCTCCGAATCGTTGACCCACTTCTCAACACTATACGCCTGGAAATAAGCTCCATCATCTCACGACTGCACCGGATAGACTTCGGCGGTGAAATGGACACACAGCTGGGAATGGGTGGCCCTTCTTCCCCTATGAAGGATTTGACAGACAAGCTTGCCTTCTTGCGTGTGGAGATTCTCAGCAAGTACAATGTCGGCGAGCTAGGCCAAACTTGGTACGCTCAACTCAAGCCCAAGTGTAATTATTAACAACACTCTACCAGGGCTACCGGTATCGTTTGTCACGCACTTAGGTCCTTCGTCTTGCATGTCTCCATCATCAAGCCTCTGGGAGAGAACGGAAAGCTTCAACTCACAACAGACATGACAGAGCTCGAGTTTGCGTTGAACTCTTTCTTAGCGGAGAGCAGCGGAGCAAGCAACCGGAAACGAATGAAGCTTGATGCCGTAGGGGACGACTATAAGGCACTGAGAGCGCTTCGGTGCGTGTCTCCGTAACTGTCAACTGCTAAACTGTGCCTAGCCCCACCTACAGGCCGCTCCTCTTCCTTGATAACCCATCCTTGGCACTGCCAGATAGAATAGCTAGTCTCTCGCCACTGATCGTCCTACATCATATCATGGTTCGTTCCCCACTATCCCTCCCTCACAAACTACATGGGTGGCACGAGTCGCAATACGTGCGCTTTGTCGAAGAGCATTCGGAAGAGGAGGTCTGGGACGTGATTGACCAAGGATTGACACACTGGAAATCTACACACGATGGGGAGGACTCAGTTGACATAGGAGAGGCGGATGAGTATATTGGTTTGGCGAGACAGGTGCTGTCGAACGCAAGAGTGGGGAGTAGGTGATCCGCCTAAATCGAAGGGAGGGCCCTTGTACATTCATGTCATGTCCGGTTCTATCGATGTAGATCACTCAAAGTAATCGCACACAGGAAAGAACACGAAAAGAGAACAGCCTCGAATCAAAGTAGTGCACAAGCAATCTCCTACAAGTACAAGCAATTGATACCCAGGGCCTCATTCACGATTGAATACCTACGTACGAATGAACCGATACGGGGATGGAGAAAAGGGAGCCGAAGCCAATGGGCGGGCAAGCAACAAGCCAGGGCGGCGCACAAGTGAAACAGTGAACACGAGGAGCCGCCGGTCACAAATCACAGGGAAGCAGTCATCGAGCAGAAGCCAGTTCGGAGCGGAACTTTTCGGGAGATGGTAACAAACACCTACAACCATTTTGGAATGAATGGAATGGTGGATCAATGGAGCCGAAACATCACAGGCAGATGGTGCACATGCAAGGCAGAAGAAGGGGATCGAGGCCGTAAATCGTGAGAATTTTCAATAAATTCGAGTGAAGGTTTGCATAGGGAATTGATTGATCGGATTGGGGAGTTTGGTGGGGCAAATTGGATGAGTGTTTTTGAAGGATTTCTGTAATACATAGGTCGTAAGGCGCAGTGAATGCTAGGAAGAGTACACATACCACCGCGATACATAAACAGGATATGGCAATCTCCGTTTAGTATTGCTGGCCATAGCCGCCGCTAGTCGAATAGCCACCAGATGCGTAGCCGCCTGGGGCAGCCCCGCTACCATAATCACCTATAGTAATATTAAATAAGCGGTCAGGAATTCTTGGCCAGGTAGAGGTGAAATTTTGCTGATACCTCCAGATTGAGCACCTTGGTTAGAGTATGAGTTTTGGCCACCACCGTAGCCTGCAGTCACAAAATGCAAAGAG
>Ga0307513_10005390_pt1 | contig 16917 bp, 24 predicted proteins | sample 15_EM_MG_FD_202174 | JGI IMG/M metagenome (GOLD analysis project Ga0307513, IMG submission 202174) | Populus trichocarpa ectomycorrhiza microbial communities from riparian zone in the Pacific Northwest, United States - 15_EM | ecosystem: Host-associated > Plants > Roots > Unclassified | place... | reverse complement strand
AAGGTGGAACATTATATTTGAAGCACCGACATACTTTAATGATAGAGTGTCCGAACTGTCAGATGTACATGAATCCTTTTGCGTTCCAACCTTGGAGGCAAAATCAGTAGTAGGCACCTCTTGCAAGTTTTTTGCTCCTCCCCACTGCCTCTTCCCAGTGCATGGAAGGCAATGTCAAATCCCAAGTCGGTTGGGGGTTGTCCTAAGACGGGCATCCCCATCCCGTATCAACCATCGCAAATGCTGCCGACTACAGTGTGGGTGAAGTCATGGCAACGCTGCGGCGAGTACAATCCATCATTCTATGCTCAGAACCATGGATGGGCAATCCTTTGATTCAGTCTCACATTGGCGATTCCACTCGGACTAGCTGAACGGGCCAACAGGACTCTCACAAATCGGCGTTGTACAGCTTCACTCTCACCGTAAATAGTGTAAATCGTTGAGGGAGTTGTACTTGTTCTTCCGACTGCATCCTAGTCCGATCACATCGAGCAGCGCCAACTCCAAACGCGGGAGTCGGGGAAAGAGCTTACAGATTTCCAATCCACCTCACTGGAATCTATTGAGAAATGTATACAAAGTAGTTTTTGTATTCAGGAAGCATGGTGGAGTAGAATCGCCAAACTATATATAGAGAGAGAGCGACAACATCTTGAGACAGGAACCAGGGTATGTTTGCCAGACTCGAACTCGTGGGAATGGACTGCTTGCCTGATGAGGCGAGGATGCACATATGCAGCGAGCTCTTTATAACATCAGGAAACGCAATGTTGCTTGAACCACTATCAGTGTCGATCTTTAAATCCTAGGATCTTCGCTTGATTACACGGAGATATGCAATCCGAATCAGGAAGCGGAGAAAATGAGCATGCGCAAGCGAGAGAGGTCGATCGCGCGACGGGCAGGAGCGGATACCGGGGCGAGGGAGACACAGGCGGAGGCGCGAGTGGAGGAGTGGGCGCAGGCACTGGCCAAGGCGCGAATGGAGGAGTGGATGCGGATACACGGGCTGGCGCCGGTGCCGCCGGCATGGTTGCAGGGGGCGGAAGCACGGAATCAAGAAGCAAGGGATCGGGCGCGGGATCGGGATCTGGCGCGGGATTGGGAGGCGCAGGAGGCGCAGGAGGTGCGGGCGCGGGTACTAGCCAAGGCGCAAGCGGCGGCACGGGCGGAGGCACTAGCACGAGCGCTGGGGGTGGCATTGGCGTATGAAGAGAGGGAGAGGGCCAGGGATGGAGGAAGTGACACCATTCTTGCTGCAGGCGGTCCAGTCGCATCCGTACAAGCCGACATATGCCGAAGCATTAGCAGATTTGAAGATCGCGCCCCTCCTGGACTCCATCAAACCTCACTATCGTCACCGGCTTGCCCGTGCTCTGTGGGACCACTCCAAACATTTTTGGTTGATCCAGATTATTGCACCCGTCACCCGCCATCCACTCGAGTTGCTCCAATCAATATTATACACCATCATCGACGATGCAAGTGATTCACCATTGGTGTTGATGCTCGTATGTAAACATTGGTATACCAGCGTCACCAGTGTTTGGGCATCACTCAAGCTGGGGACAAGAACGCCAAGGGACACCGTGACACGGCTGTTGGAACGGAATCAATTGCCCCTGGATATTTTTTTGATACGGAGATCGACCGTGGTCGTTTCACCCCATCAGAGGGTACTTACGAGGCTATTTTTGCTGCCTTCGAAGCCATCTCACGATGGCGAAGCTTAGTAGTCGAGACGCTCCCAGGACAGGCTGATTTGCCTGAGCACCTGGTAAACCGTGGTCTTCAACGATGCTCTTGCGCTACCATGAGACAGTTGAAGACATTTATGGTGAGGTGCGCTTACGAGATGTCGCCCCTCCTCAACCGTCTGTTGCGCATTCTCGGCACCACAGCCAGTCCGGAGCTTACCACAGTGGAAATAAATTCAGCGAATGTCATATCATTCCTAGTTCCTACATACCTCCCCATCTTTCGTTCCGTCAAAGTCCTCTTCCTCGATATTTCGGGGACGCACGATCCAGTCGACCTTCTCCCTCACCTACACCAACTGGAAGAACTTACCGCCTCTTATCTCTCCCTTCCCATCTATGCAGATCATATTAACTTACCATTTGTCAACACGCTCCGTCATCTCAGACTCAGAGCTGTCTCAATTCAATGGATGTGTGGCAGGACCTTCCCTGTTCTTGAGAGCTGCACCATTCGCTTTCCCCTCCACCGCCATATTCCCCACATATTCAGTACTATCCTCCCAAACTGCGAATATTTCAAGGCTACCCTCTTGATATACTTGATAGTGTCTCAGCACACAAACTAATTCGTCTCTCTGTGACATCTTCTGGACCTTTTAACAGACAGGGGGCTCGGCAATTGGACTGGTTTTCTAGTCAAGTTTTGGGAGAGAGCCGGCTTGCACCACGGATTCTCCATATCAGTATTGAGGCTACGAGCCAGGCCTGGATGAAAGCATTAACATTCATGCCACATTTGGAGGAATTGGTGATTGGCAATACACGACCTTCTTCACTTCGAGCGAAGGGCCTTCAGTCCCTTATTGCACATCCGGTCCATGCAAGCAACACAGGTGCAAAATCTACTCCGGAAAAATGGTTTGCACCGTCGTGCCCATCCTTGAGGCGATTTGGGCTCACATATCACCGGTGGCTACGACCAAGCGAGCGTTTCGACCTGATCCCGGACGTCGTGTCCATTATCTCGTCAAGGGAGCGTTCGAATTGCTCTCTCCAGAGCTTCTGGGTATGGATGGGGGGTGACCAAAAGGATCTGTTGGAATTGATTGAACAATCATGCATCAGCCTCAAACGAATTGAGCGCTTGGTTAACAAGAGCGGAATTGACGAACAGGATGTGTGGGTGTTGGTGAATATGAGGTTGATAGAGGTCATATTCAGCCCCCCGGGGGGCCCTTCAACGCATCCTCCTTCTTATTACAACATTAACAGTGTCCTTGCTCCCCATGAAACCGGGGTCGACAGAAAGGCGATGGGAGGGGACCTCACAAGGCCATGCAGATCAGGCAGAGGTGAGAGAGTCTCCCAGCGTTTCCAATAATTCTGCACCTTCAGACGTTGATTGAGAGCATGGGACTGTCAATGTAAGGAACCATTATAGGTAATCATGATTCGGGTGTTAAGAAAAGTCAGAGGAATGTTTTATATCAGAACTCTGAGGAACAATTCAATATATGAATAAATCAACCAGCAAAGGCTGCGGACCTGGCCAGAATACACCAGCAGGCGAAGATCTTTGCCATACATTTTCTTTTCCAGTCTCTTCACAGTATCCCCTCATGACATCTCGACGCCACCTCTTATTCAGCGTATGTCCGCTCGCTACCACGGTTGTTCTATCCTATCGTACAGCAAGCGCCACGATCCCTGTGCAATACCCATATCAGTTAATTATTTTCAGTAGGACCATCTCAAATAGGCCCCTCCATCTATGGCTTTGCAATCCTTGTTGGTACTATTTGGGATTGCGATCTATACCTGACATTGATCTCGTCTCTGGTAGGTTCAGCGAATGTGTCAGGCGCAAACCTAGACCCCTCTTCGTCCGGGATTTCTACGGAACCGACATGACGAGAATTACGAGTCTGCGAATGAAACGGCCCTACAACGACGCACAGTTCAATACTATCTTTGAATCCAGAGAGCCAGCAGCGATCGCGGAAACGGGCGGAAGCACCCTCAACGAAAATGAAGAAGGACGGGCGAGGAAGAGAAGGAAGCGCAGCGGAGATGATACAGATGGCTTCCAGACGAACGCGCCTGTGGGGAATGGAGTAGTAAAGGGCACGAAGCTGGGCAAAAAGCGTTTTGCAGGAGAGTTTTCTCGTGCAAAGATGGATGGTGCGCGGCGCTGCAGTTACACTTAATCCGGTATTAAAGTAACTCTGATTGGGCCAAGCATTTCATAACTCCGGAGCGTCCGAAAGCCGTCGTCAGCGGCGGATTCGAGAGCGGCAAGCGAATACAACCTGCTTTGCATGCCGAGAGAAGGGCCACGCTGCAAATAATTGTCCAAAATCTGTATCCAAAGGTACTCAAGGTCAGGAGAAGGCAGTGGGGATTTGCTACAGGTATGGTATGACCGGAATGGGCCGATCGCAGGACCTAACCCAACGCGCGCCATACAGATGCGGTTCTACAAAGCACTCCTTATCTCGATGTCTGAAACCCGAAGATCCGGAGAACCCCTTGCCGTTCGCGATCTGCTTTGTTTGCAGCCAGAAAGGTCACTTGGTATCCAAGTGTCCGCAAAACAATGGAAAGGGTGTTTATCCGAACGGTGGGTGCTGCAAGTTGTGTTCGCAGACTACGCATTTGGCAAAAGATTGCCCATTGCGTCATCAGGGCGGTTAGTCAGGCCCTACATCCCGGAGCACGGCATGCTGACGCGTTGGTGGGTAGTAAACGCGCACAATGCGCTTTTTTCTGGCAGTGCTGGGCCCGTAGGTGCTGATGAGGACGACTTCCACGCACTACAGCGGCGAAAAGAAGACGTGATTCGAGAAGAGCAGCACGAGGAAAAGTTGGCTAAAGTTGGATCACTGCACGTACGGAAGAACCCGAGAGTCGTACAATTTTAGGATAAATTTTTTATGTGAATTTATGTCAGCACCGACGAAGGATGTCAATAATTGGCTGCGTGTGATTGGCTGACAAAGATAAAGAGCGTGAGCGTGTTGGTCTGTACCCACGTCCAGCTTTTCTAATGACGACCACGATGCGCATTTTTGCTGCCTCGCTCAGAACTCCTGCCTCATCGAGGCCATTTGCGTCGTCCGCGAGACCTGTTCTCCGGGTCACCCCGGCACCCCGCACCCCGGTCGTCGCGAGACATGCTTTCCGCCGCGGGTACTCCTCCGAAGCTCCCAAAGAGGGCGGCAACTCGGCTTTGTGGCTCACCCTCGGCGCTGTAGCCGCTGCCGGGGGTGGATACTGGTACTACACCCAGTCCACCGACGCGACGACGATCGCAAAGTCGGCCAAGCAGGCAGGAAAGGCCGCAGTGGGATTCACTCCCAAGCAGGGTGATTACCAACAAGTCTACAACAAGGTCGCCGAGCTCCTCGACGATGCCGGCGACTACGATGGTAAGTGGTGGCTGTCTTATTGGGAAACGCGCCAGCTCATCCTCACTTGGTGCAGACGGATCGTATGGCCCTGTTCTCGTCCGATTGGCTTGGCACGCGAGCGGAACCTATGACAAAACCACGGGCACTGGTGGAAGGTATGTTCTAGGAATTCCCCTCGGCCGGGCTGGATCTAAGAGAATGATACTACAGCAACTATGCTACCATGAGATTCGCCCCCGAGTCAATTCACGGTGCCAACAATGGCTTGGGCGTCGCCCGCAGCGTGTTGGAGGGCGTAAAGAAGGACTTCCCTTGGATTAGCTATGGTGACCTCTGGACTCTTGCAGGCGTTGCCGCTATCCAAGTACGCCTGATGACACACTCTCAGCGCCCCGAACTAACCGCATCTGTAGGAAGCTGGCGGCCCTAAGATCCCCTGGCGCCCAGGACGAATCGACGGTTTCGAGAAGGACGTAACTCCAGACGGCCGTCTCCCAGATGCTGCGCTGGGTAGCGACCACATTCGGAACATCTTTGAACGCATGGGGTAAGCGAACGCCGTGTCCCCGGCTTCGCCTGACTAACCACTCTACAGCTTCAATGATCAGGAAATGGTCGCTTTGATTGGTGCTCACGCGCTTGGTCGCTGCCACCCTGACCGGTGAGCGCAGTGTTCCCCCGAAAAAAAATGGTGCGATATTGATTGGATTGGTTCGTCCAGCTCCGGTTTCGAGGGACCTTGGACTTTCTCACCCACTTCTTTCACCAATGAGTTCTATAAGCTCTTGCTCAGTGAGAAGTGGCAGTGGCGCAAGTGGAACGGTCCCAAGCAGCTCGAGGACAAGAAGACCAAGTCCTTGATGATGCTTCCGTGAGTTTTTGTGTTCGCGCTCGAAAGCACACCTGACAATGCGTCTTAGGGCTGATTACGCCTTGGCTACTGACAAGAAGTTCAAGGAGGTCGTGAAGAAGTATGCCGAGGATGAGCAGACATTCTTCAAGGAGTAAGTCCATACTGCCGCAATTATCCTGTGCAGCCACTCACCTTCACATCTAGCTTCTCCGCTGCCTTCTCTCGCCTGCTTGAGCTTGGTGTTCCTACTCCTCAATGGGTGACATCGACTCCATGGGAGATGCACACTCTCTCCGATCAAAAGAAAGACTAAAGCGCGCTATACGACCTTGCACCTCGAGCTGCTAAGGAATATCCCTATTGCTTTTTCCCTGATTTCCTGTATGCTAGACAGTCGTGTGCGAACTAGCTTCCTGTTTGGCTACTTTTTTCGACCCACCGCACTTGACCGCGTTCATGGCCGCGCTTACTTCTCTGGTGGCATTACGGCTGCTGCTTACGTTTTCGTCGCTACCGGAGTTGTTGCAAGATAGTCATCAGTTGACTACGCCGTTGACTTCGTATACAAGATGTGAGCGAGGTGGTCATCGCGTAGCTGAAGCTAACTCGGCGCGTAGTAAAAGAGGGGTTATACCTCTTCCAACATGGTTTCCACCCGTATGCCAGTGGACTGTTCCATCATGTATGTAAAACTCAGACGAATGCGTGGCCGAGAGTTGAGATCTGGTAGTCACCACTATACCTCTCGTTGTTCACGACGGCAGTACCTCTCAAGCGGATCTCAGTACACGTATTATGGACAATGGTCGATGCATTCGCCGCGTGGAACCTTGTTCGCATATGGAGAGCACGTAGCCCCGCGACTACACCCCGACGAGAGCTGACAATACTTGCATGGTGAGCCCGAATTGCTGGGATATGCCGACGAGAAGCTGGCTCAATCTATTTCCTAGCTATCTATTAAACCCGTATATCGTCTTCCCTTCGTTAGCGTTGTCCACCTCGTCTTTCGATAACGCGTTCACACTCTTTGTCATCTCATCCGCATGCAGAGGTACAATAACATCCCCTAAGTATTCATCCCTTAGCTTATGCTTTACAGGAAATTCCTTGGCTGCCCTCTCCACACTTGCACTCCTCACACACAGCTCACTTTTCTCAGGCCTACTATTCTTCCCAATCTCCGTTCTGCTATTATCGTCACCAGCGTCATCCCTGATCAGCCCCAAAGCTTTCACGCGCTGGAAGGCCATCCCACTGTATGGCACTCTTTTCGGGGTTCTGCTCGCCGCATTTGGATTACTCTCGACCTTCGTCGTGGGGGATACTGAATGGCTGAAATCCACCTGGGGTGCATCGTGAGACGATCCATACTGAGACTTGCGTTTGTGTAGAATCTAATCGAGCGGGTGTAGCATTCTCGTCCCCGATCTCACTCCCAACGTTGGCCTGTGGTGGTACTTCTTTACAGAAATGTTCGACCATTTCCGACCGTTCTTCCTAATGGTGTTCTCGGTATGGCTATTTCTTGACATTATATCCGTGCTAATATTTGTGGCAGGCACACGTAGTCACCTCTTCCATTCCACTCACTATCAAATTTCAGTGAGTTTGTCTCCGAATGTGGAAGCACGAACTGATCTAACGATGGCCAGGCACGACCCCCTGTATGCTGCGTTCCTCTTGGTCGGCAGTATCGCTGCGTTCAAATCGTATCCGACCCTAGCAGACCCAGGTCTTTTCCTCAGTATGACATTGCTGTTCCCGGAGGTCCACTCCTGTAAGGCCTATGTCAGCGTTCCACACTTTTGGTGACCTTGACTCCCCGTTGTAGACCTCCGACACGCACTACCAACGATAATGTGGCACTTATACGCAGCATCGCTTCTCCCACTCTTCAACAGCATCTGGTTGGGTCAGGGAACAGGCAATGCCAACTTTTTCTTCGCGGCGACGCTTACGCTCGGGGTTGCCAATGGAATGGCGCTTATGGACGCTATATACGCTGGTTTGACATGCGGGTACGGCTTCCAAAAGGAGGGCATAAAGCTCTTGCAGACTTAATTGTTTGATTTGAGAATTGTCGTGTGAATTTATTCTGGCGTGGTTGAAACTATTGGGTCCATCATACTGAATGTGGGTAACCTCATGGTGTTGGCGTCTTGATTTTATTCGCGATATCGCTGGTTCTCGACAAATTTTGGACTCCCCCACGTTGGCCGCGATCGGGAATGGTTTCCTTCCAGTAAGTATGACCTTACCCACCATGCACGTACCAGTCCTCCAACCCTTCATTTAGGTGTGACGGTGCGCTGGTTGTTTTCTGCTCTTCGACATCCCACAAACTTTAGTCTCCAGCGTGTTGCGACGTTGTGAAGAAACCAAAGCTAGATCAGCATAGGTCACGTTGTCAATCGTCATTTACCTGCATCGATTGTTCTACTACTTTTGCTGGGCCGCACGAATACAAGGGGCACACCGCTTGTGTGAGCGAGGCTCAGAAGTACGAAAAGACTCTGTACAAGGGACCAAAACAAGATGGCGTAAGTGGCCATCTGCATTGTGCTCTGAACATGATTCGACGCTCATGTGCACCTGTATCGTCAACCAGCGGCAAAATTACCCAACTGAACAGCGAGCAAATAACGGTTGGGGAGCGGGGTCGCGGACATACGGGGAATATCACCAGGGACCGCATCAACGCAATGGATTGGGGAATACCCAGCAACGAGGTCGATGGCACCAGCAGCGTCCTATGGGTTCCGGAGGCAATGAACTACCCTTAGGTCGCGAATTACGTATGAATTTCAAACCTCCGGAAGGGGCCGGAGCCTCTGGAGGGCCCAAATCCGCTCAACAGCCAGAGCCTCAACTAACTACTACTGTCGGCGATTCGGCTCGTGCCCCGCCTGCCATAGAACTACCCAAGGAGGAGGGGTCAAAACAGCAACAGTCCAAAGTCGCAAATAAGGCTGCAAGGGCTGAACGAAAGCCCGCGTCGAAAGCCGTCGGATCGGAGAAGAAAGAGCAAGCTCGGAAGAGAAAGAAGAAGGCGCAGAAGGAAACCAAAGCTACTGCCGGCGGTTCCAAGGTCCCTCAAGCAACTATGGTCAGTATTTATTTCGCTTGCTCCGGGCTTTCATCATGATTGGTGTTTTCCTAGGCTCCGGAAGTCCAGGGATCGAGAAATGCTCTAGGAGATACTATGAATCCTCCATTTTCTCCGGCCACAAGCGAGAAGAAGGGCAAAAAACAAGGTGCCCCCGAGCTGGAAGCGGCCAAAGGCGACAACCAGGCTGTAGGCGCCTCTGCCCGGCTGATCACTGTACCAGAACCAGTCGTAGAGGGGAGGGAGAAGAGCAGGAAACGCAAGGAGAGGGACAACACCACAGACCCCGAAGGCTCGGCTCCTGACTCGCAACTAGAAAAGAAGAAGCGCAAGAAAGAGCAGGGAAAAGGAAAAGAGCGAGGGAAGCTTGCTGTTAGTGAACCTACACCAGTTGAGCCAATACCTGTGCGAGCGAACGAGAAACGAAAGCGGGACGAAGACGGGAAAGGGAAGGAGGGGGATGAAGAAAAATCCGCCAAGAAGGCAAGAAAAGCAGAGCGAAAGCTCGAGAAAGTCTCAGGCTCCCCTTCCAAGCTTGCCGTATCTGTAGTGCGCGATCGTTCAAAGGTTCCATCGTGTAACGTCTCGCTTTCATGTGATATCAGTATCAGGGCATAGGCTTATATATATCTACATTCGAACCAAGGAGCCCCCATCCGAGTGTTCAGAGACGAGTCTGAGTGAGAAGCAGGGGAGTACGAGACGGATGAAGCGACTAGAACGATGTGGTCGAGTCAACCTCAATGGTGGGCACAATAGAGGCCACAAATTTCAAGAACACGACAAGATAGAAGTCGACCTTCATCCCTCCATCATCGTCGTTCTCTGCCACCGGATTCTTCTCGGCAGAGGATGAACCACCACCAGTCACTCTCCGAATCGCACCTCCCAGCCAGCGCTTGCTGCTGTTGCTGTTCGAACCTTCCTTCGGACTGCTTGCACCGGATCCTTTGCGCTGCTCCTCAACCATGCTAGCGTTCATTCGCTCGATGACTTTCTTCATCACTGATGCGTGCTTGCATGGATGTACAGAAGCGGCCGTCAAGGAATTTGAATGAGGGAAGGGTTCGATGGTCACGGTTTTGTTGGCGTGCTCCGCGGAGATGTCCTGGAAAACGTGCTCTGGTTTCAAGGGGGTACCGCTCTACGTTCCACTTGTGAGCACAGCGGTTTCAAGACGGGTCTTCCCGGCATACCTCATCGTAGCCCAATAGCCACATGCGTGGTGTTTGGTAGAGCTTGTCGTAGGTGATCATAACGTCGTATGTTCGAACTTGCAAAATGTTCCCCTTAGAACCTCCGGTTGCCCTAATTAGTGTGAGCAACTTGAACGACTTCCTGACTTGGAACACCAGACTCACATAGGGGGCGCAGCCGGCTTAGCGACCACCGCAGCCGAGGGGCCCTCCAGATCACCTTCTTCCATATCTGGAATATCATCCATATCGGGGATATCCGCCTCTGTCGATGGACGACCTCCCAAGTTCAGGGCATTAACCTCTCTTGAAAGTGCCTCGTCGTCCGGAATATCATCAATTGTTTGTGGATTGATTCCGGCGGTTTCTATTACCAAATTGTCAGTTTTTTGATACGAACAGAGTCCAGGGACGTACGTCGCCCGGCATGAGTTTGAACCCATTCATCCCCCTTGTCTCCGCCATCACCGCCGAAGGACAACAGCTCCTCTGCACCTTCATCGGCATCCGTGTATGCCAAAGAAGTTGCACGTCGCAAGCAAGGTACTGTATCCCCCCAAAGGTCAGCCCTTTGCATAAACAGAGGCTGAACCAATCGCACCTCCACGAGTGATGAGATACTGTTTGTCAGCGGGGAGGTGTTCCCTCGGTTTCGCATCGCCCTTTTCCCTGCAAAGCGTACGGGGATGGTCGTCAGCGGGCGATAACACCTCCGGATGACCGGAAAGAGGACTAACCAGGTCCAAACAGGGAATTTGTAAGTCATGAAATCACCAGCGACAATAAACTCCTCTGTAGGGGGGTCGATCTGGCGTCAGCAAGCGCGAGCGATCCGCCCACTGGCCGGTGGCGGCCCTCACCAGGCGTGATCCGGCCATGTTCTTTGAACTTGCTCTCTCGAAGTACCTATAGAAGTATCAGAGGCGTGTACCAAGGCGCGTTGGGCTGGGGAAGCCGCGATGGAAGGAAGGCGACCCACTGGAGCGATCGTCTCTCGCCATCGGAGATATTGACTCTGTACAGAAGATCAATACTGCATCTCTTGAACACATTGCACACGAAGCCTGACCTGGATGATATTCATGATGGTTCGGAGCGACCAAGGTGGGGGTCAAGTTCCAACAGTGCGGAAATCTAATCTATGTGGAAATCTTAATGGCAAGTCGGACACGTAGCAGCTCATAGTCAAAGTCAATTCCTTGATCCCATCGATACATGAAACAGTGATAAAGGTCTAAGAGACTAAACAGAGCACAATGTATATAACCCAGGGAACCAGAAAACCCAAGACTAAACAAAAATCTATAATTATCAGAGAGTAAACAAGCGTTAGCCGTGCCATACTATTTGGTGATGGCAGGCGGTCTATGATAAGCGAGACGATGGGCGAGGAGTTAAAGGCGACACCCAACATTACTGTTCGTGTTCGCGTGTAGAGTCGGATGATGCGGTACCTCGCGTCTGAGTGGTGCCCATCAAGAGCGTAGTCTCCTGCACGCGTTCCGTTTCGTCGTACGAAGGCAACCCGCGCAACCCAGATAAAGGCGTGATACCGCCTCCAAGAAAGCCGCTCGCAGCGATAGCATAATCCGGAACGGTGTCGTAGACGTTAAGAGGGGAAATACTGACAGTAGATGGGACTGCGCTTGATCGACCGGGATGGTGGAAAGGATCCAAATCTTCAGAGTTAGGAGTAGTACACAAGGGCGTGAGTGGGAAGGGCATGGAACTTGAACTTGGTTGGAAGGGATCAACCGTCGTTGTAGATTTGCTTCGTTTCGAGAAGGGAGTGAATGGCTTCAGACTGAACTTTCCATGAGTCCGAATTCGATACGATGTTGGAGAGCGAGAGTGAAGTTCTAGAGGTTCTCCAGGCTCTGGACTAGGAGCACGGCTTGAATTTCGCGACGAATTTCGGCTCCCTTGTCGGCTTGCACTCTGTGAGTCCGGAGGCGTTGGGCCAGTGGATACCGGTGTTAGGCTAAACAGGTCCCTTCCTAGTGAGCGGTAAAGCTCCGAGTTGTAGGACTCCTCCATATGTCCCTGTTCTGAGACATCGGGTAGCGAAGTCACCCGCGAGATGCTGCGGCGCGAGTGCGTCGCTGAAAATGTACCAGTTGGTCCATGTGGAGATGGGAGAATATTCTCTGCAGAGAGGTCATCCTCTGGCAGGTGAGCGTCAGTGGTTAGCGGATTGTTCGCGAGTAATGCTGCATGCAGCGCTGCATCTGCCACCCGATCGCGAATATGATCAGAGTATGATGGCAGTATGGCCTCCTGTAGCCGATCTGGCTCATAGTCGGAGCCAAATAACAAGCGACGCGCAACACTCGTCGCAGCCTGTGCTTCTTCGAGGACGGCATGATCCAACAGCTGAATCGGCAGGGAGCACCGCAGCTCGCTATAGTGGCCATCTAAGTTGGCGATCAAGATGTCCCATTTGACGCGATGGGAGACTACGATGGGAGAAATGCCATAGGATGGGGTGGCCGTTGGCGGGATGAACAGTCGAACGACTACTTCTACCTCCCCGTCTTCACCTTCCACAACCTCGCCTCCCCCATTATTCCTACTTCGGGTCGAGGATGAATCACTCTCGCAGTCAACCTGACTTTGTGCGGAGGCGGGTGTGGATTCACCGCTTGTGTTTCGACTCGAGCTCCCCCCAATCCCGAACATTAATCTCAGGTTCTCGCGAGAGCGAGCCCTGGCACGGTCGAAGAAAGATGGCGGGGTTGTCTGGGGCGGCGGCGGCTCTGCTGCTGCTGCTGCTGCTGGTTCCATCTCTGAGGGCGATCGAATTCGAACGAGGTGACCGCGGTGGATCACCTGCTTGGTAGACGCAACGATCTCTAGGTTCTCGTAATGAAGCGATCGCCATGTCGTCTTGAGTTTCTCCTGGACGGACGTCTGAACCGAGACCACGCTGACGCCCTTAACTAATGGTGTGAACTTGAGTGTGGCTAAGAGATGGTCGCCAGCCGCCCAAGCCTTGTGTGGAATGGTCTACGCAGGGGACCATCAGTCGTAGCGTTGACAAAAAATCCATTGTGGACATACGATGCGATACATTAGCTTCTCGGGCCAAATGTTTTCAATCTCTAACGTTTGTTGGTATTCCAGTGCTTCCGTTGAGAAGGCTCGCACGACATTGACAGTCTTGTTCGTGATGTAATTGGTCGAAAAAGTGGGTCGAACGGCGATCGCGCGAAAGTTGTAAACGATTGAAGCGTGACCAGTGTTGGCATATATCGAGCATGGCGCCGTCCCATCGAGTTCGACTGTGAATGGCCACTCGTGAGTGCCGGCCTTCAAGGTATGAAGGTGAGCCTTGTCGCCTTCCAGGAAGTCCCAGTGGCGTTCAAACAGGACTGTAGCGTGAGGCTGTCCGAGCCCGGCTCTAACAAACAGACATTGAGCGTTGTATCAAAGAGAGCCCATTGAAAGACGCGCACCCATCGCCAAGCGGCGGTGCGGCCACTCTGGCCGTGGCTAATAGCCGGAGTCCCACACCCTTAATAGCGGTAGCATCTGCCAGATGGAGGATTACCGAGCCTGCAAGACTTGCCGATTCTGTCTCGGTGCCAGTGCCCCTAAGGACGACCGTATCCGACGAAAGCTGGATTTCGAGTCGTCCGAGCGGCTGAGGGTCCGCACGGGCGGCCAGAGCAGCAATATTGGGGGCAGATACAGAAAGACGACTGCGCTGAAACGACGGTGGAGGTGATGGGGGTCTTGAATGGGAGTTTGTAGGGCTTGTGGGCCGCGATCGCGAGCGAGACCGGGAAACAAAGAAAAAGCCAGGCATTTGTGGGCAGCGTCGGCGACGACGACGACGACTCTGCTGTACCTGCCAGCAATGGAATCCTGTGGTAGGAGAGCAAGTTGGGACGAGTCACTGTGGTGCGAGGCGGGCCCTTTACCCGCTGGCTATAGGACAAAAAGAGGTGTGGGTGTTCTCGGGTGGCGTTTGCGCTTTTCTTCCAATGTATACAAGAATCACGCAACCCTGCCCATCCCCTTCCGGTCGAATCACTTCGGCCATCAAAGCATTCCGCGACCGACCGACCTGCAGCCTGACATAGCAATCTCCCCTGTCCCTGCCGACGAAGAAGGTGTCCAAAGAGCGTCCAAAGAGCTAGTGCAGGAGTACTAACCTTCATTCCGCCCGATATTAGGACGCGCGAGAAGCCCTAGAGCGGCCGGTTGTCCTTCGTTCAATGTATGTAGAAGACCTCATTTATCTCGCTTAGCTTGACATTCATATTGCATACGTCGGCTCAAAGACACAGGTACCAGACTCGCAAGACACGGCTCCCCGCGCAAAAACCATCTTCCACCACCGCCGTTCCTACAGAATTTCAGTCCATTTTCGTTCGGGGGCAGCACTTTACGCTCCCCACTTCTTCCACTCTGCCGTGCCAAGTGCGTGAGTAAAAAAGCAAGATGGACTAGTATTATTCTCTTACCCGATCTGGTACGGCGAGAAAAAAAAAAGGAAGGAAGAGGCGTCAGTGGTTCTGATGCAGCAGAGGAAGACATCATGCGATGGAAAGGTAAATATGTGGCGCAGTAGGGTTATCCCAAGGCACCGAAGGCCCGTTGGGCCGCAAGTCACGAAGAAGAGCCGATGCGGCGAAGTGGCGAACAAACGTACCCTTCAGGAGGCTTCACGTCAACGTGTGCCTTCCCGACTTCGTCCCAGTTGGTCGACAGGGTGGTCCCACCAGATTCGACGAAGCTCTTCATCATCGCCCGTTTCGAATCCTCGTCAGCGCCGGAATAGAGCTGCTGGAAGAAGCCATTGAGGGCCGCGTCCCCTCCGGCATTCGGGTCCTCGTTGGTCGTCTTGTCCTTTTCCTGGCTCAGGATATCCGTCGTCACCTTGTCCCAGTTCTTCTGCTTCTTGCGCGATTCGAACAGCGGCTCGTTGGCGGGTCGTACGTCCGTCGGCGGTCCTGGTTCTGGAAAAATTAAACAAACAAACCAAAAAAATAAGTAAATAAATAAAATAAACCATTTCCAACCGCGCAGGTTTTGGCTGCGGAGGCTGACTGCCATCGGGGGCCCACTCACTGTCGTCGTCGTCGTCCGTCGTTTTCACGAGCATTCCCCAGCGTCCCTCAGCCTTCTTCTGGAGCCTTACTTCGACCTTGACTTTTGAGACCGTGTAGGTGCTTGCCGCCGGGTCGATCTCGCCCTTGAGTGGATTGAGGTTCAAACTGCTTTCGCCATGCTGAAATTCGACCTAAGGTACGTCAATCGGTTCAGTGAGTGGTATCAGAGTCATGTAATGTATGCACACAGATGTTGGTGTGAGGTCGACCTTGACCTTTTCCGGGTCGGCGCCTCGTACAAAGATGGTGATAGTGACCCTATCGTCGGTCTCGTAAAATTCGTGGCTAAATAGTGCAGCATAAGGTCTTAAAAGCGACAGGATATTACAGAGGAGAGCTGCCGTACCGGATGGACATGATCGAGGTTGTGTTCCAAGTCTGGGCTTGTGGCTGGCACTAGGGCGCTCAATGTCGTGTGGCAAAGTCAAAGGCTACCGGAGCTTCTCGCACATTCCAGATCTCACGGCTCACATAAAACACATTGAAATTTGAAATTTGGCATTCATGCTAAATAAGATCAAATTTCTACTTCCCAGGCGTGTGGAATACATAAGCTCTACAACGCCCAAATAATTCCTCAATAAACAAACGTTAGATCTACGCATCAATATCGATCACAGGCGACAACCACGACTCGTAGTCGTTCTGGTCAGTGGGATCTCCAGAGACTTTCAGCGCGCGCATGAGAATGCGGTAGCGGCCGTTCGCGATCGCAGTGTTGTTGGCAAAGACAGGGGGCGACAGCGCGAACACATAGAACCCCAGACCGGGGTCAGGCGACTCCGTATTACGGGGGTTCCAGTCGAACTGGGCGAGCGGGCCAATCGTCGGCACGCGGCCGAAGGTCCCGGCGGGCGTGACACCGGCCCAGGTCGAGAAGAGGTCCATCCACCAGCTGGTGAGCTCGTCGCCGCCGTTACCCATGAGGTCGCCCATGAGGTCGTCGCCGATGTGCCCACGGGCCTGCAGGCCGCGCCGCTGGCAGAGCGAGGACTCGTCAAAGTCGGGGGCGACCAGGTCAAAGAGGAGGGTGGGGGTGCCGAACACCAGGCGGAAGATGATGCCTGGGAAGTTGTCGTTCTGGAAATTGAAGCGAGTCTCGTTCTTGACCATGACACCGTTGCCATCGAGCAAACCGGGAATTTCCTCGCCGAAAAAGTAGTCGGTGTTGTCAATAACCTTCCTCTCCTTGAGGTTGGCGGCAATACCGAGGTAGGTAACAGAGAGGACCTCGCCGGTTTGTTGGCCAGTGACCTCAATCCAACCAGAGTATACGGGGACCGTACGGTCGGTGAACGTGGGTGCGGTGAACGTGGCAGTAACCTTCTTGTGCTCACCGGGCTGGAGAGTAAATGAGGTGGACGAGAACGAAACACCGGCAAAGTCGGCGCTCAATGGGACAGGGTAGAGAGCAGGCTGGATCGATCCATTAACAAGTGTGTGGGCAGTACCAGCAGGGGTGTGAGCGAGCTTGTAGGTGACCACGTTCTTGCCGCCATTTGTGACGGTGAATGTCTGCTTCCCGTTGA
>Ga0307513_10005389_pt1 | contig 16917 bp, 17 predicted proteins | sample 15_EM_MG_FD_202174 | JGI IMG/M metagenome (GOLD analysis project Ga0307513, IMG submission 202174) | Populus trichocarpa ectomycorrhiza microbial communities from riparian zone in the Pacific Northwest, United States - 15_EM | ecosystem: Host-associated > Plants > Roots > Unclassified | place... | reverse complement strand
AATGACGGCCGTCCTGGGAATTCAAGGACGAGGACGGACTACATTTTGCCGTCCCGTCTCGTCCGGGGGTCTTGGCAGTCCCCCCGCCGGGCCCTACGGGGGCCCCGGACGGCTGAGAACACTGGAGAGAATTCCTTCCGAAAGGAGAGATCCCTCGGGGATTTACGGGACTACACTGCGTAGCATTTCTGGGAATTGATGAGATTGCAGTTGCTCTATTGGATATGAGAGACTGGGATGTTGATAAGGCCGACTCCATGTGCTTCACACCGCTGATATGGGCTTCTGTGAATGGGAGTGAAGGCATTATAAAGCTTCTCCTGGAAAATCCTGGGGCCAATGTCAACACCAGAGACACTACGTATGGCCAGACACCCCTCTCTTGGAGTGCGAGCAATGGACAGGAGGGAGTAGTGAGGCTGCTTCTGGGGCGGGAAGACGTCGATCCCGAATCGGGAGACTATCATGATCGAACGCCGCTCTCCTACGCGGCCGGATTCGGGGCAGAAGGGACGGTCAAGCTACTTCTGGAATTTGAGGAGGTTAATCCCGAATCGCGAGATTTTCTTGGCCGAACACCGCTCTCCCACGCGGCCGAATGCGGGGGGGTGGGGAACGTCAAGCTGCTTCTGGAACAGGAAGTGGTTAATCCCGAATCGCGAGATGATTCTGACCGAACACCGCTCTCCTACGCAGCCCAATGCGGAAGAGTGGGGGAAGTCAAGCTGCTTCTGGGATGCGAGGAGGTTAATCCCGAATCGCGAGATTTTCTTGGCCGAACACCGCTCTCCCACGCGACTGACGGATATGGGGGTGAGGGGACAGTCAAGCTGCTTTTGGAATACAAAGAGGTCAATCCCGAATCGCGAGATAATTCTGGCCGAACACCCCTCTCCCACGCGGCTGCCGGGTTTATGGGTGGGAAAGTAGTCGCGCTTTTTCTAGAACGGAAAGAGGTTAATCCAGAATCGCGAGATAATTTTGGCCGAACACCGCTCTCCTACGCGGCTGGTAGGTTTCTAGGCAGGGAAGTAGTCGCGCTTTTTCTAGAACGGGAAGAGGCCAATCCAGAATCACGAGATAATTTTGGCCGAACACCGCTCTCCCATGCGGCTAGCGGATATGGGGATGTGGGAGTGGTCGAGCTTCTTCTGGAACGGGAAGAGGTCAATCCCGAATCGCGAGATAACTCCGGCCGGACACCGCTCTCCCATGCAGCCAGCACAAGAGAGGGCAAGGAGGCAGTCAAGCTGCTTCTAGAACGAGAAGAGGTTAATCCCGAATCACGAGATAATTCTGGGCGAACACCGCTCTCTCACGCGGCTAGCGCAGAAGAGGGCGAGGGGGCAGTCGAGCTCCTTCTCGAACGGCAAGAGGTTAATCCCGAATCGCGAGATAATTCCGGCAGAACACCGCTCTCCCACGCGGCCGAATTCGGGCAAGCGGGGACAGTCAAGCTGCTTCTGGAACGGGAAGAGGTTAATCCCGAATCGCGAGATTATTCTGGCCGAACACCACCCTTATACGCGCGGGGAGAGGCCTTGACACTGCTGTCTAAACATGGTCAGTTCTGAATAGGGGCGAGGCCGTATGGTCGAACGCAACTCTGCTGTGTTATGTATATAGTTACTAGTTCTTCCTGAGTGACGTAAGGGTTCTCACTCTAGTTGAGAAACACCAATTTCACATCCTGGGCGGGGGCTTTACATGTTAGTCCGAACATCATCCCTTCATCGTGTTGGATTGCCTATAGGGGATGCGGTTGGACGGTTGTGCGGATATGCATGTATGATATGATGTGATATGTGGGTATGAGGCCAGGAGAGATACGGTTATAGGGCACGCGGCTTTTTGGTTTCCGGCGGTTAGGCATTTTCCCGTGGGTTGTTGTTCTAACATCCTATGCCGCTAGGCATAGGATATTCCTCTCCTGGTTTTGTTGATGTTTCTAGCGATAGGGTATGAGGTATCGGGTATTTGATTTCGTTGTTTCTTTCATATCCTCTGTCACTAGGCATACGGGCAAGGTTCTGAATAGTCTGACCGGTCAAGTCTTGGAGGCAGGACCAGGCTGGCCAGTCCTGGTTGATGTCGGTGACTGGGTCCGACTAACCCAGGTGACCCGGTCTGGTTGGACTGGTCCCAGACCGGTCTTTATAAAAGATCGTATGAGAGTCGTAATAGTAAATATTTTATTTCTAGGTAACGGATATCCGAGATGCTCCGAGATACAGTGTTCCCAACCTGCCAGTCCGTCCGGCTTTGGGTACGGCCGGACTGACCCAGGCTTTTTCAGAGACGGCCGGGCCGGACTATGGGAAACCGGCTTTCCAAAAAAAAAGCCGGGCCCGGCCTGGGTGACATGCAGGCCTCAGGTTTTTAACCCTAACCTTAATCTGCAGAAAGCCATTTCGACAGATTAAGGTTAGGGTTGATACACGTGACTTCCAGTGTTTCAACATTTGAAATATGTGATCACTCGGCTAGAAACTTTACTTCCGAGGCAAAACTTTTCGGAGAGCTATCGTGGGGTATCCGAATAAATGCGCAACGGTCAAAGACGCGAACACAAGAACTAGACATTGGATATATGGATAAGCTGGCGACATTGATTGACTTTAAGGTGATCTAAAAGCACACACCGTGTAGCATTTATTGTTCTAAACGGGGTGGGAGCAGCCAGCAGCCTGACGGCTTTCGCAAATATCTATGAATGGCCGGGTATCTGTCGGTTAATTTATGTAGTTCAATTTAAAATGTTATAAGCGAACAGCTCAGCCAATCAGTGTTGAGTTTACACGAGCAACACTCGTTGTCAAGGTATCTGGCAGCTTTACCCGGGATCTGCAGGCTTTGCCTGGGCATCTGGCGGTCGCCTATCCTGTCGACCCGGCGGTTGCCTGGGCGCCTGCAGGCCCTGGCGGCCGTTGATAATTTAAGCCGGACTGACCCAGGCTTCTCAAAACCATGGCCGGACTGACCGGACTACCGACCCATGGTCCAGACTATGGTCCGGACTGGCCGCTTGGGAACACTGCCGAGATATCGCCTAGTTATTCCGACCCGGACCACACTACACTCGATTGACAAAGTGACTCAATTATATCAGCCTGGATAGAGAGCATGGAGTAGTTTCCTGTCTTCTCTTATCACTCGCTTTCTTACAAATGAATATAAAATATCCAGACTTTGACAAATATTTCACTTAAATTCTATCAACCTCTTTGTTTCCATTACTAGTTAACATTCTTGTTTCCATTACTAGTTAAAATTCTCTAGTACCAGATGGCATAGTTCGTTTAGCCAGTAGATCGTTCAAGTTGTTATGAATTGTGAGTGTCAGGAGGGGGTTGAAGGAGAAGAAGTTGCCCTCGTTAATTAAGTTGTGGGTTTAATCTTTGCCTTTCGCTTCATCGCTTCCATCCCACCGTTTCGTCGTCAGTCTTCGGCCGATAGTGTGCCGTTTGAAGGAGGCCTGATTCCAACGGAGCCTATCGTGATTGCACTTTTGGTCTTTCATTTGTTAGCTGCTCACAGCAAACACATACTCAAACATAAAATGGTCCTACCCTATCAAATCACACCTTATCACTCGAAAACCTGCAGATATGATATCAGCAATCCAGCTAGTCACGGTCCCCGGGTCACATACACCCTAAAAGCCGCACTGTGGCCTACAGTCCGGCTTGGGCACCAAACCTGACCGGGCTGGTCACTAGCGTACACTGCGCCTATCATTCTACAGCGCTGGCTTTGTCCCCTTGTTCAAGAAACTTTACCCGTTTGTGTATCTCAGCGTAGGCGCGAGGTCACTGTATATTAAACCGACCATACGGGCAGTATAAGAGAGTTGCGATTTCGTGCTCCCCCCTTTCCTCTCGCGTTTTCTGTGATGTGATCCAGCATGTGGGTGCAAGAGTGTGGATACTCAGAATATAGTAACGACTGATGATGTTTTCACTGACCCGAGATCTGCCCCACCCTCGCCAATTATATCTGTCTGATCCGGATAGAGGGTAGGCGATCATATCGTCTATCGCCCATATTCAAGCGATGGTGTCCGCCCACATAGGAGCCCACGGTGGAGAAAGCGAGACTTAAGCTTCTGGCAAAAATTAGACTTTAGATAGCGATGGGAATAGATCAGGAGATAGTTAAACAAATGACACCTCGATGGGCTTCGGTAACACAACACCAGTACGAGGGGACCATATACCGAGCGTCTCTATTGAGGAGGAATTTAGTCAGATATAGGGCATTATCATTCACAATGCAGGGAGTTAAATGGTGTATTAAAACACTTGGGCTGAGGTTTCTCACGGGGGAGGTAAATTTTACAGCTTTCTTACCCACAGATCGAAATCTAAGGGCCCGTTTACCTATAGACGGCCGTCTAACAACCAGAGGCAGTGCCGACCGTCAAAGAAACTCAGTTAGGTAAACGGGCTTTCAGCTATATACTAGACAGTATATTAGCTAAACGTGCAATAATTCTGCTTTCTTTACATACCTTCAACTGTCTGTCTCCTTCTAAAAATTAAATTTGTAATAGTGGTTGTACTAGACGGTGGCGTCTCGGGCGTTATCTGATAAACGGTACGAAAGTGTTTGACAAATTTTCCACAGTCCTAGACTCTTGTAGCTAGACCGTCAAAAAGTTACATTACCTACTCTAGGTAAACGCCATCTACTTTGCCGCACTCTTCCCCACTGTCAAGTTCCCCTTAACGGTCGGCATCGTTTCAGGCTGTTAGACGGACGTCTATAGGTAAACGGGCCCTAAGAGTATTTCTTTATCTAATACTAGCCCGACTACCGGAGTTTGTTGAGTTTGAGGCGCCCCGCGCTTGCCGTCGAACTCGAGAAAGTTCGTGTACAAACCCGGAAGTATCATCAGGGTAAAGACATTTACCAACAAGAGGAGGAAGAGCACCGGGTGTACTTGTTAGAAGATGGGCAGAAGATTTAATTGCGCCCATCCCTCTTTTTTGTCTTACTTTTTTCCATTGTAAATTACTCTTCACCTCGTATCATTCTCCCCAGTCCTCTGCTCGTGGCTAGTTCATGGGTGGTCACTTGGTAGCTAGCCGGGACTACATGTCGAAAATAATCGATGCGGAAGTAATGACGGGATGTGCGAGTTTTATGCAGCAGATTGGAGCTGCCCAGATGGGGATACAAAGTTTGTATGAACCAGTGAAGAAGTTCATTATTTATTGTGTTGAGTGTTAGGAAAGGAGAGGTTTTAGGAGAGAGAATTAGGAACAGGGAGAAGTACTTGAGACGAGGGGAGGACAAGAAGGAGGAGAAGCAACTAAGAGAAATGTTCTCGTAACTTGCGGGTCCTCCGAGAGAGATTAATACCGCTATGAGATAGAGAAAAACATGCTTGCTTATTTCACCTATTTGGGTCGCTATTCTTGTCCAGGCGGATGTGGGGGCTGGCCCCATTGCGAAACCTCCTTGGGGGTAAATGGGCCTCGGTTAAGAGTGATGGTTGGAATCTCACGCAAGAGTAACTACGCAGGGCGCTCAAGCCTGGCCATATCATAGCGGGCGGCTGAATCATTATTGATGGGATTATGATCGTGGAACAGGATCGATACTCGTAATCTCCTGGGATTTAATCGTCGGGAAGGACAAATACGGGGAGAAAACCTATTCAATGCCAGCGAAACTCGGACCCTCCCCACAGAATACCATCCAAGTTTTTTTATCCTAGAAAAAAACGCAATGTTTCACCCACAGCTTAAAAATTAAACAAAATATCTTCTGTTTAGGAAAATGCCTAGGCACGCATCCTTGCAAACTGTGCTATCACCTTGCTTGGCACTATAAGAAATTGGGTTTTCAGATAAATTTCATTGCTCTACCCAGCTGGCTTTTGAGGCAAAAAAATACCAAAAAATACACCTAGGTCTCTCTTATTTTTTTAAAGAAATTGTTAATTTTTTAGGAATTTTTTTGATGGTGCCTCCTCGCCTAAAAGTTGAAATATTAGTTTCTTGGCCATGGGTAAAACGTTGTGTTTTCGCTGGGATAAAAAAACTTGGATGGTATTCTGGAGGGAGGGTCCGAGTTTCGCTGGTATCGAATAGGTTTTCTCAAGAAAAAGAAAAAGAAAGCTGGCGTTCTCTGGCAAGCAGGGTTAAACTTTACAGGGATCTGATTTTGACTCTATGGCAAGTTCCGCTTCAGCCGCTTCTTACAACGCGCAAGGGGAAAGTTTTCGTATTGTGTTGGGACATTTGTTGAAGTACCGTTCGCTTGGAGGTAGCTGTGGTGCCCATTACAAGCACCATTATAGCCTCTAGGTGTGTGATGGTAGGGCAGAGACGGAATAGTCGCGTAGAAATCCCGAAGAGAATAGGTTTAAAAAAAGGTTTTCCTGCAAGAGATTTTTTCGTGGGTCAACATAAATTAAATGAATGAAAACATCCTCCCTAGTACTTATATATGGATGACACTTTGCTCCACATAAAAGAAAGGCGATATCAGATCCGAACTCAGAGAGACGAAGAAACACTACTGGCTGAGGCACTTGGTGATTAGAAATAGAAGAGATATGGGAAGCAAAAGACTGATATAGGAACGTTTTGGACCCTTTTCATCACGACTAGTGTGGTTTGGAATTCCGTGGTTGGCAGTTGCGAGCGATTCTTTATTGTGAGACAGATTGATGCATGCATGCAGGCCTCGGTTAGGGGTGCTTACTTGAGCAAAGGTTTCTGTGTGTGTAACTCTGAATGCATGGGATTGTTTCTGCTTGTCACAAGCCCCTGACTGACTTGGGGTGGGGTGCACCAGTTGTAGTCCGGCCCCGCTTCCCACCAACTTCAAGTCTGTGATATTCTATTCATCACTTCCACCCATCGACCTTCACTACCTCACTACCTCATCCTATACGAAACAACATGAATCCGTCAATCGATCCCCAACTCGCTCATACTGGCACGGGCCACAAAAGGAGTTTTAACATCACCAATAGCTACAACACCAACTATAATATGACCTATGTGGATGAAAATCCTCAGATTCTGGCATGGCTGTCGCCGCTAGAACCTCGCCTACGCCACCAGGATGTGCGAACCCGCCGGCTAGATGGTTTGGGGGATTGGTTTTTACAAACTGAAGATTTTGTAAATTGGTGTGATGGCGGGGATGGCTCTAGCATGGCCACTCTCTTTTGCTCAGGCGCTCCTGGGGCCGGGAAAACATATCTTTGGTAGGAGGGCACAACCTTCACCCACGAAGAAGCATAGGCAAATGCTAAGTGATAGAATCAGCTCCCTAGTGATTGATGAGTTATGCGATCGAGCCGAAGATCAGAGAATCATAGTTGCGTGTTTTTACTGTGATTTCCAGACACAAAAGATGCAAACCCTGGAGAACGTGTTGGGTGCACTAGTCAAGCAAATTATATGTGGGCTAGGGGAGACTCCTCCCGAGATCGGTAGAGCTTTACAGAAAGCAAAAGGTCAGGTTGGAGGTCGCGGTCTCCGGGTTCCTGAGGCGCTTGAGCTCCTAAAGGCCTCACTCGCAGGCTTGGACCGGGCTTTTATTTGTATCGATGCCTTAGATGAGCTCGTGGTGAAGTATGTGCCCAACCTTCTACGCTCATTGTATGATATTTCCCAGTCGTGTCCAGGGGTCCGATTTCTCTTGACAGGCCGACCGCATATCGGGGTTGAGATTGAGAAATATTTTCCCGGAGCTGCGCGGTTTCTCCAGATGAAAGGAGTGAGGCAAGACATCATGAGATATGTTGAGATGATGTTAGATGACGATACTAACCCTGAGGCAATGAACCCCGGTCTTCGGGCCGAAATCACTAGCCGGGTTTCAGAAACAATTTCCGATGTGTATGTAGCTACAATTTTCCTGTCTAGGTCAGAGGTTTCGCTAATAGTAGTACCTAGGTTTCTACTAGTTTCATTAAACATCGCGGCAATATTAGAGGAGACAACAATCTACGACAGGCGAGAACAACTCAAGAGGATGACGAGTGGCCGAGGGTTGAACGAGGCCTACGATGTGACGTTGGAGAGAATTAAAGGGCAAGCCTTGGGCAAGGCGAAACTCGGAATGTCGGCTTTAATGTGGATCTCGCGATCGGAGCGGCCAATGAGCTCGGACGAGTTATGCCATGCTCTAGGGGTGCAAATAGGGTCTACTGATCCCAACCCTGATAGTATCCCTTCCATACAAACGATACTGGCTTCCTGTCTTGGACTTGTTACAGTCGATAAGGAGGAATCGAAGGTCCGCTTGGTGCACTTCACACTTCAAGAATATCTCAATAGCTGTTCGAACATATTTCAGAACCCCTACGCTGTAATTGTTGGAGAATTCTGATTTTGGGCTGCTCACCACATACATACTTTCGTTCCTGCATAAAGCGAAACACATTTACGCTATTGTTAACACAATGGTTGCTTCAACAGCGTTCCACCCTTGTCAGCTTCTTACGATCGAATGTCACCACCTTGCATACCTGATGCGACACGATCAAACACCGATCGCTGGACGACGAAACATGAACGACCGTCAATAGCCGAACATCTACAATACCTGTGGCCATCACATGATCCGAGGCATCCAGCATACCTGCACCCTTTGTCAAACAGCTCTTACCTCGGATCTGTCTTCGCAAAGCAAAACACAAGGACGAGTGACACCTGGAAAGTGAGAGAAGAATCCGGCATGCGCAGAAAGTATGCCGGGGAGGAAGGTACTCTGCAGATAAGGATATAAGGCAGCCTGTTCTTCCCTTTGTTCGTTTTAGTTAGTTCATCTTAAAATCATCGCATCTTTCTCTCACAGTTCTACTGTCTTCTCTTCTCTTGTTAAAATTCCTTCGTTCTCGCATACGATCTCTTTACTCTTTATTGTTCTTTGATGTCTTTTGCCTATTATCGTTGTTCGTATCAATACAAGTTTTGTGCCGTTCGGTAACTTACGATTGGATCCACTGCGCCTAACAACCCAAGAAATTGTTCAAAAGGTTATGAGCCCGGCGCTGTAGCTTACCGACCACAACCACACACAACTTCGAAGCATTCCAAGTATGAGGAATGAGGACACCGACGACAGAATTCAAACTCCTGGCAGGGACCGGAGTCAGACCTCTTTCCCGCAGTACGGAATATCGCGAATGGAAGCTGGCAGTGATCGACATCCTCGCAGAGAAGGGGTATTGGGACTTGGTCTCTAAGCCTGATTCAACTACAAGTTCGGACACTTCAACAAAAGAGAAAGGAGCCAAGGCGCGAGGACTTTTAGGCCGGCTGTTGGACAGCAACGACCGTGAGCTTTGTGCGACAGAACGAGATCCCCACAAGGTGTGGACGACGCTAGAAGCACGGTATGCAGGTAAAGATCAAGCAAGGATCTGGTACCTGCGAGGTGAACTCTCCCAAGTAAAATATAATGATGAGCCAATGGTTGACTACATCTCAAAGCTCGAGAAGCTATTTAATCAGCTGGCAGGGGCCGGAGAGAAGCAGAGCGAGAAGGACAAACCATAAGTTGTACTTTCCAACCTTCCGATCCAATACCATCCCTTCTGTACTGCTATTTCGAATAGCACTGACTTCGACAACGTCAAATACGATGATGTTTGTGCTCGCCGGATTCTCGAACATCATCAACTTATTGGCGAAATCGGAAAGCCACTAGTTGGCACCGCAACAACGAGCTCCAGTGGAGCATTCTTTTCAGCAAGAAATTCAGCTGGTAGAGGCCGCGGACGTGGCACATGTTTTGGAAACACGAGCCAGCCCAGGGCTGGGGTTAGCCACTTTAATCGCCAAGGACAGGGCCCGAGGAGCGCCGAACGGAATCCCCCTCGGAGGGTGGATAAAGATAGTTGTCTTAAATGTTACGAGAAGGGTCATTGGGCTCGAGATTGTCCAACGAAGCTCTCGGAAGGTATAAAGACTGCCAATGCAGCTCGAGGTAAAGCTATTCGAGCATGGACAGCGGCAGCGGTTGAGATTTCCACCTCGACCATCGGAAGCTGGATTATGGATTCAGGCGCAACCCACCACATGTCTGCTCAACAGAGCACATTCCGAAATTTGAGATCCTATAATGCCCGTATTAGTATCGCGAATGGAGAAACTATCGAAGCAACAAGAATTGGCGAAATCCTGATAACCTGTAGCAATAGAGGAGAAAGCCCAACGCTTATCAGACTCCAAGAGGTACTCTATGTACCAGCCCTCGGTCCAAACAACCTTCTAGCAGTACGCTGCATCCCGCAGGCAGGGGCGACTCTTGTTTTCTGAGGCTCGGAGCCCAATACGGTTTCGGTTCAGATGAACGGAGAAGAGATTGCATTCGCGAAATTGCAAAGTAATTCCTATGTATTGTCAGTCAAGGCAAGCTGTGGCGACAAGAACGATACCACCGATCGAAAGGCCAATAAGGCACAAAACGAGACAGATTCACCCACACTAATGGATTGGCATGAAAGGCTAGGCCATCTCGGTTTCGAGGATGTTAAACTATTAGCCAAACGAACATCCAACATAAGGATTCAAGGAACATTGGATAACCCTACCTGCGAGCCATGTCCGTTGGCTAAACAGACACGGAAGTGCAACAGCAGCCCCGCTACGCACCGTGCAACCAAACCGCTCGAACTCATTCACAGCGATGTGGCCGGACCAATGGCCACACCCTCACTAGGAGGAGCACGATACTTCCGCCTATTTATTGACGATTTTTCTCGGTATACCACAATCTACACAATTAAACACAAGTCAGAAGTTATCGAATGCTTCCGCAAGTTTAAATCCCAAGTTGAAACTCAACACCGTCAACGAATACAAAGATTCCGCAGTGATGGAGGAGGGGGGTACGTCAGTAAAGAGTTTACGCGATTGTTGGACAATGCAGGAATAGTCAGGGAACAAACAGCAGCATATAGCCAAGAGCAGAACGGAGTTGCTGAAAGAGCCAACCGAACAATAGTAGGTCGAGCCAAGGCGATGCTCTTCTCTGCAGGACAGAAGGACGAAATGTAGGGTGAAGCAGTTCATACTGCTGTATACTTGAAGAATAGAAGCCCTATCAGTGCGCTTGAAAGAGGCATGACGCCATTGGAGGTGTACAAAGGCGAGATACCAATGCTAACAGCTACGATACCATTTGGAGCAAGGGGATATAAACATATTCCGAAGGAGGTGCGAACTAACTGGGAGCCAAACAGTTTACCGTGCATATTTACTGGCTATGCAGGTACTAATCAATATCGAGTATTGGTTAACCGCAAGATCCACATTACTCGGGATTTTGATTTAGCGAAAGTAACCCCAAAGCCAACGACTAGCACCGACAATGAACAATACGTACCCGTTTGAATCAAAGATGAAGATAGTGATGACACAACCACATCAGGGACAGATACTGATGCACCGAAGCCTCCCAGACCTGAACCACCTGCGGCTGACAACTCCAGCCAAACACCGAACGCACAACAGGGAAACTTGACTCCCGGAGAATTCCCTATTGATACTCCTGTTGATGCTATCCACGTACGCCTACCCGCGGAACCCCAACCCCAGGAAGAAGCCTATGCCCAGCGCCCTCGTCGTACGAATGCTGGAAAATTCACCACATCACGATTCCCTGATGAATCGTTCTCCAGTTTGGCCATTCATCAGCCCCGTACAAATGCTGATGGATTTCGTGCCCTAAAATGTATCAGTACCTCCGAACCCACGACATATGCTGAAGCCATTTCTGGCGCAAATCATGAACAATGGAAAGCCGCGATAGAGGAGGAACTAACCTCCTTCTACGATAATGACACATGGGTATTAACCCCACTTCCGACAGGTCGTATGCCCGTCAAGAGTAAGTGGGTCTTCACAGCGAAGCAGGAGGCAGAGGGAGAGATGGTGAGGTATAAGGCCAGATTAGTGGCAGAAGGATTTACCCAACGGTGCGGTATTGACTATTGATAAACATACGCTCCGGTCGTTAAGCTCGCCTCTCTACGAATCTTATTAGCTATCGCAGCCTTTAATAACTACAAAATCCACCAAGGCGATATTAAAACCGCATACCTCCAACACCTTCATGAGGAAATGTTTATGGAGATACCTGAAGGAGTTACAGTACCAGCCAAACAGATCACTAGGGATAGGATTGTATCTCGACTCCAGCGTGGACTCTATGGCCTTAAGCAATCAGGAAGGATTTGGAACTGAGCATGGGATGAGTTCCTGGTCGGAAAGTGCAACTTCCAGCGGTCAATAGTCGATCATGCAGTGTACTATCGGATTGGAAATCGCCAGCGACGACTCTCGACGATCATTTGGGTTGACGACATTCTGTGCATTGGAACTGCGGAGGATATTGCCAAAGCTAAACGGGAGCTTGAACAACCATTCCCACTAAAGGATCTTGGTGTTGCCTATTTCTTTCTTGGTATGAAAATTATACGACAACCACAACATCAGAAGATTATCCTATCACAGGTTCAGTACATCGACACAATCCTGCAAAGATTCGGTTTCCAGAATGCCTATACTGTATCGACGCCAATGGATCCCGGAGTTCAGCTAGTCCACCAAGAATCGGAAAGATCTCCGGTGCCAGCAGACGAGGCATTATACCGGAGTATCCTGGGAAGTATTATGTATTTGATGCTTTGCACGCGACCAGATCTAGCTTACCCTGTTGGAGCATTAAGCAAATTCAGTTCCCACCTGACCGAGATGCATATGAATGCCGCTAAGCGGCTAGTACAATATATTAGCAAGACGAAGAACCATGGACTACACTTCGGCCCATTTGACTACAACACTTCCCCTACACCGTTTGTTTTCAGTGACGCAGACTGGGCAGGGGCCAAGAGCACCAGGAGAAGTACAGGTGCTTATGTTTATACGATTTCTACCAACCAACCAAACACAGCTCATACAGCAATCTCATCGTGCAGCAAACAGCAATCAAGTGTTGCCCTTTCCTCCACCGAAGCAGAATACATGGCACTTACGCAGGCTTGCAAGGAAGCGTTATGGATAAAAAGGTTTATGGCAGAAATAGAAGACATGAGCGGGTATAAGAAGGAGAAGCCTGTTACTATCTTCACTGACAACCAGGGAAGTATAGCTTTGGCAAAGAACCCGGAATTTCACAGTCGGACGAAACATATAAGTATTCACCAACATTTCATCCGCGAGAAGGTTGAAGAAGAAGCCGTCCGCCTTGAATACCTACCGACTGGCGATATGATGGCAGACCTCCTCACCAAAGCATTACCGCGTGAAAAGGTGGAACGACTTCGGCAGGCAATGGGCATTTACGAAACCTAAGGAGCTTGTTAGGCAAAGAAGCGAGTGGGAGATTGTTTCTTTTGTTCTTTATTTTGTCTTTAGGACAAGTTTATATACGCTTTGTTTATTTCTTTGAAAAGATAATTTCTTTGGAAGGATCTTTAAGGGTAGGAGGAAGACCGCGAATATGTGGATTCGCAGAGTGCGAGTGTTGGGGAATTCTGACTTTAGGCGGCTCACCACATACATACTTTTGGTCCTGCATAAAGCGAAACACATTTACGCTATTGTTAACACAATGGTTGCTTCGACAGCGTTCCACCATTGTTAGCTTCTTATGATCGAATGTCACCACCTTGCATACCTGATGCGACACGATCAAACACCGATCGCTGGACGACGAAACATGAACGACAGTCAACAGCCCAACATTTACGATACCTGCAGCCATCACCCGATCCGAGACATCCAGCATACGTGCACCCTTGGTCAAACAGCTCTTACCTCGGATCTGTCTTCGCAAAGCAAAACACAAGGACGAGTGACACCTGGAAACTGAGAGAAGAATCCGGCATGCGCTGAAAGTATGCCAGGGAGGAAGGTACTCTGCAGATAAGGATATAAGGCAGCCTGTTCTTCCCTTTGTTCGTTTTAGTTAGTTCATCTTAAAATCATCGCATCTTTCTCTCACGGTTCTACTGTCTTCTCTTCTCTTGTTAAAAGTCATTCGTTCTCGAATACGATCTCTTTACTCTTTATTGTTCTTTGATATCTTTTGTCTATTATCGTTGTTCGTATCAATACAAGTTTTGTGCCGTTCGGTAACTTAGGATTGGATCCACTGCGCCTAACCACCCAAGAAATTGTTCAAAAGTAATGGCAGAGATTTGCCTCACATATCTTAATTTCGATTGCATCAGAAAACTTCTGCCTAGTCTAGATGCTGCTCCGCGCAGATACCCCTTCCTCAGGCATCCTTCCTGCCACTGGGGACACTATGCATCAAACCAAACCACGGAGGACGTTAAATCACTGGCACTTCAGCTCCTGGAAGGATTTGATAGCCATATATCCGCAAAGCTTCTTTTAGATTGGCATTTCGATGAAATCTGGGATGAGGGAGATATCCCTGAGCTAGAAGAGATCCCTATGGGATTTACGGGACTACACTGCGTTGCATTTCTAGGAGTTGATGAGATTGCGGATGCTTTATTGGATATGGGCGACTGGGATGTTGATAAGGCTGACTCCACGCACCGCACACCGCTGATATGGGCTTCTGTGAATGGGTGTGAAGGGATTATAAGGCTTCTCCTGGAAAAGGCAGGGGCCGATCTCAACACCAGAGACATTGATCGCCGGACACCCCTCTCTTGGGCTGCAGAGTATGGACGGGAGGGAGTAGCAAAGCTGCTCCTGGGGCGGGAAGAGGTCGATCCTGAATTGGGAGACTATTATGACAGAACACCGCTCTCCTACGCGACCAGAGGCGGGAACGAGGGGACCTTTAGGCTACTTCTGGAACGGGAGGAGGTTAATCCCGAATCGCGAGATGGTCAGGGCCGAACACCGCTCTCCTACGCAGCCCAATGCTGGGGAGAGGGGATAGTGAAGCTGCTTCTGGGACGGAGAGAGGTCAATCCCGATTCACGAAGTACATGGGGCCTAACGCCGCTCTGCTACGCGGCCGGCACCCGCAGGGCCGGCCTATATGAGGGTGAGGGGATAGTCAAGCTACTTCTAGAACGGAAAGAGGTTAATCCCGAATCGCGAGATAATCTCGGCCGGACACCGCTCTCCCACGCTGCTGGATATATTTCAAGAGAGGGGACAGTCAAGCTACTTCTGGCACGGGAAGAAGTTAACCCGGAATCTCGAGATAATTCTGGCCGAACCCCGCTCTCCCGCGCGGCCGGCGCATATCAGGGTATGGGGACAGTCAAGCTACTTCTAGAACGGGAAGAGGTCAATCCCGAATCGCGAGATAATCTCGGCCGAACACCGCTCTCCCACGCTGCCCAATGCGGGGGAGCGGGGTCTGTCAAGCTGCTTCTAGAACGGGAAGAAGTCAAACCCGAATCGCGAGATAACTCTGGCCAAACACCGTTCTCCTACGCAGCCGGATACGGTGTGGACGACACAATCGAGCTGATGTTAGAACGGGGGGTTGATCCCGAATCGCGAGATAATTCTGGCCGAACACCGCTCTCCCACGCGGCTGGCGGATGTAGAGGTAATGGGGCAGTCAAGCTACTTCTGGCACGGGAAGAGGTTGATCCCGAATCGCGAGATAATTCTCGCCGAACGCCACTCTCCCACGTGGCCACCGCAAATGAGGGAGAGGGGGCAGTTAAGCTGCTTTTAGAATGCGAGGAGGTTGATCCTGAATCCCGAGATAATTCTGGCCGGACACCTCTCTCCCATGCTGCCTCTGTATCCTGGGGCAATGAGGCAGTCAAGCTTCTTCTAGAACGGGAAGAGGTTAATCCTGAATCGCGAGATACTTCTGGTAGAACACCGCTCTCTCATGCAGCTAGCGCAGAAAAGGGCGAGGTGACAGCCAAGCTACTTCTGGCACGGGAACAGGTTGATCCCGAATCTCGAGATAATGCTGGCCGAACGATCCTCTCCCACGCAGTCTGCGCAGAAGAGGGCGAGACCTCAGTTGTCAGGCTGCTTCTTGAGCGTGAAGAGGTCAATCCCGAATCGCGAGATAATTCTGGCCGAACGCCGCTCTCCCACGCAGTCTGTGCAGAAGAGGGCGAGACCTCCGTTGTGTGGCTGCTCCTGGAGCGCGAAGAGGTCAATCCTGAATCGCGAGATAATTGTGGCCGAACACCGCTCTCCCACGGGGCCGAATCCGGGAGCGGGGCAATAGACTGGCTGCTAGGACTGGGCTCGGCTGATCCCGAATCGCGAGATTATTCTGGCCGAACACCACGCTCCTATGCCCGGGGGGATGCCTTGATTCTGCTCTCCCATTATCGTCAGTTCTGAATAGGGGACGAAGCCATACTGTCGAACGCAACCCTGTCGTGTTTTGTGGGTAGTTAATTAGTAGCCTTTCCTGAGCGACTTGGGGGTTCTCACCCTAGTTTAGAAACAGCCAGGGTTCTCAATGGTCGGCCGAGGACCGGCTCGGACCAGCTAGACCTGGTCAAAGTCTAGTCTAGTCCAATAGTAGAAATTAGACTGACCAGGTAGTCATGGTTGCTGGAACTGACCGGACCGGGCTCAGTCAGACCGGGCAGACCAGGCAAAAAACGAGTGATAAGGGGTGCATCGGCTGGTGGCTTATCCGCGAAAATTGCGGCTGAACAGATCACTGAGCGCTAAAGAAGTTCTCTCGTTCACTAAGTGATTCACTAACTGCACAGAGAGGAGCATTTATAAAGCAGAAAAGTGCTCCTATCCTTCCATCGATCAGAACACCCAGCCTTTCTTCTCAATGTAAGTTCCCTTTCGTCTCAATGTAAGTTCCCTTTCGTCTCAATGTATTTTTTTCGCTTACATCAGCAGGTTCGCACCAGTGCGAACTTGCTTACAAATTATTTTTCGCCACCTCGGACAGAGGCCAGAAGGACTGGTCGGGGACTAATCCAGACCAGTCGTGACCACATATTTTAGT
>Ga0307513_10005388_pt1 | contig 16917 bp, 15 predicted proteins | sample 15_EM_MG_FD_202174 | JGI IMG/M metagenome (GOLD analysis project Ga0307513, IMG submission 202174) | Populus trichocarpa ectomycorrhiza microbial communities from riparian zone in the Pacific Northwest, United States - 15_EM | ecosystem: Host-associated > Plants > Roots > Unclassified | place... | reverse complement strand
CTCGTAAAACTTCAAAAACTCGCACCCACTCTCGCTGAACTCAAGAACCCTCCACACATTCCTTTAACCATCACGCGACCTCTCGCCACTCGTCTTGCCTCTTGTCTTGCCACTCGTCTCGCGGTTTTTCAATAGCTTTGTCACCACCTCTGCCGTGTTTCTCGCCATTTTCGTTGTTTTCGTACATCGTCCTTGCTAGGCATCCCCTAGTTCACCATTTTCATACAGTTCATTGCTGGTTTCATCCCAGTTCGCCGGTTTCACCCCGGTTCCTGCTGTTCACATACAGCTACTGCTGGTTTCATCCCGGTTCCTGCCGTTTGCATATGGTTTCTTGCTGGTTTCATCCCGGTTCACCGTTTTCATATGGTTCCTTGCCAATTCCACCTTGGTTCACTGTTTGCGTATGGTTCATCACTGGTTTCACCCCAGTTTGCTGGTTTCATCCCGGTTCCTGCTGCTTGCATGCAGCTCCTCGTCGGTTTCATCCCAGTTCCTGCCGTTTGCATACGGTTCTATTATTTTGCACTCCGTTCATGTCCTCGCCCATTTTACAATGCATATATTCCCTCATGACATTAAAACTCGACCACATCCCCACCCTCGATGGCACAGCTGACTACCCTTCCTGGAGCAAATCCATCATGCATACCCTGCAAGGCAAAGGCTTCTGGGGTTTCGTCAAAGGTTCCGAGGACCCTCTCTCCCCCTTTTTTATTGTACCTACACCTGTTGTCACCACTGGAGCTAATGCTGCCACCCTCAAAGCCCATCATGAATGGTGGCAGAAGGACGCGAAGGTTAAGGACATCATCGAGTGCTGTATTTCCCCCGTCGTCTCCACCATCATCCCTTGCACCAAAACAACCACCGCCTGTGACATCTGGACCACTCTCAAGACACTCTATGGCTGTGTTGATGTTGCGGCCCAATTTGACCTCCATGCCTATATCTCCAACGTGAAGTTGGAGGATTTTACAGGTCTTGATGAATATATTGGCGAATTCAAGATTGCCTGATCTCGTTTTATCACCATGGGAGTTGCCTTTGAAGAAGGCGAGATGGTCCACCTCCTCATCCAGAATCTTCCATTGGATGGAGTCTGGCCGAATTTCAAGCAGTTACTTACCCAATGTGCCCAGGACCATCTCGATCGTTCTGCCAATCTTGACCCTCCTCCCCCTCCTGATACCCTTCTCAACATTATCATCACATGTATCTCCATCGAATGCAACCGTCTTGAAAGTTCTCATCTTGAAACTCGTTGTCATCTTCCAGCTTCTATGCCTGCTCATCAACAATCTGCTCTTGTTTCCACTCCAACTAATATCTGCAAGCATGCCAAGAACCCCCTTGGTGTTCGTTGTTCCAATTGTCACCTCACCTCTCATGATCACGACCACTGTTTTTCGTGAGGGGGTGGCATGGATGGTCAAGGGGAACTGCTCCCTCATACACCTGTTGTTCATAACCCACCATAATTATTTTACTTGTCTTTATTTTCTTGTTCATTGTATGTTATTGTTTTATTTTGTGTTTCATTATTCTTTGCAGGGGGTGTTTATAATTTTATTGTTCATCCCTTCTATGTTACTGCTTTTGCTCTTATCATGGTCACTTTCTTATGGAGTGCCTTATCCCTTTGCTTGTTATATGTTATATTTTTTCTTTTCTCTTGTCGCATACCTCGTTGAGGGGGTGTGTTGACATTTCATGTTGTTGTAGCCAACTCGGTGTGCGCCACCTGCTGTTTGTATGTGTAGATACATTGGGGGCTTCTTTGGCACCCCCATTTTTTCCTTCCCATATATGCTTCTTGACCCTGTACCACCACCAATATCACTTGTTTGCCCTTCTGCCCTCACATCCCCGCCTTGTTTTCCAATACATGAGTGAGTTGATATGGTCGGCAGTGAGTTCCTTGGATCGAAAGTGATTGCAGATAACATCAGGTTTAATTCGAAATCCATTGACAACGACTCCTCGCGGCCGTAGCAATAAATTCTGGAAGCACTTGAAAATATGTTTCCAGTCTTTATCGCAGGTGATATCATCCATCAGGAAAAGGCCACCTAGCTCTGGCTGTCTTTAGATGCTTTAGCTGTCCTAGAGCATCCTGAGACATCCTAGGATGTCTTAGAATGTCTCAGGATGCTCTAGGACAGCTAAAGCATCTAAAGACAGCCAGAGCTAGGTGGCCTTTTCCTGATGTCCTCTCCAACATGAAGGTCCATGAATATTAGGGGTGATAAGAGAGGGTAGATAGGAGATTGTGGCGATAGTTTTTTTTTAAATGTTAAGAACGCAAAAGCAGATCCTTGACGAGACTCTCCATCAGAGGCAATCAATACAATCTGGAGTTTAGTTGTTGCATGTTGAGCATTTATTCCATCCATAACTGTCTGAATGAGCCTTGCATGCTCTATCCCAGATTCTCGTTTGCAGTCCCCAGATGCCAGGATAGCATGAGCTGGGTAAACACGATGGTCATTGGTAAGCACACCAAGAGCTGCAATTGTGGCCTAAAAATAGATACAGTATTTGACCGGTCACATGTACAGTCAAATGTTGTATCAGCCACTGCAACACTAGATGTCGATGGGTTCAAAAAATATTATTTTTCCTCAATAGAATAGTACATAGAGATAATACTCAGAAATTTTTGTGAGTTCCCATAAAGAATTCATTTATACAGAGCCCATCCAAAGCCCATCTATGAGAATGACCCATGGGAACAGCAAAACGTCTGAGTTCAAAGTTGTACACCAGTGTGACAATATACTTATTCTGGCTTATTGCGCATCTCACAATGATAATGTGAAGGCAATTAGGAAGGCTTTAAATGTTGAAATAATGGTTACCCTTGGAACTTGAGTCTATTTCATGTAGGGACTGTCTTGACAACGTATCTGGCCTTTATACCCCTGAGTAGCCCTTCAAAATCTATAATCTGCATGGTTTTTAATGGTTACAAGACAAAAAATTGTGATTATCTCACTAGCATGTGCAATTAATATGGAGGAATACTTCTGTGATGTTTTTGGAAAAGAATTGTTGCATGCAAAAATTCTAGTAGCAGATTTAAAATTGGGCTTTTAAGTGATCCTTAGGTATTTCACCCACAGCAATTTATGAAGAAATAATTTGGCTTCAAAAATTATATATTCATGGACCCACTTACATTCTATATAATCCACAAAAAGAATCTCGCTGATCCGTTAAGAAATGCCTCAACAACTGCGTACTGTACAGATGACCCATGGTGTACACATAACTGGTCAAATACTGTAAGGTCCTTGAAACGGAAGCAAATTCGTACGTGAGAAAGTTCCCGCACCTCTGCTGCATAGTGAATCTCACCATCATCCAAGCAATGAAAAACCTCCTGCATGTCACCTTCATTGTTGAACTCGAGGGAGGTGCGATGGCCATGTTCGCGACAAATACCAAGGAAAAAGTTGGTCTTTGGGTCCCACCTTGCCCTCTTCTCTGTTGCAACCTCATCGAATGCAACCACTGTGTGAAGAACAGGGATCTGGCTTTGAATGATCTCCAAGACATTCGAAAATGTGGTGCTGACATTGGTGGGAACCTCGAGGACAGTTGGTTGTACATGGGAAGGGATTATGGGTGGCGTGAAGAATATCCTCCACAGGTATGTGAGGCTCGGATCATCTCATGAACGATGATTGATATGAGCCAAGCGGTTTCCCCCCAGTCTCCATGCAAGGAGAGCATGCATCGCCTCCTCTTCTGTGAAGTTTTTTGGATGGTAAATCCCTTGTGCCGCTGCTTCTAGGGACGCCATTATTCCCCGTATCCCTTTCTTCTGCACCAAGCCCTGTGCGATAACCCAATCAACCCACTCCACCTTTCCACTTGATATCGCCAGTGCAAACCACTTGTATTCGGAAAGTTCCCCAGCTTTTATGAGGAGCTTTCGCACCTGGTTCAGCCCACAAAGCTGAACGAACTCGAGCTTTTTCAATTTGCGGTCCAGGATCTTGATAAGCCCATTGAAGCTATGGTAGGCAAATGTCGTGTTTTCATGAATACCCTCGTCCATCCTCATACATATTCCTTTTAAATGTGTATTGTTTTGTAGATCCTGACATGCTCGGCAAGATTGTGTACCCCCTGTTGCAGGTCCAACTCCATTGCAGCTGCAAGCATGTAGGATCATGACCCCATTACAAACGGAGTAGTCCCAGGAAAGCGAGGTTGAATTGTGCAATCCAAAAGGATAGTCAGTGTGAGGGGACTGCCCCTTTGGGAACTCTAATATGTAGCTGCCGCACTGTGATCGAGATTGGGGTTGAGGAGCACCATTCTCAGGCAAATCTGTCTTGAGCAAATCAACATCGATGATTTTGTGCAGGTTTCCCCCGGGTGATGGTAGAGTTTGACCAGATCCTGTGTCATGGAAGTTACCAAATGATGCAGCCGTCTGTGGCCTCGGAATTTGGTGCGTAATTCTATAAATCCATCAATTAGCACGGTTTTTAATGACAGAATTTTACGCACAAGGCTTCAGCTGCACGTAGAAGGTGCAAGAGCTTTCCTTCGAACAAATCCACACTAATGCCACACTTTTCAATGAAGTATTTGGAAAACCAGAGCACTCCCTCCATCCCCTGCTCTCCACGACGAATCAATTCACCCATATCCACTTCCTCCCCCCATCCCAAGTGCTCCTTCAAAAACCCATTGATTACAACCTCCCACAAGTCCTCAGGATTGATTTTTGGATCATTGAGTAATGCTGGCTCGACATTGAAGGCCACTAACTTGTCCTTTCCAGAGCCGATTGGGATATTCTCTGGTAAGCATTGAACAATCTCTTTGAATCTTTTGATAAACCTGCTTCCAGTTTTCTGTATCCCAAGGGATGGTGCAGGGAGGCCACGCTCTGCCCCCACATGCGATAGGGACGATGATGGTTGGCGAGAGGCCATACTCGCAAGAGTAGGGTGGATGTGATCAGAAGCACATATCATGGCTGGACCTGCATCTCACACCGTCGATGGCACTGGAATGGCCTTCGGCTTCAAGAACGACAGCAGAGATCCATCTTTCATCTTCTTCACATCTGTCCCTTTTGACCTTTGCTTCGCGACATGATTTCCCTCCCCAGTGCCGTTTATTCAGGTTTTGGATTCCCCCTGTACCACAGTTGATTGTCGTTCCATAATCGGGGCATGTTGTGAATCCTTGTGAATTTATTTCAATCCTCTGTAAATATAGTTAAGTGATATATAGGTGTATAATGGCAGGGTTTCGTTACCTCACCTTCTGAAGCCATTTTCGAGAGAAATGCTGTTATTGCACAGCCATCTCTCAATCATCAATGTCATCTCCTTTTTGGTAAAATAATGAATAACCAAGCCATTTGAGTGCTTTATGTTGATCTATTATACTCCTACGAGCTCACTATGTTGTATGGACCTCCTCAGGACCTCCCAAACCTCTTTTTTAGGCAAAGTCCTTTTTTTTTTTTCAGGCCTGACAGCCAGACCTACCTACCAGCCTCTGGTCCAGCATTCTAATCCTGACACCCCCTTGGTATATCTGCTTGATATCTGCCTCAATTGATCTGCCTTGCATTTGCCATATCTGAGCCATAAATCAAAAATGATGCAAAAATAAACCCTAATATCTCTCCGAAACTACTAGCAGGCCCCCCAACGACTAGACTCTTACAGTGCCCTTCATGTCCGACACCGTTTTATTTATTTACTCTACGGTCATTCAACAATGGACAACGGAATCGCTGCGCCAATGCAAACGGTGACAAGGTACAACTGCCGAGAATAAACTTAAGAGCCTGTGAGCCTGGTCGATGTTCTGGGCACAACGGCCCGTGTTTTGAGGCTCAAGTTTCCCATGCTACGAATTCAGATAATCAGATTGGCTCAAGTTCAATCTAGTTCAATGCAGTTTGACCTGAGCCCTCTTGGTACTGTACCCACACTTTCTATACCCCCCATACCTATTCCCCGCCACGGATCACCGCCGATCTCTACCACACAAACTGGTCTGTACTCAATGCCTGCATTGACCTCCCATGGCCCCCCAATCATTCCATCCCCAAATTGCGATGGCACCTCCGATTTCGAGCCAGATGACGTGTGGAAGCGCCAGCTGAAGGGAAGAATTATAAAGAAGTTCGAATCTCTGATTCAGAGCAATCAAGCGATCCAGCAAGCACAGCTCATGAAGGGCATCAGTTGGGAGCAAATGGGCTACGAGGCAATAGACCAGAACATTAAGGATTTGATGGAGAAAGAGTACCAGCTCAGTCTCAGGGAAGAAAGGAACAACCACCATTGGCTGCAGGTGGCCCTTCTTCGGGTAGGCCACAAGCCAACTCTGAAAAACCATGGGCCCCCCTGACTGGGCCTGAACACTGTGGTAGGGGCATCTGTCAGTGGATCAATGAGACCATTCCAGAGCAGCCAGAGGAGCTCACTAGAGGCAACGCAAACCAAACGGCCCATGTTCCATCCCAAAACCCTCAGCATGGCATCACCCCATGGATTTTAGCCTTGCATGAACTTCATGCACCCCGGAAGCCCATAGATGCTGAATTTATGGCGCACATGGAAAACCTTCGACGGAAAACTGTTGGCACCAGTTTGAGCAGCCCAAGCTCATCGCCACCATCGAGGCAGATAAGTTTGATAGGATCCCCTATGATTTCTGAGCCATGCTCCCTCATGTCTTCCCCTCCGCCGAGGACTGAGTTTTCTCCAACACCTGTTTTCATGGATGAAATCCCCAATGGACTCATAAGGGAGGCTGTGTCCTCTTTAGTCACTGCTCAAGCACCTAAGGGCTCTGCTCCTAGGAATCTGTACCCATTACAGAATTCGCACCTCCCTAGCAGTTCCACTGCCGCCCCATTGAATTCAAACTGGACCTCAAGACCCCACCCCATGAGACCTCCAGATTCCACCGGATCTGTATGGCGCGGGTATTGGAACCGCCGTGGGGACCATCTAACACCAGACGGCTATGTCGTTTTTCCTCCCCCGAATATGCAGTATCCTGTGGAGTTGAGGATGTACCCCTTCGAGAACGTGGGTTACCAAGATCATTGCAGGCAGTTTATTGCATATGTTAGGCGCCCAGAGCTTCCACAAAGCTTACCGAAGCATGGCAACCCGCCAGAATGTCCCTATGAATCGGTATGTTTTTTTTTCTTGATGAAGTGTGCTAATGGAACAATGGTTGCTGATTTCGCTGCATCCTCATTTCAGTTTATCTGCTATATCTGAGCTATTCGTGCAAGACTCGTACCAGCATTAGAAACTCGATCCGCCACTGTCGGACCCATTGAAAATGGTTAGACAAAGGCACCGAGGCTCAGAGGAAGGTCGCGCTTCCTCATTACCGTCCAGACGACTAGACCATTATGCTGATTGATTTGATATAAGACTTGGACTCATCACGATTGATAGGAAGAAGCCATGAAGCTAATAGCCATTGAATTTCTTGTATCAGGGGGCAATATAGTATATTTGCCATATCGCAAAAAATGAGCCCCTAATGTTGCTCGAAACTACCAGACTCTTTCAGTGCCCTTTATGTCTGATACCGTTTTAACATTTACGATATTGTGACCTCGTTCAACTTGAACTGACAATGGGATCGCTGTTCAGATGCAAACGGCAATGAGTTCCAGGTCTTAAGGATACACTTGAGAACTGGTGAGCTTGGCTGATTTAGTGATTGACATGAGGTCAGGGTCTGATTCCGATGTTACGGATTCAGACTTTGCAAACACCATCGGCTGATGTGCATAATCCTCCTAGTACTGTACCCACACACCTCCCATACTTACACCTCTTAGCATCTGGAAATTCATCAGTCTCTACATAGCAGTATGTAGCTCGGGTAGTGCATGTATTGCTGTGGACTGAGGACCTCTACGTACTGGCGTGTAGCCAAGCAGCGAGTACTGTAGTGGCCTGTAGCTCGGGTAGCCAACCTCTACAGGAAGCTACGTGACTACGCGACTACCGTACCTTGCCTCGAAGATCAGGCCATCAAATTCCACTGATGCCCAGGCTCCGGTCGCTTTTCACAAATGAATTTATCCCACACTGGAAATCATGAGGCTGGCTTTCATCATGGGAGGAGCAATGGGATTTAATTTAGGTATCGTTATTTACACTGGATATAGTATCCTGATCATGCAGTCTACATTTACCTAAGATATCTAATAAAACCGAATACTGCCCCATCTACACAAGGAATCGATGATTTATCAAGAAATAAATACACACTTGGAAGTTGGTAGGGAACCCAGAAACAAGCACTGATTGAACTTGGAAAGTTCGTCAAGTTGGGGGGCCAGGATGCAAGACTTTAGGTCCAGGGGCCTCACGAGTGCCTTTTATGCACTTTCAGGGCGGACACAATACACTACGTGAGAATCGGTGAGAGTCCTCCTGGAACTCTCCTGATGAGTCCTGATGGTGCTATTGACATAATGATGCTGTAGTCCATGTAGTCGCGTAGTATCTGGTAGCGTCGCGTACCCCTCCTAACATCCAAGAAAATCGCAGAAAATCGGGTAGCAGTGGGTAGACTCGCGTAGGTTACGTGTAGGTGCTGTATTGCAGGGTCTTCTACATAGCGCTATGTGAATGGGGGGTATCTACCGCTGCAGAAACAGGTTTCCAGATGAGTTAATCCCCACCACAGATCATCTTCAGGGATTTCTCATCCATTTTAGTTTGAAGTTTCCCCCTTCGGTGATAGCATATGTTTGGTCTGCCAATGCGGTTAATAAATCCATTCATTTCGTTTGAAAGTTTTATTTATTGATTTACGATATCACCATGAACAGGCGCCCAATTCACTGGTTGGCATGTGTTCAATAAGATTTCGGATCATTTCGTTCTGTTTTGTGTTCATTCACGAAAGATGGCTAATTCGATCAGCCTCAAGGCCACGAGGAGCACAATTGAAATGAAAACGGAATGAAGCATAGAGTTTAAAGGTATGTACCTCAAATCGTTGGGTCGCCAATCAATTCCAGTCATCCAATCACCTATTCAGCAGTGCAATATCAAGCAACGCTGCGAGTGCGAGGTTTTACTGAAATCGGAGTTATTCAAGATCGGTATTATGGAGAAGTAACCAGTGCTTGAGCCTTGGGATCTCGTCGCTTGTCCAGTCCTTCTACGTTCACTAACACTACCTCTAGGATCCCCAAAGGATCCCAGGAATCAGCAGTCATAAAAAGCCGCAGTGACCTCCTTGAAGTAAACATGGACTTGCTGGAGAGGAAGGCGGTGCGTAGGATTGACTGCACAATCCTTCCAATCATAACTATATTTTACCTACTTTGTTTCCTGTTGAGTGTACCTGAGGTTCCTCAACTCGATTTTGGCCCTAAATGCATCATCCAGGATCAAACAATACGCCGATCCAAGGTCCATGGGGGCGTTTAGCTGATATCATGCCTACCTAACAGGAAACACTCGGGTTACTGGATTACAGAAAGACCTTAAAATAACCGATGCACAGTACCAAATCCGCGTTATGGTGCTCTTTGTGTACGTCAGGCGTATTTATTTCCATTCTCCATCATCTTCCCTTAATTGAACCATCTCTCAGCCCTTATATCCTGGCTGAACTACCTTCGAATCTCATCCTACGCAAGATCAGCCCCACTGTTCTGATGCCAACGCTTCAAGCTTACTGTTTGGGGGCTTGTTGTAATCTTGCAAGGTGGGTCACAACCTCTGAATAAATAGACAATTTTGGCTAAAAAACATCTTGGTTATGTAGGTTTGGTTACGAACTTCGCAGGATTACTGAGTGCAAGAGTGCTTTTGGGTTTTGCCGAGGGGCCGATGGGCTGCTGTCTCGTTTGTTACCTGTCAGGATTCTATACTCACGGGGAGCTCTCGCTAAGGTTTGTTTTCTCCATCTCACCTGCATGTTCTCTTCGATAATGTTGAGTCGAGAATTGCCTTATACTTTTCAATGGCATCGGTGGGTATAGAGAGTCAACTGTAAAAAAATTCTTATTCCCTCTTATACGTCATGAATTCCACAGCTCTCTGGAGCATTTTCTGGTTTGTTAGCAGCAGCGATTGAAAAGATGGATGGTATCGGTGGTAAACCAGGGTGGGCTTGGATATTCATCCTAGTACGTCGGTTCGCTTGAAACACGAGAATTTATTGACAAACTGCCATCTCCAGGAAGGATTGTTCACGGTCTGTGTGCACGTGGGTCTTACTGGGTTCTCACTTATACCTTCAACTCCAAGACACTCCAAGTTCCTCACTTCTGAGCAAAAAGAGTGGGCAATATTTCCTGAATCTGTGGATTAATTCCCGACACTCTTTCATAGGCTCATAATGGCAAGCCCAAAACAAGAACTTACCGGGTATTTCACCCAATCTGGTATTGAAATTTTCAGGAACGTAAAAAATGACGAAAAAGAGAATCCAGAATACAAAGAGTTCTGTTCTATTACCCCGGGAGAGCCAAAGAGTTGAAAGTTCCTCACAAAGCCTGTGTTACATGTGACACGCGCCAACGTCAATTGAAAACTCTCAACCTCTTCCCATATATCTTCCACATCTCAAAAAGACTTTGATTGCACACGATGAAGGAGGAGGAGGGCAGGATAACGTCGGTGAGCATCGTGTATTGGGTCGCCAACGACACGTGTTGAGGTGACATGAGGCTCAGGGTATTCCTGTGTAATGCTGTGATTACGTGAAAAAACACCATTTGATGACCTACATCCTATCGATTCTCTACCATACCCCACCTAGTTATTTCCCTCGCCACAGATCAATCGACCACCCCCGATATCCACAACACAAACTGGCCTCTACTCAATGTTCACATCGTCCTCCTATGCACCTGGATACACCACCCCGTTCTCCGAACGCGATGGCGCCGATCTCGAGCCAGGTGAAGAGTGGAAGCGTAGGCTGAGGGAAGACCTTGAGCAGAGCTTCATATCTATGATTCAGGAGGCCAGAGACAACCACCAAAAACAAGTCATAGAGGGCCTCATCAGTCAGGAGCAGCTCGACGTCGAGTACAAGGAAGCACTGCAGAACATCAAGGCGTTGGCGCATGAACAATATCAGCTCGCTCTCATGAAAGAACGGAACAGGCGCCGCTGGATTGCAGGTGTTCAGATGCTTCCTGGCTGGAAAGACATCCTTCACGAGGAACAACGGAATATCATGAGGCAAATTAGCAATATCGATAACTCTGCCCGGGTTGGTGAAAACATAACAGATGGACGGGGCACTAACGGATCTGCATACACCACCACGTCCTCCAAATGCGACGGCGCCGATCTGGAGCCGGACGAAGAGTGGAAGCGTAAGCTGAAGGAAGACATTGAGCAGAGCTTCAGATCTATGATTCAGGAGGCCAGAGACCACCAGCTAGTACAGCTCAAGGAGGGCACCGTCAGTCGGGAGCGGCTCGACGTCAAGTACAAGCAAACATTGCGCAATATCAAGGCGTTGGTGGAGGAACAATATCTGCGCGCTCTCATGAAAGAACGGAATGAACGCCACTGGAGTGCAGGTGTTCAGATGCTGCCAGGCTGGAACGACATCCTCCACGAGGAACAGCAGAAAATCATGAATAGCATCAAGCAAACTAACCATTCCGATAACCCTGCCCACGCTGCTGAAAATCCCACAGATGAACGGGGCACTAACGGATCCTTACCATCGTCTGCTACTGCAAGTGCTCCTCGCCATGGGTCTGAATCAGAGTCGTCTGACTTACCCCCAACCCGCGAAGCTCCAACCCGCGACAGGACCTGGTCTCGAACCTTGTCCTCGCCCTCCTCTACCGACCGCTGCAGGCAGGACAACACCCAGAGCAACTCATCACGAGACCGTGAAGATCAAGTACCGCGGTCAAGCCTATCTGAAAATTTCTCAGATGCCGCACTCACCCAAGATCCAGAGGAACAACACCCCCTGTCATCACGCTCTTCCTCAGGCAGACCACAGCCCAACTCTGAAAAACCATGGGATTCCTTGTTGGGCAGGTCCAGCACCTCGATACCCTCTGTCTCTTCTGCCGATCGTCATCACTTTGGTCGTTCCCCCCCCAAGAGTGCTACTCCTACCTCGTCGAAGGAGGAGCTTACGCGCAGGGAGGCAGAGTTCAACCTGTTGCAAGCTCAATTCCAAAAGCGAGCAGAAGAAATCAAGCGCACTTGTGCTGAAGAACGCAAACACCAAGACCGCGGTCCTGTCATTGGGTCGGAGAGTTGGGACCGTCCGCAAATGGAGAAAAAGGAGGAGCAGCTTAAAGACGATGAATTGAGTTCAACTTCAGAGGAGGAGAGTGAATATGACAACGACGATGTCGGTGTAAAGGCCCGCGAGCTCGAACTGGAGTCGCAGTGTCTCGAGCGGGAACGCAGAGAGGCGGACACGAAGATCTGGGAGCAGGCGTTGAAGTTGCAAAGGCTTAAAGACGAGGAGCAGGGGATGGTGGAGGAGGCGAGGAAGATCGACGAGGAGGTGGGGCAGAAGGAGGAGGAGCTACGGCGGAAGGAGGAGGAAGATGAATTGGTAGAGGCGAGACATGCTTCGGAGCATCTCGCAGTTGAAGTGAGGAAGAGGGAGGAAGAGACGAAGAGAAAAGAGGAGGCGGTGAAGAAACGAGAGCAGGATGGGAGGAGGAAGGCGGAGGATGCGCGCAAGTTGAAGTCGGAGGCGGCGAAGAAGGTGGAGGAGATTAAGGGGAAGGAGGGAGAGCCGAGGTTCAAAGAGGCGGAAACAAAGAAAAAGGAGGAGCAGCTTGAAGTGGATGAATGGGGGAACCGAGAGTTGAAGTTGCTGGCTCAGGCTACGCAGAACGCACGTGAGGCAAAGAGGGCAAAGGAGACTATTAAGAAGTTGGAAGAGGAAACCCAGAAGAAGCTGCTCCAGATCCAGGAGAGAGAAGTTGCTTTGCTTCTCCGTGAGGAGGAGCTTCAGCGCCGGGAGGCTCAGGCCAAGTTGAAGGCGGAGGAGAAGGCGAGGAAGATCGATGAGGAGCTACGGCGGAAGGAGGAGGAAGCTAAATTGGTGGAGGCGAGACGCACACCAGAGCGTTTCGCAGTTGAAGCGAGGAAGAGGGAGGAAGAGACGAAGAGAAAAGAAAAAGAGCTGAAGCAACGGGAGGAGGATGGGAGGAGGAAGGCGGAGGATGCGTGCAAGTTGAAGTCGGAGGCGGCGAAGGAGGCAGAGGAAATTAAGAGGAAGGAGGCAGAGCTGAAGCTCAAAGAGGCGGAAACGAAGAAAAAGGAGGAGCAGCTTGAAGTGGATGAATTGAGGAGCCAAGAGTTGAAGTTGCTGGCTCAGGCTACGCTGATCGCACGTGAGGTGAAGAGGGCAAAGGAGACTGTTAAGAAGTTGGAAGCGGAAACCCAGAAGAAAGAGCTCCAGATCCAGGAGAGAGAAGCTGCTTTGCTTCTCCGTGAGGAGGAGCTTCAGCGCCGGGAGGCGGAGGCCAAGTTGATGGAGGAAGAGTCAAGGCGGGAGGAATGGCGACGAAAGAAGGAGGAAGCACGCAAGGCGGCCAAACGGAGAGAAGAGGAAGCGAGATGGCAAGAGGAGGAAGCGATCAATCGGAGAGACGACGAAGCTCGCATAGTGGCCAAACGGAAAGAGGACGAGACTCGCCCCGCCAGGGAGAGGAACCGCCGAGAACAGGCGGCCCAGCGCCAGCAACAGGAAAGCGAGCGGCAGTTCCACGAGGACAAGTTCATCGCCGGCCTTGAGCTTGATCCCACACCCCATACCTTTGTCCGTTCGGGTTACTCTGCCTTCTCTAACAGCGAGCGGATGCGTCCCCAAGCAGACTCCCACGACGACCAGCAAGAAAAAATCCGCCGCCAGCAAGAAAAGGTCGAGACTGAAATCCAATTGCTGAAACTCTCATCTCGAGAAGAAGTAATGCCCGCATGGCAAAATTGGCGTGCAGAGGTGAACCACCAGCGCCCTCCTCGATCCAATAACAGCGACGCATCGCAGGAGAGATCTAGGGTGAGTCAACAACATCCTCAAGTCTCTCCCACAAAAGCTTCATACGCACCGCCTGCGAGTATGCCCATGCCATGGATTCTTCAGGTGCCAATAGTCCCCGGAAGCCCACTATCTCAGTGCATTCCTCCCAAATTTATGGATACTTCTGACCGTCTAATATTTTTATGTAGAATGCCGAAAGAGCGAGTGATAAATCCACCCAGTAGGGAGTACCTTGCAACGAAGTCGGTGGATAATGCACCCGATCGTACGAATGTGATTCCGCGAGAGTGCGTCTCAGAACTTCATGCCTGGTTCTCGTTGTAATACATCTCTCTCTTAACAGGGTATTAGAACCCATAGAAACAGGATTCCCTGCTGCTCGGATACGGAATTCTATTAACCCTTCTGTACCACATCGACCATTGGATCTCTCTTCGGCAACTTCTGAAATCGCTCGCGAGGATGAGCCAGAATCACCCACCACATCCAACGTATACCAAGCGGTGACAAATTGATGGCACTAGTTTGAACAGTGCCAGCTCAACACCGTGGACGAGTTTCATAGGATCCCGTCATTCTATCGGGTCAAGTGTGTTTTCTGAGTCATTCTCCATCGCATCTCTACCTACGGAGGTTCTGTCTGCAGAGGTTGAGTGTCCTCCAACGCCTTTTTTTACAGATGAAATTCCCAGAGGACTCACGCCAATTGCTGAATCGCCATTCTTCGCTACTCAAGCGCCTAAGCGCTCTGCTCCTAAGAATCTGTACCCAATACAGAATTCACGCTTCCCTAACAATTCCGCTTCCTTGTTGAATTTTAACTTGGCCCAACACACACCAATTTCTACTGGATCCATACGGCGCGGATATTGGAACCGCCGCGGGGACCATCTAACACGGGATGGTTACGTTGTGTTCCCTCCGCCGAAGATGCAGTATCCCGAGGAGTTGAGGGCGTATCCCTTCGAGACCCGAGGGTACCAAGATCATAGTGGAATGTTTATTGCGTATGTTAGACGCCTGGAGCATCCACAAAGCCTGTCGAAACATGGCAAACCGCCGGAACGTCCCTACGAATCGGTATGCTTTTTTGGCTCTTGCTGGGGTGTTGAACAATGGTTGCTGATTTTGGCGTATCCTGATTTCAGTTTGTGACCTATGTATAAGCTACTCATTCGAGGCTGCTTATGCCTTTAGTAGATACTCGATCACACGGCTAAGTAGGACCCATTCAAAATGGACACGCAAATGGCCGAGGCAGAATTATCTCAACTACTTCGTTTCGGTAGGCATTGGTGAGATACAGGCTCGAGGGAGGTCCCTGTAATTCTTCCCCACCCGTCAGGCTCATTACCATCCAGATGATGGACCATCTGGGTTTATATAGGACTTGGACTCATCACAATTTAGAGTAGTGAATTCTGTTCATTACGAACATCGTTTGGCTTATCCAAATAGAAAGCCTGTATTTGTATGTCTGGAAAGTCGCTTCATCCTCAATATGATAGATTGAACGTCTTGGATCAGTGCAAACCTGACCGCTGCAACTCACAAACCGAGAGAGCAAAATAAAATAACTCCTACATCTCTCTTCGGGCAAGAACCCATCCTCGATGTCATATTATTATCATCACTATCTGCCTAGGAGTTCAAAATAGGAGAGACTTGTTGTATATAGTGGACTCGTATATTGGCCTCGATGTATGGGATGTATATGGCGCTCGAGAAATGAAACGGTGGGCTGGCTGCGAGTTTGGGTACCCCATCTTTCTCTGTCGTCAGACATAGCGGCGGCGAGATGCTTGACTACCATTATGAGAACTTTGACGTTTGTGAACAAGAACAACAACTGCTTACTTGATCGATGACACCCTCGAGGATGACAGGAAAATTCCAATTTCCAAGTACTAGTGGGAAATGAGTTTCAATCAAACACAATATTTTTTTATTTATAAAACACGGTGGGGTCAATGCGTGCCGTGAAGTCAATGCCAGCCCATGGGCTTGACCATGGCCACTATGCTCGAATGCAACCTTTCCTGCCTGGGCTGTGAGGTTACGAAAGTACATATTCTGGCTCTCGTGATTGAGTTGGACAGACATAACCGCCATTGATGGCGGCGCAGGTCTTTTTGTTGTTTTTCGCTTGTTGTTTCCGCAGGCGGCAAGGGATGTAGTAAGGCGAAGACAATGACGTAGCATACCACTTCATCGCAGAATGCGGCAGCTAAACTGCCACGGCTGGGTGCATCGTAGGGGAATGGTGTGTTGTCGTGGCAGAGGGTCCTCATATGTTGCCATCATCCAGTGTACAGAGTGCATAAGTGGGTGATGCGCCTCTTAACGCATTTTTGGTGTTAGTGTATGGCAGGGAAAGTAGGTGAAGGGAGGTGGACAGTCATGCAGGTCACCGGTCACCCCTCACGTTTCCTACCTGCCCCAACTCATATGCCCTCCTGAAATCTATCGACGTCACAGAATGTGGCCTACATCCCTCACTGGAGGGGAAAGGCCAGGTGAATTCGGGTGTGGAGGGACCTAAAAAGAATGTAGTCCAATACACATATATTAAATAGGTAAATTAATTACCTACCTTGTAATGCGTCCTGCTGTGTTCGTTGAGTCTAGAGGGATGCTGCAGGAGTGGTGGACAGCGATCAACAATGTTGATCACGGTTGAACGTTGAACGTTGAACGCGATCACTCATTACATAATATTCACTCACTATCCCGAGCTGCCAAAACGCATACCCTGTTGGAATTTCGGGAGGCTGTGCGAGCATGCGCAATGCGCCCGATCTCCGGATTCAAGGTACCCTTATTGTTCTTCGGGGTATTTTACCTTTATCCCCTTTTATTTGTAGTTTACAGTATATATACGAGGATCTGTATTAT
>Ga0307513_10005387_pt1 | contig 16920 bp, 13 predicted proteins | sample 15_EM_MG_FD_202174 | JGI IMG/M metagenome (GOLD analysis project Ga0307513, IMG submission 202174) | Populus trichocarpa ectomycorrhiza microbial communities from riparian zone in the Pacific Northwest, United States - 15_EM | ecosystem: Host-associated > Plants > Roots > Unclassified | place... | reverse complement strand
CACCGGCCGCATCCTCACGTTCATGATCTGCGTGGTGGCCTCCGACGTCGGCGGCTACACGGCCGGTGTGCTGGCCGGCAAGCATCCGATGGCGCCGACGATCAGCCCCAAGAAGTCGTGGGAAGGGTTCGCCGGATCGCTCGTCTCGGGCATGGCTGCCGGTGCGTTGTCGGTCGCCCTCCTGCTCAACGGCCACTGGTGGGCCGGCGCGTTGACCGGGGCGTTGCTGGTGGTGAGCGCCACGCTCGGCGACCTGATCGAGTCGATGATCAAGCGCGACATCGGCATCAAGGACATGGGCAACACGCTGCCCGGCCACGGCGGGCTCATGGACCGGCTCGACTCGCTGCTGCCCACGGCGCTGGTGGCCTGGGCGGCGCTGACCCTCGTCGTGCCGGGGTGATGGGGCGGGCTCGTCCGGTCCCGAAGCCGATCCCCAGCCCGAACATCTGGCATTGGCCCGACGTCTACGCGGTGGAGAACGCCGCCCAGGACGTCGACGGAGCGATCTGGACGGCGTTGCGGGAGCTGGCGCCGTTCGCCGGTCGGGACGTCGTCGACGTGGGCTGCGGCGAGGGCTTCCACCTGCCGGTGTTCGCGGCGGAGGCCGCCTCGGTGGTCGGGGTGGAGCCGCATCCGCCGCTGGTGCGCCGCGCCCGGGCCCGCGGTCTGGACGTGCGGGAGGGCAGCGCCGAGCGGTTGCCGCTCGCCGACGCGAGCGTCGATGTGGTGCACGCGCGCACCGCGTACTTCTTCGGGCCGGGGTGCGAGCCGGGTCTGGCGGAAGCCGAGCGCGTGATGCGGCCCGGTGGGGTGCTCGTCGTCGTCGACCTGGACGCGACCGTGCCGCCGTACGGCGAGTGGATGCGCGCCGACCTGCCCCGCTACGACCCGCTCGCGGCGGAGCGGTTCTTCGCCCGGCAGGGCTTCACGATGCAGCGGATCCGCACGACCTGGCGCTTCCCCGACCGCCGCACCTGCGAGAAGGTGCTGCGCATCGAGTTCTCCGCGGCGGTGGCCGAGCGGGCGATCGCCGCTGTGGACGGGGTGGAGCTGCCGGTCGGGTACCGGCTGCACGTGCGGCGCGCGGGACTACATCTTCAGTGAGCGGCCCAGGGTCGTAACCACACCGTGACCGCGCCGTCGCTACCTTGGAGGCATGCGCGATCAGCCGACCGTGCCCAACCGAGGGCCCAAGCGGGGCCCCGCTGCGGTCCCGCCCCCACGCCCGGAGCCCGCGACCGTGCGGCGCTCGGTCCCGCCGCCCAGGGCGCAGCCCGTGCCGCCGCGGCCGCAGCCGACGTTGAAGGCCCCCGTGCCCGACCTGGACCGGCCGGAGCCGGCTCGGCCCCGGCCGCCGCGGCCCACGCGGCGGGTCCGGCCGATGGCACTGCCGCTCCTTTTGCCGGCGCTGGGCGGGGCGTGGTGGGCGGTCGGCGCGGCCGCGCTGCCGACCGGTCCGGGCACGTTGGTGCTCGCGCTGGGTCTGTCGCTCGCCGTGGCGCTGGGGATCGCGCTGCACCGCCGGTTCGGCCGCGGGGCGGCGCTGCCGCCCGGCGGTCGGTTCCGGGTGCTGCGCATCGCCGGCGTGGCCGTGGCGGGGATCGTGCTGGGTGGCATGGGCCTGCGGCTGCTGGGCCTCGGCGAGGCCGCCATGCCGCTCGCCTGCGGTGTCACGGCGTTGGCCCTGTTCGCCTTCGTCCGGCTGGTGGACGAGCGGTTGGTGCTGGCCCTCGGCGGGGCGCTTCTGGTGCTCGCTGCCGTGGGCGCGTCGCTCGCGTTCGGCACGCCCGGCGCGTTGTACCCGCAGGGTCTCGTCGGTATGGGCGCCGGCGCGTTGTGCTGCGTGGCCGCCGCGGTGCGCGGTGGCCTGGTGACGGAGCTCCTGGGCCGCCGGCGCACCTGACGCCCCGCTCACGCACACCGTCGTGTGCCTACGCACATGGTCGACCGTGTGCGTGGGCACCTCACGGTGTGCGTGAGCGATCTCCCTACGCGACCGCTGCCGCTTCGGCCGCCACCGGGGTGACGATGCCGGCGGCTCCGTCCACCGTGATCCGGTCGCCGGTGGAGATGGCGATCGTGGCGTCCGGGACGCCGACAACGGCGGGGATGCCGTACTCGCGGGCTACGACGGCGCCGTGCGAGTTGGACCCGCCCATCTCCATGACGAGGCCACCTGCGGTGAGGAACAGCGGCGTCCAGCCCGGGTCGGTGGACGGGACGACGAGGATCTCGCCGGGCTCCAGGTGCGCGCCGACCGGGTCGAGCACCACCCGCGCGATGCCGGTGACGGTGCCGGCCGAGGCCGCGGTGCCGGTCAGTGCTCCGTCGGCGGCAACGGCGATGGTGGCCTGCGCCTCCGGCTCGGTGCCGTCGGAGAGCACGATCCGGGGCACGTGGCGGCGCTGCATCTCGCGGTCGTACTCGGCGCGGCGCTCGAGGATCTGCTCGCGCAGGTCGGCCCCACCCACCGCCTCCCGCAGCTCGCCCACACCGAGCCAGACGACGTCGTCGGCGTGGTCGAGCAGACCGCGCCCGACGAGGTCGCGCCCGACGGCGACGAACTCGGCCCTGGCCACGGCGAACAGCCGGACCAGGTAGTCCTTGTGCGTCTCGCGCAGCCCGGCGAGCTCCCGCATCCGGTGCAGCGCCCAACCGGTCAGGGCGGCCCGGACCGCCGAGCGCTCCCGCACGGCCGCCACCACCTCTGCCACGGTCGCTTCGGCAGCCGCCGCGCCGCGGGCGAACATCGCGTCGGGAGCCTGCGTGTGATCGGTGAGGCGCAGGTAGTTGGCGATCACGCCGAGCACGTACGTGGGATCGTCCCACCAGCGGGGCATGCCGAGGTCGATCTCCGCGACGGCGCGATGGCCGTGTGCCTTCAGGAACGTGGTGAGCCCGTCCTGGGCGACGCCGGGCAGCAGGCCGTCGGCCCACCGGGTGGCGAGTTCCGCGGGCGGCGCCTCGGCCAGTGCACGGGCCGACTCGGGATCCTCCCGGAGCCGGACGGCGAGCGCCCACAGCTCCAGGTCCATCTCGGTGGTGCCGTTGTACGGCAGCGACCGCAGGAGCTCGTGGACGGTGCCCGCCTCGATCGCCGGGCCGGCCAACAGGCGTGCCAGACCCAGCATCGCGAAGCCCGCACCCGCGGACGGGACGACGGTCGGCAGCATCGGGAAGCAGTCGGCCAGCACAGCCTGGGCGTGCTCGATCCGTGCGAGCGAGGCAGTGCCGTCGGGCAGCGGGGTGCGTGCGTAGACGCCCGCCCCGATCCGGTCGATGCGCCCCCGGGCGGCCCGCGGGCTGGCGAGAGCCAGCAGCATCTGCGGCGGGATCCGGTACCGGAACGCGACCCGCGCGACCTTGCGGATGAACGTCCGCTCCGAGCCCGGCCGCGGCGCGAACGCCGGATCCTCGACGAGGCGCTCGATGACGACGCCGGATCGGGCTTCCATCACGCCGAGGACCTTGGGCAGGAGCCGGCGGCCGACCTTGTTGCGGATCCCCTCCGTGAAGTCGATGAACGTCCGTCCGCCGGCCGTGGCGAACGCCGGCGGGCCGGTCTCGTCGTCGGCCGGGATCCCGAACCCCTCGCGCGATGCCGTGGCCGCGACGGCGCGGAAGGAGGCGATGCCGAGCGGGGTGATGGGTCGGGTGAGGCCCTGCGCGAGGCTGAAGTTCATGTACGCCCGGCGGCCGGGCCGGTTGGCCGCCGGCACGGGGTACAGGGTGGTGATCGGGCGGGCCTGCGTGAGCAGCAGCGCGCCGCTGGTGTCGAGCGCCCACTCGATGTCCTGCGGGCTGCCGTAGTGCCGCTCGACCGCGCGCCCCAGGGCGGCGAGCTCCCGCACCTGCGCGTCGGTGAGCGCGTGGCCGGTGTCGGCGGCGAGTTCGACCCGTTCCGTGCCGCCGCCGGGCAGCGCCCGGATCGCGACGGCCTTGTCGCCGGGGGAGTAGTCGATCACGGCGTTGTCGATCGGGCTGCCCTCGACGGTGATGTGGTCGGGGTTGACCGCGCCGGAGACGACGGCTTCCCCGAGCCCGGGTGCGGCGTCGATCACGATGCGGGTGCGTGTGCCGATCACCGGGTCGGCGGTGAACAGCACCCCGGCCACCTGCACGTCGACCATCTCCTGGACGACGACGGCGAGCGCCACGGTGTGCTGGTCGATGCCGGCGCTGTCGCGGTAGGCGACGGCCCGGTCGGTCCACAGCGACGCCCAGCAGCGGCGGACGGCGTCGAGCAGGGCCTCGGTGCCGACGACGTTGAGGTACGTGTCCTGCTGGCCGGCGAAGCTGGCGCCGGGGAGGTCCTCGGCGGTGGCGGAGGACCGGACGGCGACGGGCACGTCCTTGCCGAGGGCCGCGTAGGCCGTGGTGACGGCGGCGGCGACCTCGGGCGCGATCGGCGCGGCGAGCAGCGCGGCGCGGGCGGCTCCGGCGAGGTCGGGACCGCCGGCCACGAGCACCTTCTCGATGCCGGCCGTTGCCGCAGCGTCCCGGTAGGCGGCGGTGGTGACGCAGAACGCCGGGGGCACGGCGAAGCCCGCGGCGGTGAGTTCCGCGAGGTTGGCCGTCTTTCCGCCGACGACATCGAGGTGGCGCGCGTCGGGGGAGTCGAGACCGATGACTGTCATGAACGAGAGGTTAACTCAACATGCGATGAATTCCATCGCCCGTTGCGGTGAACTGCGGGTGACGTCGGTGGGGGAGCGGGATCCCCCGCGAGCGGGAGGTCCCGCGGCCCGCGCCGGATGACGCTTCCGGCATGGACACGAACACACCCACCGGGCGCCTGCCCCTCGTCGTCGCGGGCTGGTCCGCCGGAGCCGCCGCGATCGGATCGTGGTGGTGGCTGCGGCCCGCCGACTACCCGTTCGCCCGGCCCGGCGACGACGGCTTCCCCACGCTGCTCGACTTCGTCCCGGGGACGGTCACCGCGCCGGTGCTCGTGGGCGTCGGCCTGCTCGGGATCGGCACCGTGCTCGCCCGCTCCCGCACCCTGCTGATCGCCGTCGGCGCGTTCGTCGCGGTGGCGTTCGGGCTCCTCGCGGCCGGGGTCGCGCCGCTCGCGATGGCCGGGTACGCGATGGCGATGTTCGGTCCGGTCGTGCTCGCCGGCACCCTCGTCGCCGGTGCGTGGCGCTGGCGGGGCGGTCCCGTGGCTGTCGGGGTCATGGTCGCGATCGGGGCCGCCGCTTGGTTCAGCGGGCTCGCCGATGCCGCGGTACTGCGCCGCTACGCGGATGTCATCAGCGGCAGCACGGCGAAGTTCGGACCGCCGGCAGCGCTCATGTTCCTGCTCGGTGGGGCCGTGCTCTGGGCGGTACTGGCGATGCGGACGGTGCTGGCGGGCCAGCGCCGTCCGGCGTGGGCCGAGCCCGCGTCGGCGGCGCGCTGGGGCCGGGTGGCAGCGCTCGTGGCCGCCGTGTGCGCGCTGCCGTACTTCGTACTGCGGATGCTGTGGCTGACGCCGTGGCCGCTCGACCTGACCCCTGCCGACCTGGCCGCCAACCCGGAGACGCGGCTGCACGGCCTGCTGCTCGGCCTCGCCGCACTCGCCGGCGCGGTGCTCACGCTCGGACTGATCTCACGGTGGGGCGAGGTGTGGCCGCGGTGGATGCCGGTCGTGCGCGGGCGTGCGGTGCCGGTCGCGGCCGCCGTCGTGCCGGGCGCGCTGGTCGCGGTGCTGCTCTCCGCCGCGGCGGTGCCGATCGCGATCCAGTCGATCGCCGAGGGCTCGTACGAGATGCTGCTGATCTTCCCGTTCTGGCTGTGGGGCCCCTCGCTCGGGCTGGCGGTGCTCGGGTACGCCTGGCGCCGCAGTGGCCGCCTGAGCGCCTCGTACACTTGAGCAGGTCATGAGTCTTCCGCTGGTCTTCGACGCGCCCAAGCGCGCCACCCCGCCCCGCCATCTCGCCGATCTCGAACCCGACGAACGGCGGGCCGCGGTGGCGGAGCTCGGGCTACCCGGGTTCCGGGCCGACCAGGTGTCGCGGCACTACTTCGGGCGCTTCACCGCGGATCTCGACGCGATGACCGACCTGTCCGCCGATGCGCGCGAAGCACTGCGGCCGCTGTTGCCGTCGCTGGTGCAGCCCGTGCTCGAACAGGCCTGCGACGACGGCAGGACCCGCAAGACCCTCTGGAAGGGCCATGACGGCACCCGCGCCGAGTCGGTGCTGATGGCCTACCCGGACCGCGCCACGGTGTGCGTGTCCAGCCAGGCCGGCTGCGGGATGGCCTGCCCGTTCTGCGCCACCGGGCAGGGCGGGTTGCAGCGAAACCTGTCCACCGGCGAGATCGTGGAGCAGGTCCGGCAGGCCGCGGCGGCTGCCCGCGACGGGGCGCTCGGGGAGCCGATGCGGCTGTCCAACATCGTGTTCATGGGCATGGGGGAGCCGCTCGCCAACTACAAGCGGGTGGTGGCGGCGCTGCGGCGCATCACCGAGCCGGCCCCGTCCGGGCTGGGGATCTCGCCGCGCGGCATCACCGTCTCGACGGTCGGGCTGGTGCCGGCCATCGACAAGCTCACGGCAGAGGGCATGCCGGTCACCCTGGCCGTCTCGCTGCACACCCCCGACGACGAGCTGCGCGACACGCTGGTGCCGGTGAACAACCGGTGGAACGTCGCCGAGGTGCTGGCCGCGGCCCGGCGCTACGCCGTGGCCACCGGCCGACGCGTGTCCATCGAGTACGCCCTCATCCGCGACGTGAACGACCATCCATGGCGCGCCGACCTGCTCGGGCAGCGGCTCGCCAGGGAGATCGGCACCAAGCGCGTGCACGTCAACCTCATCCCGCTCAACCCCACCCCGGGCAGCGAGTGGGACGCCTCGCCCCGACCTGTGCAGGACGAGTTCGTGCGCCGCGTGCAAGCCGCCGGTGTGGCCTGCACCGTGCGCGACACGCGTGGCCAGGAGATCGCCGCGGCCTGCGGCCAGCTGGCGGCCACGGGCGGCTGAGGCCTGGCAGGCTCATCCGTCGGCGACGGGCTTGCGCCGCCACACCACCCATGCCCACGCCAGCACCGCGATCCAGCCGGCCGTGACGACGCTCCCGACGACGCGGACGGCCACCGGGGTGAGCGCGTCCGCAGGGGTGCGCGCCGGGACACCCCACGGAGCCACAAGCAGTGTGGCGGGGCGATCCGTGCGTTCCGCATAGATCGTCTCCACCACGCCGTCCGGGCAGCGCGCCGTCGCCACGGTGACGTAGGCGGTCCCCTCGGAGTCGAGCACGGACCGCGCGTCGTGGGTTGAACACGTGATCACCTGGCCGACCAGGCCCAGCGTGGAGTCACTGATCGCGACCGGCCCGGTGATCACCGTGGCGACGCCGAGGGCCAGGACCGCGAGGAACCGCGGTCCTGGCCCTCGCAGGTCCCGCAGCATCCCGCAGGCGTACACGGCGGTGACCACCATCGCCGGCAGGCCCAGGAACGCCGCGAGCCCCGCGGCGTCGCGATCCGCCACGACCAGCAGGGCGCACACCGCCATCCAGCCCGCGCCGACCAGCATCCGAGGCCCGGCGCCGATCCGACGCCACCAGGCCTTGACAAGCGCCGAGCCCGCAACGATGTGCCCCGCGAGCCAGATGCCGACGTCCACGGCGCGATCGTCGCGCCCCGCGCGGGGGACCGGTCCCTACCTCGGGACGACCCGGTTCAGCCAGGCCAGGAAGTCGGCCTCCACCTCGACCCGGTTGGTCTCGTTGAAGATCTCGTGACGGGCGTGCGGCCACACCACGCTCGTGACGTCGGTGAGCCCGGCCCCCTCCAGCCGCTGCACCAGTGCGTCCGACAGCACCAGCTGCCCGTTCACCGGGTCCTGCCCGCCGACGGCGATGTAGACCGGCAGCGACGGGCGGATGCCGGTCAGCCGCTCCGGGTCCGCGACCGCGAGGGACCCGTGGAACATCGCCTTGTTCGCTTCGGCGTCGAGTGAGAACCCGCACAGCGGATCCGCGACGTAGGCGTCGACCTGGGCCTCGTCGCGCGAGAGCCAGTCGAACTCGGTGCGGGCCGGGGCGAACGGCACGTTGTAGACGGACAGGTCGGTCGGTGCGTCGAGGTCGATCAGGGGTTCGACCAGGTCGATCGCGGCGGTGCCGGTCAGCGCCAGTGCGGTGATGTCGGCGGAGTGGTCGAGCAGGTACTGCTGGGCGGCGAACGAGCCCATGCTGTGGCCGAGCAGGACGAGCGGCAGCTCGGGGTGCTCGTCGTGGGTCTGCTGGACGAGCACATCGATGTCGTCGACGATCGCGGCCCAGCCGGCGGCCCCGATCTGCCCCGGCTCGCCGGTCATCGTCGCGCCGTGGCCGCGATGGTCCTGCCCCTGCACGAGGAAGCCGTCGGCGGTCAACGTGTCGGCGAGGTGCTGGTAACGCAGCACGTGCTCGCCCAGGCCATGGGTGAGCTGCACGATCGCGCGGGGAGGGCCGTCGGGTGCCCAGCGGTAGGTGGCGATGGTGGTGCCGTCGCGTCCCGTGACCGGGATGCGGGTGGGTGACGTCATCGTGCGCCCTTCGGAAGCTGTGCGGAACCGTCGCCCAGCCTGCCTCGCCGGTGCTGTGTCGTCCAGGTCGGTGGACGTGCGTTGCTCAGGCCGGGATGACGATGCCGCGGTCGCGGATCCGATCCCACAGGTGGTACGGCACGTCGACGACGGAGAAGACGTCGTCGACGGTCATGAAGGGCGCGGTCACCGACCGCGCCGCCGCGATCTGCTCGGCGACGGCCAGGTCGACGCCGCACATCGCGGCGATGGCCTGGGCAGGAGCGCTGTTCAGATCGACGAGCCCGCCGTCGTCGTAGCGTCGGCCCGGCAGGTCGGGGCGCCCGATGCCCAGCTCCCGAGCCATCTGCGGATCGCCGGCGGCGAGCGCGCGGGCCTCGGCGCGGCGGTTCCTGGAGGCGAGGACTGCAGCGACGGCAGGGTCGGAGCCGGCCATGGTCTCCGCAGCGGCGTCGTGGCGCAGCGATGGCCACACGTAGGGCCGGATCAGCACCGAGTGCACGCCGCCGATGATCAGGAGTCCGAAGAGCAGACCGCCGAAGTAGGTCTGCCCCGTCGACATGAACAGCACGACCACGGCTGCGGTGTAGAGCGCCGCGGTCAGAACCATGAGCGGGCGCCGGGTGCGGGTCGCGGCGTGCACGAACGGGACGAAGGTGAGGATGCCGAGGGAGAGCACCACGACGAACGGGTACCAGCGTCCCCGGCCGAGCCACGAACCTGCGCGCAGTGGTGACGGCGGCGCCTGCCGCGGGACGGGCTGGTTCATGGTTCTCCCGGGGCTCGTAGTGCGTGCACCGCGGGTTCGCCGTCGCGCGTCGCCGTGTTACCGGTGCAGGCGTGTCGCCAGCCCGTCCAGCACCCGCTCGAGCCCGTAGGTGAAGCCGTCGCGCCGGTCGTCGGCCGGATCCATGCCGCGGGTGGCGGCGTACATGTCGCGCAGCAGCGGATACGCCTGGGCGGCCCGTTCTGCGGCCGGCCACAGGTTCTCGAGGAGGGTGCGCTCGTCGGTGCCGCTGCGAGCCACGGTGATCTGCCACGCGGACTCGCCGCTGGCCACGCCGATCACGTACGCGATCAGGGTCTCGGTCGCCCGACCGGCCTCGATCAGGTCCATCCCGGCGCTCACGAAGATCGCGAGGAAGCGGTCCATGCCGATCATCAGGTTCGGTCCGAGGTAGGCCAGCCCGACTTCACCGAGCGCGCCGGCGAGCCACGGGTGCCGGGTCATCACGGTGCGCATGCTGTGTGCGGCGGTGGTGGCCGCGGCGCGCCAGTCGTCGGGCTCCTCAGGATCGGGTAGGTCGAGCTCGGCGAAGACCTCGTCGACGACGAGCTCCATGAGCTGGTCCTTGTTGGCCACGTGCCAGTACAGCGAGGTGGCGCCGGCGCCGAGCTTGGCCCCGAGCTTGCGCATCGACAGCGCTTCGACGCCATCGGAATCGAGCAGCGCGATGGCCCCGGCGACGATCTGGTCGCGGCCCAGCGCGTCCTGGGCGCGGCGCTTCGGCAGGGCTCGCGTCCACACCGACGGGACGTCCTGTTGATCGGTCGGCATGGCACCCACGATATCCCCCTTTCGAACAGTGTGCGAGCTGTCGTACAGTGTGCGAGTCACTCGAACACTGTACGAGAGGAAGCGGCCATGACCGCCACCGTCACCACCGAACCGGAGACCCGGTCCCTACGACGGGCCTGGCTGAGCCTGCTGGCCGTCGTGCTCGGCATCCTGGTCGTCCAGCTCGACGGCACCGTCGTCGCGATCGCCAACCCCGCCATCGCCGCGGACCTGGGCGCCGATCTCGCGGGCATCCAGTGGGTCACGACGGCCTACCTGCTCGTGCTGGCGGGCCTGCTCATCCCCGCGGGCAACGTCGCCGACCGCATCGGCCGCAAGAAGGCGTTCCTCATCGGGATCGGCGGGTTCTCGCTCGCGTCGCTGCTGTGCGGGCTCGCGCCGAACGTGGAGTTGCTCATCGGCGCCCGCGTGCTGCAGGCCGTCTTCGGCGCATTGCTCGGCCCGGCCGCGCTCGCCGTGGTGCGTGCCGCGTTCCCGCCCGAGAAGCTGCCGGCCGCGTTCGGCGTGTTCGGCTCGGCGTCGGCGGTCGCGCTGGGCGGTGGCCCGCTGCTGGGTGGCGTGCTCGTGGAGGTCGCGAGCTGGCACTGGGCGTTCTTCGTGAACCTGCCCTTCGGCATCATCGCGATCGCCGTCGGCCTCGCCGTGCTCGACGAGTCCGGCGAGCGCACCCGCAGCCCGCTCGACCTGCCCGGCGCCGTGACGCTGACCCTCGCGCTGATCGCGATCGTCTGGGGTGTGACGCACACACAGCCGGTCTTCGTCTCGTGGAACGGGCTGGGCGCGCTGGTACTGGGCCTGGTGCTGCTGGCCGTGTTCGTGGTGATCGAGCGGCGCAGCCCGCACCCGATGGTGCCGCTGGAGCTGTTCGCCAACCGGACCTTCGCCGTCGGTTCGGTGCTCACCGCCGTCACGATGGTCGCGTTCTTCGCCGTGCTCTTCTACCTGACGTTCTTCCTGCAGAACACGCAGGGCCGCACGGAGATCGCGACCGCGCTCGCGCTGCTGCCGCTCACCCTCACGTTCCTGGTGTCGTCGCCGGCCGCGGGTGCGCTCTCCGCCCGGATCGGGGTGCGCCCGACGCTGGTGCTCGGCGCGGTCTTCATCGCCGGCTCGCTGACCCTGTTGCTGTTCCTCGGCGTCGACTCCGGCATCGGCATCCTGCTGCCGGCGCTCGTGCTCGCCGGGTTCGGCATCGGCTTCCTGATGATGCCGGCCGCGGCCCTCGTGGTCGGCAGCGCGCCCGTCGAGCAGGCCGGTGTGGTCTCGGGCATCCAGCAGTCGCTGCAGCAGCTGGGCAGCACGCTCGGGGTGGCCGCGTTCGGCAGCGTGCTGGCCGCGACCACCACCGCCCGGCTCGCCACGGCGAGCACCGACCCGGCGGTGGCGGCCGCGCTCGCCGATCCGGTCGTGCAGCAGGGGGTCCAGCTCGGGTTCGGCCCGGCGAGCGCTGCGGGCGTGCCGCAGCAGGTGGTCGCCGAGGTCACCCGGATAGCGCACGAGACGTTCGTCTCCGGTATCCACACCGTCTTCGGGGTGGGCATCGCGGTGGCGATCGTGGCGGGTCTGCTCGCCCTATGGATCCGCACCCCGGAGGCGTGACGAGCAGCGGCCGCGCCCGGACGGGGCGCGGCCGCTGTCGTCAGCGCAGGTGCAGCAGCACCGCGGCGGTGCCGAGCCGCGGGATCTCGACGGTCACCCGGGAGTCGGTGACCGGCAGCTCGGCGATCGGGTCGCCGAGGAACGTCGCCGTGGCCGCCCCGGCAACCGGCACCCCGATCTCGACGGGCACCGCCACCGGCTCGTCGGCGAACGACTGCAGCCGCAGGAGCACGGCGCCGGGCTCCTGCCCGGACACCGCGATGAGCCGCACCCGGTCGTCCCGGACGCGCAGGAGCTGCTGCTCCGGTGTCGGGTCGGGCGCCGCGGGGCCCGACGCGAGCACGCCCTGCACCGGGATCACCGCGTCCTCCGCGGTCCGGATTCCCAAGCCCGCCGAGGAGATCTCCTCGCCGGCCCGGCGCACCCCCACCGCGTAGTTGAACGAGGCCGTGAACCCCTGCTGGGACGGGAAGTTCGTGTCCCAGACGTTGTTGTGCACCCACGAGTAGACGGTCGCCGGCTCGCGGGGGCTGGTGGAGTCGGGGAACGGCGCGTACGGCAGCGCGATCGTCTGCGGGTGGACGAGCGGGGCCTCGTCGGTCACCCACGCGACGGCGTTCTCGCCGTCCTCGACGCTGACCCAGTTCCGCACCGCCCGCATGTGCTGCGGGGCGCCCGGCACGTGCTCCAGCCCGTCGCCGGTGAGACCGCCGCTGATCTCGTACCGGACGACCGGCTCCTGCGCGGCGAAGGGGAACGCGAAGAAGGCGCTCTCCTTCGTCATCGTGGTGGGCTTGGAGAGGCGGTTCTCGATGTCCAGGCGCGGCTGGTCGTGGCGCAGGCGCAGCGTGGTGCGGCCCCAGCGCACCCCGTCGGCGCCGAACTCGTAGACCAGTCGCTGCTCGGTGTCGGTGACGACGTGCTCCAGGAACGCCGCCGGCCGGGCCGGCGTGCGGCTGCCGAGCAGCTCCAGCTCGGCCGAGACCGAGGTCTTGTTCGACTGGTGGTTGTAGCCGCCGGCGGTCGTGTAGGTGTCGTAGACGTAGGCGTTGAAGCCGACGGTCGCATCGGTGTTCACCAGCTCCCGCCCGGTGGCGAGCTCGACGACCGACGCGATGCATGCGCGCGCCAGGTCCACCCGTACCCGCAGGTGCTCGTTCTCGATGACCAGCGGATCAGTCGGGTCGGGGTACTCGACGGGTGACTGCGCCGCCACCTCCACCACGTCGAGCCGGACGAGCCCGAGCGGCGGCAGGTCGGGGACGTGCACGGTGACGATGCGGCCGGCGTCGCGGTGGTTCGGGTTCTGCTGCCCCGTGATCGTGACGGGCAGCGCCTTGCCGGTGCGCCCGTCGCGCACCTCGATCTCCCGGTCGAGCGGCACGCGGCTCTCCCGCACGAACAGCCGCACCTGCGCCGAGCGGGCGGAGCCGACGGTGTTGGCGGCGTAGTAGGTGACGGCCGCCTCGGAGTTCGCCGGCAGCACCTCGCCGAGCTTCGCCGCGGCGTGGTCGGTGAAGGTGGTGGCGTCGTCCTGGGCGTGGATGCCGTGGGCGTACTTCCAGTGCCACTGCTGCTCGCCGGAGGTGAAGCCGCTGTCGCCGTCGGTCCACGGGTCGGCGGCGCCCCAGGTGTGCTCGTTGAACAGCGAGACCGATGAGTAGACCTTCGTCGACTGGGCGAGCTCGTCGGGCAGCGCACCGCCGCCGAGCAGGGCGGACATGCCGCTCATGGTCTGCGCGGCCGGCACGGCGGCCTGCGCCTTGCGGGTCATGGCCAGCGGGCGGGCGCCGGAGCCGACGCCCTCCACCCACCAGTCGCCCCAGTCGCCTTCGAACTCCTGGACGCGGTCGCCGAGGCGCTCCTCGGCGTCGCGGAAGAAGTCCTCGTTGCGCGACATCCGCAGCTTCGGGAACAGCCACGTGTCGTTCCACCGCTCGACGGTGTCGGCCATGATCAGCCGCGGCGGCGCGTTGTCGCCGAAGTGGCCGTGCACGCGCAGGTGCAGGACGTCCCACGGATAGGGATCGCGGTCGGTGACCTCGGGTCCGTGCCAGCCGAACATCCCCGGCGGGAACGGGTACGGGTTGCCGGCCAGCGCCGTGAGGTAGGCCGGGAGCATGCCGTCGACCTGCTCGTAGGAGGTGTCGAAGCCCAGCACCGAGCCTTCCATGTAGGCCAGGCCGTGCGGGCTGTCGGTCATCCACACCAGCACCTTGTTGCCCGCGGGGGAGCGCCACCGGAACAGCCGCGGCAGGTGCTGCCCACCGTTGAGGTGTGGCACCGAGCGGCCCGCCCAGTTGTGCGCCACCGACAGGTACCGCACGCCCAGCTGGGCCAGCGCGTCCGGCAGCCCGGCGACGGTGCCGGGCACGTCGGTCTGCATGGCGGAGGTGAACTCGATGCCGTACGTGTCGCGCACGGAGCGCGCGAGGCGCAGCAGCTCGTGTAGCTCGTCGGTGGAGCAGGTGTCGGTGTGCAGGTTGTACGGCAGGGCCGTCAGCTCGATCTGGCCCGCCTTCACGTACTCGATGAACTCCGCGACGCGCTCCGGCGAGCGCGCGGCGATCCACTGCTCGAACGACCACAGCGACTCGACGGCCCAGCGGAACTTCGCGTCGTCGGGCCGGTCAGTGGTGGTGCGCACCAGGTCGAGGCACGAGTCGAGGAATGCGACGTGCTCGGCGAGCACCGTGCCCTGCGGATCCGTGTAGCCGATGTCGAGGTGTGAATGGTGCACGAGGTGAATCGTCCACTCGCGTACCGGTTCGAGCCGGATCGTGATGCTTCCGGCAGCGTCCAGCTCCGGGACGGTCAGTTCCACAGCGGTGGGGGAGTCGACCGCCGGCAACAGCAGCCGCAGCGAACCCTCCGGCCCGTCGACGCCCTCGACGGGTACGGCGGTGCCGGACGCCGTGCGCACCACGACGTCGCCGGCCGACACGTCCAGACCCTCGACGCGGATGGCCTGCTGGCGCCCGCCACCGGGTGTCGCGCGCAGCAGGCCCTCCGCGATCACGCGGACGGTGCGCCCGCCGAGCGTGCCGCGGCCGGCCGCGGCCAGGTCGACCATGCCCTCCTTGGCCTTCTCGGAGGACCATGGGGTGGCGGCGATCAGTGCCTTGGTCGTCATGGAAGAGCAGGACCTTCCCTACGAGGTGAGCTTGAGGTTGGTGGTGAAGAACCGCTGGAACACGAAGAACAGCAGGACCGTCGGGATGGACGCCACCAGCGCGCCCGCCAGCACCACGGGCGGGCCGACGGTGGAGTAGGTGCTGGTGAGGTCGGCGAGCGCGGCCATCGCCGGCCGCACGTTCGGGCTGGTCGAGAGCGTGATGCCGAACAACAGGTCGTTCCAGATCCAGGTGAACTGGAACAGGAACGCCGCGAGCATCGCGCTGCGGGCGAGCGGCAGGTGCACGGAGAAGAACATCCGCACCCAGCTGGCGCCGTCGAGCTGCGCGGCCTCGCGCATCTCCCGCGGCACGGTGGTGAGGTAGTTGCGGATCACGAAGAACGCGAAGGGCACGGCGAGCCCGGCGTAGATCAGCAGCATCCCGTACTGCGTGTCGTAGAGCGACAGCGTCGCGTACCCGCCGAACAGCGGCGCGAGGAACATCTGCAGCGGCAGGATCGTGCCCACGTAGATCACCCAGAACCACACAGCGGGGCGCTTCACCGGCATCACCACCACCGCGAACGAGGCGAGCGCGGCCACGAGCACCGCCAGCAGCGCGCCGAGCAGCGCGTACATCAGGCTGTTGAGCATCCCGGCGCCCACGTTGGCCGTGGAGAAGGCTTCACCGACGTTGTCGAAGAAGCCCCACGACGTCGGCCACCACGAGGGCGAGCCCGTGTACTCCGCGGCCGGGGTGAAGGCGTTCACCAGCAGCAGCCAGCTCGGCACCAGCCACAGCAGTGCCGTCGCCACGATCACGACGTTCTTGACGACCCGTCCCATCTCGACTCCCTCAGGTGGTCCGCAGCTGGCGGCGCAGGTACACCCACGAGGCCGCGACGACGATGATCGTGAGGATCACGGCGACGGCGGCGCCGACGCCGTAGCGGGCGAGCGTGAACGTCTCGCGGTACATGGTCAGCGCCAGCGTCTCCGACGCCGTGCCGGGCCCGCCCTGGGTCAGCAGCCAGACGATGTCGAACGTCTTGAGGCTGTTGACCACCGAGATGCCCACCACGACGATCGTGATCGGCCGCAGCTGCGGCAGCGTGATGTGCCAGAACAGCCGCCATCCGGTGGCGCCGTCGAGCCGCGCCGCCTCCAGGGTGGACGGCGGGATCGCCTGCAGCCCGATCAGGAACAGGATCACCGCCACCCCGGTGCCCTGCCAGGTGCTCGCCAGGATCATCACCACGGTGTTGAGCGGCCAGTGCAGCAACCAGCCCTGCTCCAGGTCGGAGAGGCCGAGGGCGGCGAGCAGGCCGTTGAGCGCGCCGTCATCGCGCAGCACGAACGTCCACACGACGGCGGTGGCCGCGCCGGAGAGTGCGTAGGGGAGCACCAGGCTGAACCGTGCGGCAGCACCCCAGCGCAGCCCGAACGTGCCGACGGCGATCAGGAGGCCGATCAGCACCGGGAAGGCCAGCGTGCCGACCACCCACATCACCGTGTTCAGCACCGTCACGCCGAAGCCGGAGCTGGTGAACAGCGTGACGTAGTTGTCGAGGCCCGCCCACGTGCGCGTGAAGCCGTTGTCGTTGAAGAAGCTGCGCCAGATCGTGTCGAGGAACGGCAGGATCATCAGCACGGCGACGAGCGCGACGGCCGGCAGCAGGAACAGCGCGAGCGTGCCGACGACACGAGGGCTGCGTCGTTCCGCGGGCGGTGCGCTGCTGTGTGCGGGCGTCTCGACGTCGGCCACGGAGGGGGTCAGGACACTCATGCCTTCCAGGCCTTCCACTCGGCGTCCGCGCGGGCCTGCAGTTTCCGCAGCGTGGCGATCCCGTTCTCCGGCGTCGGCGTGACCATGAACGCGCTGAGATCGCGCACGTTGCCCTCCACCAGCACCGGCGGGGAGGCCTCCCAGTAGCGGGTGAGCTCGCGCGGACGGGTGGCGGCGACCGTCTTGGCCAGGTCTCCCACGATGCTGCCGGCGGGCAGCGCGGCCGGGTTGGCCGAGCTGTCGCCGAGCTTGTCGACCCACGCCTGCTGCACGTCGGTGGCGAGCCAGTTCTCGGCGACGGCCATCGCGCCGTCGTGCTTGT
>Ga0307513_10005385_pt1 | contig 16922 bp, 16 predicted proteins | sample 15_EM_MG_FD_202174 | JGI IMG/M metagenome (GOLD analysis project Ga0307513, IMG submission 202174) | Populus trichocarpa ectomycorrhiza microbial communities from riparian zone in the Pacific Northwest, United States - 15_EM | ecosystem: Host-associated > Plants > Roots > Unclassified | place... | reverse complement strand
CCCACCACAGTCGTATGTCGTATCTTCAGGCGGTGGGTTGCTCGACCTGTTCCAGCGCCGCCTTGAGCTGGGACCGCGACGTGACCCCGAGCTTCGGGAAGATCCGGTAGAGATGTGACCCCACCGTCCGGTGTGAGATGTACAGGCGTTGACTGATCTCGCGGTTGGACAGACCCTCCGCCGCCATCGCGGCGATCTGGAACTCCTGTGGGGACAGTCGATCCCAAGCGCCGGGGCCGGGCTGGCCGCTGGTCTCGCCGGCCGCCCGCAACTCCTGCCGGGCCCGCTCACCCCATTGCCGTACGCCGAGCCGGTCGAAGGTCTCCCGGGCGGCCCGAAGCGGCGCCCGAGACTCCGCGACCCGCCGCCGGCGCCGCAACCAGGCGCCGTACGCGAGCTCGAGCCGCCCCCGCTCGAAACCCCACGCCGGCGGAACCGCGTCCAAGGCGCCGCGGAACAACTCCTCCGCCTCAGCCGCGTCGCCGGCGAGCACCGCACGGGCGTACCGGAGACCGATCTGCAGCACCGGGGAGGCCGCCGTCCGGTCGATCTCGTCGAGCCGCTCGGTCACCGTTCGGGCATGCTCGTGATGCCCGCTGTGCGTGGCGGCCTCCGCGAAGTAGCCGAGCGCCCAGCACTGCTGCACCCGATGATGCGCGGGGTCGCCCGGGTCGAAGATCCGCCGCAACAGCTCGTACGCCTCCGCGTACCGGCCCTCCCCGAGGGCGATCAGCCCGCGCGTGGTCTGCAGCCCCGCCGCGACCGAACTCGTCCGAGTGGCCGCCCCCGACGCCTCGATGGCCGCGATGCGCGCCTCGGCGCCTTCGCGGTCGCCGCCGAGCGCCGCGACCCGTGCCTCCGTGGTGCGGCCCGCTGCCGCCCACACCGGTTGCCCGGTCTCCAGCGCCAGCCGGGTGCTCTCCGCCGCTCCGGCCGCCGCCCGCCAGCCGCCGAGATAAGTGCCGGCCGCCGCCTGCAGCGTCAGCATCTGGACCAGCGGCCCGAGCCGGCCCTGCGCGCGGAGCTGCTCGGCCGTGGCCGCCGCTAGCCGGTCCGCGCGCTCGAAGTCTCCGACCACATAGGACGCTATGCACATCAGGCTCGCCATGCCGGCGTCGGTGCTGACGCTCGGCGCCACTTGGTCCAGGCTGTCCAGCACCATCGCGCCCCGCTCGAGCGGATAGCAGAGCGCCACGATCGCGAGCATCCGTGGATCCGTCGGCGCGACGGGCATCTGCTCCGCGGCCTCGACCACGATCCGTCGCGCCGCCGGCCCGGGATCTCCCCACCAGCACCGCCGCGCGGCCCCGACCAGCAATTGCAGCGCCAGGTCGAGATCGCCCGCGCGGGCTGTTCGCCGGGCCAGCTCGGCCGTCTCCGGTACGCCGACCGCGTCGCCCGGCTCCCCGTCGTCGAGCATCCCGCGCAGCCAGGCGATCCGCGCCCGTTCCCGGGGGCCCGGATCGAGCTGCTCCGCCTCCGTCAGCAGCTGCCCGACGAGCAGGTGCTGACCCAACTCGATGGCCATCTCGGCCGTGTCCAGCAACCGCCCCGAACGCCGGGCCGGCGCGCTGGTGAGCCGGGCCGCCCGCTCGTAGGCCGCGACGGCGATCGCCACCGCCCCGCGCCGGCGCGCCCGGGTCGCCGTCTCCTCCAGCTCGGCGGCGATCTGCTCGTCCGGCTGGATCGCGGCGGACGCCCGGTGCCAGATCTGCCGGTCGGGTTGGCCGGCCAAAATCCGGGCCCACGCCGCGTGGGCCCGGCGGCGTTCCGGCTCCGGCGCCGCCCGGTACACCGCGGAGCGGACCAGCGAGTGGCGGAACCGGAACCGGCCGCCGTCGATCTCCAGCAGCCGGGCCGCCACCGCCGGGGCGAGCGCCTCCGCCGTGAGCCGGGTGTCGCAGCTCGATCCGGCCTCGAGCACCTCGGCGAGCTCGCCGCGCCCGTCGTCGAGCGCGGCGGCGAGCAGTAGTGCGGTGGTCTCCGCCGGCAGGTCGGCCATCCGCGCCGCGAAGGCCCGCTCCAGCCGGGCGGTCAGCGGCAGCATCGCCGGCAGCACCGACGCCCCGCAGAGACCTTCGGTGCGGATCGCCTCGGGCAGTTCGATGAGCGCCAGCGGATTGCCGGCGGCGTCCTTCAGCAGCCGGTGCCGGATGGCCGGGGCCAGGTCGGGGGCGCGCTGGCGGAGCAGCCGCGCGGCGGACTCGTCGTCCAGGCCCGCCACGGTGAGCTCGGGCAGGGCCAGATCCGGGATCGTGCCGTGATAGCCGGTGCGCACGGAGGCGACCAGCGCGAGCGGCTCGGCGTCGATCCGGCGGGCGACGAAGGCGAGCACCTCGCAGGTTGGCAGGTCGACCCACTGCAGATCGTCGACCGTCAGCAGCAGCGGCGTCCGGGCGGCGCAGTCGGCGAGCAGATTGAGGGTGGCGAGGGCGACGAAGAACGAGTTCTGATTGCCGGTGACGCTCATGCCGAACGCCGCCAGGATCGCGTCCCGCTGCGGGGCCGGCAGTTCGTCGACCCGGTGCAGGATCGGCCGGAGCAGCTGGTGCAGGCCGGCGAAGGGCAGGTGGGTCTCGGACTGCACACCCACCGTGCTGAGCACGGCGAAACCGCGGGCCCGGGCATGCCCGCCGGCCGCGGCGAGCAGATGCGACTTCCCGACCCCGGCGTCGCCGCGCAGCAACAGGACGGCACCGCGCTCGGCGGCGCCGTCCACGAGCGTACGCAGCGCCTCGATCTCGCGTTGCCGACCGACCGTGGCCGGCCGAGCCGCGTCGGCGGCGATGTCGCCGTCGGCCATGCTCCGGCGTGCCGATCCCGTCTGCATGCGACCCCTCGCGCGTTGATCCCGAAACCTACGACGGCCGTCCGCCCTGCTCGGCGGCGAGCCAAGGGGGAGGAGCCGGTCCACGGCCGGGGAAATACGGCCGGCGAAGTACTGTGACGCCGATCATGTCGATGCACGACAATCGATTACTGCCGGTAATCGCGTTGGGCCGGAGCCGTGTCCGGCTAGCGTCGTCCGACTTAACCGCGGCGCTCCGGCGGCTCGCCGCGCTTCGTCGCGAACGGCAGCATATCCGCAGGTCAGTGTGGTGTCGAGGGCGCCACGGGCCGGGAAAATGAAGTCATCACGGCGGTGTGTTGTCGGGAATCGGGCTAGACGATCATGTCGCTAGCTCGAGTGGAGAAGATGACGCCGTGACAATTGACATACGATTTTCCGTGCTCGGCCCGGTCCAGGCTTGGCGCGGCGAGACGGAGATCGAGCTGGGCTCGCCCCAGCAGCGGGCCGTGCTCGCCATGCTGCTGCTGCGGGCGGGGACGCTGACCACCTTGGACGAGATGGTCGACGCCATCTGGGGTGCGGACACCCCGCGCACAGCCGGCGGCACCGTACGCACCTACATCTCCCGATTGCGGCGGATCCTCGACCCGGACGGCACCGGCGCGGTGACGATCGCGTCGCTGTCCGGTGGCTACACGCTGCGAGTGCCCGCCGAGTCGACCGACCTCGGCCGGTTCCGCCGGCACGTGGCCCGCGCCCAGACCGCCCGGCAGCGCGGGGATCTCGGCGCCGCGTCGACGGCGTTGCGCGAGGCGCTCGGCCTGTGGCGCGGCACCGCGCTCGCCGGGCTGCCCGGCTCCTTCGCCGCCGCCCACCGCGAACGGCTGGGGGAGCTGCGGATCGCGACGCTGAGCGACCGGATCGGGGCCGATCTGGCGCTGGGCCGGCACGCCGAGCTGACCATCGAGCTCTCCACCCTGGTCGCCGCGCTTCCGCTGCGCGAGTCACTGCGCGAGCACTACATGCTCGCGCTGTACGGCGCCGGGCGGCAGGCGGACGCCCTCGCGACGTTCCGGGAGTTCCGCCGGCGGCTGGCCGAGGAGTTGCAGATCGGCCCGGGCGCCGAGTTGCAACGGCTGCACCAGCGGATCCTCGCCGCGGACCCGGCGCTGCTGCCCGAGGTCGAGCCCGAGCCGGTGGCCGCCCCGCTGGTGCCCACCCAGCTGCCGCCCGGGACGAGCGACTTCACCGGGCGCGACGCCGAACTGGCCGAGATCACCGGACTGCTCGCCCGCTCCGGCGAGGTCCCGGTGGTGGCGGTCACCGGGATGGGCGGAGTCGGCAAGACGGCCGTCGCGGTCCGGGCCGCGCACGCCGTACGCGCGGCCTTCCCCGACGGCCAGTTGTACGCGAACCTCGGCGCGACCACCGACCGGCCGGCCGACCCGTTCGTCGTGCTGGGCGGATTCCTGCGGGCCTACGGCGTCCCGGACGAACAACTGCCGGAGCTGCGCAGCGACCGGGTCGCCCTGTGGCGCACCCTCGCGGCCGGCCGCCGGATCCTGCTGCTGCTCGACGACGCGCGCGACAGCGCCCAGCTGCGGGATCTGCTGCCGGCGACCGCCGGTTGCGCCGCGGTGGTGACCAGCCGCCGCCGGGTGCTGGACCTGCCGGGCTCGCGGTGGATCAAGCTCGATCCGCTCAGCTCCGCCGAGGCGCTCACCCTGCTCGAACGGGTCGTCGGCGCGCGCCGCGTGCACGGCGAGCGGGACGCGGCGCAGCTGCTGCTGGCCCGGTGCTCGTACCTGCCGCACGCGGTCCGGCTGGTCGGCGCGCGGCTCGTCGCCCGGCAGCACTGGACGATGACGGACGTCGGGCGCCGGATCGACGAGGAGATGCGGCTGGCCTGCGCCCCGGTCGCGGAGTGCGGGGTCGCCAGCACCCCGTTCGAGTGGGGATACCGCCAGCTCCCGGCGGCGCAGGCGCGCGCGTTCCGGCTGCTCGCGCTGCCCGACGGCCCGGACATCGGGGTGGTCGAGGGCGCCGCCATGCTCGAGCAGTCCGAGTCGGAGGTGGAGACGATCCTGGAGTCGCTGGCCGACGTCCACCTGGTGGAGGCCGGCCGCCGGGGGCGCTACCGCTACGTCGGGTTGATCAAGTCGTTCGCCCGGCATCGCGCCGAGGTGGAGGACGGAGCCGTCGCGTGCGCCGAGGCGCTCACCCGGATGCGCCGGGCCGGCGAGTTGCTGCCGGCGGCCCTGAGCTGAGTACCTACCGATGCCTGGTCCTACGGACGGCGCGGAGAATCCGGGCCCCTCCGGGGCCGTGCCGCTACCGATACCTGGTCCTACGGACGGCATGGAGAATCCGGGCCCCTTCGGGGCCGTGCCGACGGGTGCTGAGCCGCCCTCCTTCACCCTGCTCGGGCCGATCCGGGCCTGGCGCAACGGGCGTCAGGTCGCGCTCGGCACGCCGCAGCAACGGGCTGTCCTCGCGATCCTGCTGCTCCGCGACGGCGCTGTGGTGCCCGTCGACGACCTGGTCCGGGCGATCTGGGCCGAGCGGGCACCGCGCGGTGCCGCCGGCACGGTCCGGACGTACGTGTCGCGGCTGCGCCGGGTGCTCGGGTCGCTCGACATCGCCAACGTGGCCGGCGGCTACCTCCTGCGGGTCCGGCCGCAGGACGTCGATGTGACCGTGTTCCGGGAGCTCGTGGCGCGGTCCCGCGAGCGGCGGCAGGCCGGGCACCGGGCCGCCGCCCTGGCGCACCTGCGCTCGGCGCAGCGGCTGTGGAACGGACCGCCGCTGGCGGGTATGACCGGGGAGTTCGCGCGGGCCCAGCGCTCCGCCCTGGAGCAGCTGAAGTACGCGGCCGACCTGGAACGCACGGAGCTGGAGCTGGAACTCGAGCCGGGCTCGGTCGACGTGGATCGGCTGTCCGCGCTGGTCGCCGCGCAGCCGTTGCACGAGCGGCCGCGGGAACTGCTGATTCGTGCCCTGGCCGCGGCCGGGCGGCGGGCCGAGGCGCTGGCCGCGTTCGAGGCGGGCCGGGAGCTACTGGCCGACCGCCTGGGCGTCGACCCGGGGCCCGGGCTGCTGCGCGCTTACCGGCGGGTGCTGGCCGGCGAGACGGCGCCGGGCGGCGGGTCACCGGCGGTCGCGGCCGTGTCGTACCCGGTGCCGGCGCAGTTGCCGCCCGACCTGGCCGACTTCACCGGACGGTCGGCGGTGCTGCGGATCCTCACCGAGACGGTGAGCCGGTCCGCGGCGGCGGTCGTCGGCATCGTGGGTGCGCCGGGGATGGGCGCGAGCGCGGTCGCCGTCCACGCCGCGCATCAGTTACGCGCGGCCTACCCGGACGGCCAGCTCTACGCCGACCTGCGCGCCGCCGGCCCGGATCAGGTCGATGCCGCGCTGGCGAACTTCCTGCGGGCGTACGGCGTCACGCGGCTTCCGCCGGGGCGCTCCGAGCGGGTCGAGTTGTGGCGGCGGTGTCTTGCCGGCCGCCGGGTGCTGGTGTTGCTCGACCACGGTTCGGACGTGGCGCTGCTCGGGCCGTTGCTGCCGGCCGTACGCGGAAGCCTGGCCCTTGTCACCGGGCGCCACCGTCGCGCGGACATCGGCGATGTGCGGTGGCTCGAACTCGCGCCGTTCTCCGACGAGGACGGCCTGGCTCTGCTGGAACGGATCGTCGGCACCCGCCGGATCCGCGCCGAGCCGGCCGCCGCCCGGCGCGTGGTGGCGTCCTGCGGCGGCCGGCCGTTGCGGCTCCGGATGGCGGCGGAGCGGATCGCCAGCCGTCCGAACTGGACGGTCGAGATGATGGCGTCAACGTGGCGTCAACCGGAAGTCGGCACCGATGAGGCTTGATTACCTTCGTGACACTTACCCCGGAAACCCAAGTTCGCCTCGATCCCGAGGATGTGATGTGGCTCGGCCGGCAGACCGAGGGCCCCGTTCTGCTGCCCGGCGACGACAGGTACGACCTTGAGACCGCCACCTTCAACCTGGTCCATTCGCATCGCGCCGCCCTTGTGGTCGGTGCCGCGCACCGCCGCGACGTGCAGGCCGCGGTGCGCTTCGCCGCGCGCAACGGCCTGCCGGTGGCGGTCGTCGCCACCGGCCACGGCGCCGTGGTCTCGTCCGACGGCGCGGTGCTCGTCAACACCCGCCGGCTCACCGGCGTGACGATCGACCCGGACGCCCGCACCGCGCGGATCGAGGCGGGCGTGCGCTGGCAGCAGGTCATCGACAAGGCCGCGGTGTACGGCCTGGCGCCGATGGCCGGTTCCGCGCCCGCGGTCGGCGCGGTGGCGTACCTGCTCGGCGGGGGACTGAGCCCGGTGCTCGGCCGCAGCCTGGGGTACGCCGCCGACCACATCCGGTCGGTCGACGTCGTCACCGCCGACGGCTCGCTTCGGCACCTGACCGCCCGGCACGATCCCGAGCTGTTCTGGGCGATCCGCGGCGGCAAGGGCAACTTCGGGGTCGTCACCGCGGTGGAGTTCGACCTGTTCCCGGTCAAGCGCCTGTACGGCGGTGGCCTCTTCTTCGCCGGTGCGCGGGCGGCCGCCGTGCTGCACGCCTACCGGGCCTGGGTCGCCGCGGTGCCGGAGGAGATGAGCTCCTCGGTGGTCCTACTGCGCCTGCCCGACCTGCCGTTCGTGCCGGAGCCGATGCGGGGCACGCTGACGATGCACGTGCGGATCGCGTACCTGGGCAGTGCCGAGGACGGCGAAAAGCTCGTCGCGCCGCTGCGAGCCGCCGCGCCGGCATTGATCGACAGCGTCGCGGAGATGCCGTTCGCCGCCATCGGCACGATTCACAACGACCCGACCGAGCCGGCGGCGGCCATCGACCGCAGCATGCTGCTGCGCGAGCTGCCGGCGGAGGCGGTCGACGCCCTGCTCGAGCTGGCCGGGCCGGATGTGCCGAGCGCGGAGACGCTGATGATGGTCGAGGTGCGGCACCTCGGCGGTGCCCTCTCCCGCCAGCCGGCGGTGCCGAACGCGGTGGGCCACCGATCGGCGGCGTTCAACCTGTTCGTGGCCAGCGTGGTGCTGCCGGTGGAGGGTGACGCCGAGCGGATCCGGGCGCTCGAGCAGCGGATGCTCGACCGGTTCCAGCGGTGGGGGACCGGCGGCGCGTACCTCAACTTCATGTCCACTGAGGACGTGACGCCGGACCGGGTCCGGGCCGGCTACGACGCCGGGAGCTTCGAGCGGCTGCTGCGCGCCAAACAGACCTACGACCCGTACAACACCTTCCGGATCAACCACAACATCCGGCCGGTGACGTGACCACTCGAGGGCACTGGAGCGGACCGGGCGGATGGCGCGCGTCGAGAGCCTCGTCGTGGACGCCGGTTTCCACGGTGCCGGCGTCGGCCGGTTGCTCGTGTCGGCGGGTGAGGACCTCGCCCGGCAGTGGGGCTGCCTGACCATGGAGGTCACCAGCAGCCGCCGGCGGGACGGCGCGCACGCCTTCTACAAACGCCTCGGCCACGCCGATCAATGCGATGTCTCCGGCCGGTTCCTCAAGCCACTGGCCTGAATCTCCGGCGCGGCTCAGCGGATGGCGAGGGCGTTGGCGGGCGAGCCGGCGCCGCCGGTGAGGGTGAGTGGTTTGACGGTGACGAGGCATTCCCACACCTCGTCCCGGGCGCAGCGCGCGGCCAGCTCGTCGAGCGCCCACAGCTCGCCGATGGCCATGCCGAGCAGGGGGATGAGGATCCGGTGCATGAGCCCGGTGTGGCTGGTTCTCGGCACGGTGCCGGCGCGTTCGGCCGCGCTGACGAACGGCGAGCCGGCCGGGGCCGGCCAGGCCTCGAGGGCGAAGTTGTCGGCGGCGACCAGGGCCACGCCGTGGTCCCAGAGCCAGGCGACCATCTCGTGGCTCTGCTCGAGGCCGGGGCACCGGAACGGGGGCCGCAGCGCCCGCGCCCGGCCGGCGTCGGTGAGGTCGTGCAGGAAGTGCTCGACCCAGCCGAGGCGGATCATCAGGATGTCGCCGGGCAGCAGGGTGACGCCTTGGGCGCGGGCGGTGGCGTCGAGCACGGCCGGGCCGATGCTCTGGCTGGTGCCCTGCTCGATCGGCGTGCCGGCGCCGGCGAGGTGCCGGTGTACGTCGAGCAGCACGCCGCGACCGGCGATGCCGTGTTCGGCGTACCGGTTGATGCCCAGGTAGGGGTCCGCCTCGCGGAAGCGGTCGGGGTCGGCGCCGTTGTAGAACCCGTGGTCCGGGTGTCCAATGTGGCGCAGACCATCCAATTGGGACGCCGACTGGGTGTAGAGGCTGTCGATCCAGTCGTCGCGGTGGAACGGGTTGTTGGCGAACAGGTGGTGCTGGTGGCTGTGCCGGGAGGCGATCAGTGGCGGGTCGAAGGCGTCCAGCGGCAGGTCGAGGTTGATCACCTCGCCGGTGCGGATGAGTCGGCTTGCCCGGCGTACGCGCTCAGGGGTCAGCAGGTTGAGCGTGCCGACCTCGTCGGCGTCGCCGAACAGCCGCCAGGCGGAGCCGGGCGGGGCATCCTGCCTGCGGCGCAGGTCGGCGTAGCTGGGCAGTCCGGTGGCGGTATCGGTCATCGGCTACTCCGGTGACTGCGGGCGGCGGCGCCCGTCGGGTGTGAACCGCGCGCCCAATCGTTCGCTGGTCTTCGCGGCGGCCGACAGCAGGACGGGTAGGAACTGCTCGGTCGCCTCCGGCTGCGGGATCGTCGTCGCATACGACATGCTCAACGCGGCGATGACCTGGCCGTTGGCGCCACGGACCGGCGCGGAGAACGAGCGCAGACCCTCCTCGAGCTCCTGATCCACGGCGGCCCAACCCTGCCGGCGTACGTCGTCGAGGCGGTCCCGCAGCTGCTCAGCGGTCCGGATGGTGCGCGCGGTCAGCGGTTGCAGCTCCGCCTTGGCCAGATAGCGGTCCAGCTCCGGGGCCGTGAGATCGGCGAGCAGCACCCGGCCCATGGCAGTCGCGTACGCGGGCAGCCGGGTGCCGGCGGCGAGGGTGAGACTGGCGATCCGGTGGGTCTGGACCCGGGAGACGTAGACGACCGCGTACAACCCACGGGGGACTGACACAAGCCCCACCGAGGCAGGAGCGACCCGATGCCTCCCACGGAACCCTTGAATCAGCACCAGGCGCTGCGCGGCTGCCTCGGACAGTTCGCCACGGGCGTCACGGTGGTGAGTTGCCGGGCCGACAACGCCAGGCATGGCGCCACGGTCAATGCGTTCACCGCGGTGTCACTGGATCCGCCGCTGGTCCTGGTGGCGCTCGACCGGCGCAGCAAAGCCAGCAGGTACCTCGTCGGTGCCCCGTTCGCCGTCAACGTGCTCGCCGCGGACGCGACCGCGACCGCGCTGCACTTCGCCGGCCGGCCGCAGACCGGTCTCGAGCCGGCCTGGATCGACGAAGGTCTCGCCCCCCGACTCGGCGAGGCGTCGGCGTGGCTGGTCTGCTCGCCCTGGGCCCGGTACGACGGCGGGGACCACGTGCTGTTCGTCGGCGAGGTGCGGGAGTTCGGAGTCGGCTCGGCCGAGCCGTTGCTCTTTCACCGCGGCCGGTTCCGCCGGCCGGGCGAGCACCTCGACCCCGCGGGCAGCGCGCGGCTCGTGGACACCGCACCGTGGCTGGAATCGCTGGACTGCCCCGTCGCGACCGGCTGGCTCGGCGGCTTGTCCGCACCCACGCACTGAAACCGTCCGCACCACCTACCGAAGCGAGGGCTCCATGACGAGCACCATTGCCGGCACCCAGTCCACATCGCCGATGACCGGCGACGAGTACATCGAAAGCCTCCGCGACGGGCGAGAGGTCTGGATGTACGGCGAACGGGTCACCGACGTCACCACCCATCCCGCGTTCCGCAACTCGGTACGCATGACCGCCCGCCTCTACGACGCCCTGCACGACCCCGCCCGCCGGAAGCTGCTCACCGCGCCGACCGACACGGGCAGCGGTGGATACACCCACCGGTACTTCCGGGCCGCCCGCAGCGCGCAGGACCTGGTCGGGGACCGCGATGCGATCGCCGAGTGGGCGCGCATCACCTACGGATGGATGGGCCGCAGCCCCGATTACAAGGCCGCCTTCCTCGGCACGCTCGGCGCGAACGCCGACTTCTACGACCCGTACCAGGAAAACGCGCGGCGCTGGTACCGGGAGTCGCAGGAGAAGGTCCTGTACTGGAACCACGCGATCATCCACCCGCCGGTGGACCGCAACCGGCCCCCGGACGAGGTCGCCGACGTCTTCGTGCATGTCGAGAAGGAGACCGACAACGGCCTGATCGTCAGCGGCGCCAAGGTGGTCGCGACCGGCTCGGCCATCACCCACATGAACTTCATCGCCCACTACGGCATCCCGCTGAAGAAGCGGGAATACGCGCTGATCTGCACCATCCCGATGGGCAGTCCGGGCATGAAGCTGCTCTGCCGGCCCTCGTACTCGCTCAGTGCCGCCGTCATGGGCAGCCCGTTCGACTATCCACTGTCGAGCAGGCTGGACGAGAACGACACCATCTTCATTCTGGACAAGGTCCTCGTGCCGTGGGAGAACGTCTTCGTCTACGGCGACGTCGACAAGGCCAGCAACTTCTTCCCGCAGTCCGGATTCCTGCCCCGGTTCACCTTCCAGGGCTGCACCCGGCTGGCGGTGAAGCTCGACTTCCTCGCGGGTCTGCTGCTCAAGTCCCTGGAGGTCACCGGCACCAAGGACTTCCGCGGCGTCCAGTCCCGCGCCGGCGAGGTGCTGGCCTGGCGCAACATGATCTGGGCGCTGACCGACGCGATGGCGCACAACCCCGATCCGTGGGTGGACGGCACCGTGCTGCCCAACCTCAACGCGGGGCTGGCCTACCGGTGGTTCGCGAGCCAGGGCTACCCGCGGGTCAAGGAGATCATCGAGACGGATCTGGGCAGCGGCCTGATCTATCTCAACTCGCACGCCACCGACTTCAAGAACCCGGCGATCCGGCCGTACCTGGACAAGTATGTGCGCGGCTCCAACGGCTACGACGCCGAGAGCCGGGTCAAGTTGATGAAGCTGATGTGGGACTGCGTCGGCACCGAGTTCGGCGGCCGGCACGAGCTGTACGAACGCAACTACGGCGGCAACCACGAGGCGATCCGGATCGAGATCCTGGCCGCCCAGGAAGCCATGGGAATGACCGACGGATACAAGGGCCTGGCCGAAGCGTGCATGGCCGAGTACAACCTCGACGGCTGGACCGTCCCCGACCTGATCAATCCCGACGACGTCAACGTCATCGGCAAGCTCAGCCTGTAGAAAGAGGCAGCCAGATGGACGAACCACGCGCGCGGGTGCTGCTGGAAGACCTGGAGCGGACGCTGCAGCAGTACATTCGCCGGCACCACGTCACCCACGACGAGTACCGCAAGGCCACCGAGATCCTCATCGCCACCGTACGCGCGGGCGAGGAGTCGCTGCTGTTCGACGTGTTCCTCGAGGCCGCCGCCACCGACGTGGACAACATCGCCAAGCCGGGCAGCCTCGCCGCGATCGAGGGACCGTTCTACCTGTCCGGCGCGCCGGTGCTGCAGCCGCCGTACCGGCTGCCGCAGCGCCCCGACGAACGCGGCGAGGAGTTGCTGTTCGCCGGCACGGTCACCGATGCCGACGGCAAACCGCTGGCCGGGGCGGAACTCGACATGTGGCAGGCCGACGCCAACGGCCACTACTCCAACATCCATCCCGACGTGCCCGCCTTCAACCTCCGCGGCCGGTTCCACACCGGCGCCGACGGCACATTCGAGATCCGCACGATCCTGCCGCCACCGTACGAGATTCCCAAGGACGGGCCCACCGGGACCGTGCTCAACACGCTCGGCCGGCACTTCTACCGGCCCGCGCACCTGCACCTCAAGGTCAGCCACCCCGGCCACGAAGTGCTCACCTCCCAGCTCTATTTCGCCGGCGGGGAATGGCTGGAAAGCGACGTCGCCAACGCCGTACGCGGCGAACTCGTCCTCGAACTCAGCAAACATGAGGACCGCCTCTGCGCACGGTACGACTTCGCACTGGCCAGCCGCTAAAGGAACACGCACCCATGACACAGCTGCTGATCGAGTCCGTCGAAACCACCATCGTCGACGTTCCACTGCTGCGCCCGCACCGGTTCACCACCACGACGATGCACCAGCAGAGCTTCGTCATCGTCAGACTGAACACCCGCGACGGCGTGCGGGGCATCGGCGAGGCCGTCGTCGCCGGCGGCCCGTGGTGGGGCGGCGAAACCGTCGAAGGCATCAAGGTGCTCATCGACGACTACCTGGCGCCGCACCTGATCGACGCCGACGCCAGCCACGTCGGCGAGCTCACCACCCGGATGGACCAGCTCGTCGCCGGCAACCCGGCCGCCAAGGCCGGCCTCGAGATGGCGCTGTGGGACGCGGTCGGCAAGTGGCTGGGCGTGCCCGTGTACACGCTGCTCGGCGGGCTGCGGCGAGCCTCCCTCCCGGTCACCTGGGCGCTGGGCGCCGACCCCGCCGACCTGGTCATCGAGGAGGCACAGTGCAAGCTGGCCGCCGGTGAGCACAGCAGCTTCAAGCTCAAGATGGGCGCCGGCGACCCGGCCGCGGATGTGCGCCGGGTGACGACCGTGGCCCGGGCACTGGCACCGCACGCCAGTGTCCGGGTCGACCTCAACGGCGCCTGGGACACGGTGACCGCGACGCGCTGGCTACCCCCAGCTGCAGGACGCCGGCATCGACCTGGTCGAACAGCCCGTACCCCGGTGGGACACCGCCGGGATGCGGCAGCTCGCCGAGCGGCTGACCATTCCGGTGATGGCCGACGAAAGCCTCCTCACCGCCCACGACGCCCTGGCGCTCTGGCGGGACAAGGCGGCCGACGTCTTCGCCCTCAAAACCGCCAAGGCCGGCGGCCTGTCCCCGGTGCTGCAGATCGGCGCCATCGCCGAGGCCGCCGGAATTCCGTGCTATGCCGGCACCACCCTGGAATCATCGCTGGGCACCTCGGCCAGCCTGCACGCGTTCGGCGCCTGCGCGGCCCGCACCATCGGATCCGAATTGTTCGGACCATTGTTGCTCGCCGACGACCTCACCGAGGAACCGATCACCTACCGGGACGGATCCGCCCACGTGCCGGACGGTCCCGGGCTCGGCGTCACCCTGGACGAAAAGAAGCTGACCAAATACCGGAGAACCTGAAATGCTGTGTCGCACCTATCAATAAGCTGTGCATCTCCGTATTACGCATGCTTTGCATGCGCGCTTTAACATTGACGTTGCTCGACCGGCTTGAAACCTTTTCCTAGAACGCGACAGGGAGAGGTCATGCTGTGAGAACTGAGAAAGAGATCGGCCGCCGTACACTGCTGGGCGCAGCCGCGGCACTGAGCGCGGCGGCGCTGGCGGCGACGGCGTCGCCGGCCCTGGCGGCAGCTTCCGGCACGGGAAGCCTGAAGGTCGGCGCCGGCAAGTCGGCCATCGCCATCCCCGATTCGCTGCTGCCCCTGGACGGCTTCACGACCGTCCACGACGACCTTTACGTCCGGGTTCTGCTCCTGCAGAACGGCATCACCAAGGTGGCCAGGGTGCCGGCACGGCGCTGAAGTTCGTGCAGACCTCCGCGACGGTGCAGACGATCGTCCAGGGCCACCCGACCGGGCCGGTGACCAGCTACGACTTCACCCCGACCGGGACCGCCGGCGCGCCGTTGTGGATCTTCCGGCTGGGCAGTGCCGTGTTCATCGGCGCGTCGCCGGAGCTGTCGACCGACACCGCCCTGGACATCCGGGAGGGCTCCGGATTCAAGTACGCCTTCGTCGCCTCGATGTTCGAGGGCGGCGCGAAGAACATGGCCGACCGGTGGAACTACGCGCTTGGCCGCGTCTTCTCGCGCAGCGCCGGCTCGTGGGCGGCGCGGTCGGCCCAGAACGCGCGCCGGGTCTGCCACAACGGCCCGAGGCCCGTGTCGTGGGCCACGGCGTTCTGGATGATCAGCGCCGCCAAGCGCCCGGGGTGGGCCATGGCCATCCGGAAGCCGACGGGGCCGCCGTAATCCTGCAGGTAGAGCGTGTAGCGGTCGAGGCCGAGCGCGTCGGCGAAACGGTTCATCACCTCCGCCAGGTGGTCGAAGGTGTACGCGAAGTCGCCCGGTGCGGGAGCGCTGCTGTGACCGAAGCCCGGATAGTCGGGCGCGATCAGCCGCCATCGGTCGGCCAGGCGCCGCAGCAGCGGCTCGTACATCCGCGACGAGGACGGGAATCCATGCAGAAGCAGCAGGACGGGAGCGTCGGGTTGCCCGGCCTCGCGATAGAAGATGTCGAGGCCGTCGACAGTCAGCGTGCGGTAGTGGGACATCTCTACACCCTTGCTACCAGGTCTGGTCGCCGGCGCGCACCAGCATCTCGTTGACCGCCACCCGGCGTTCCCGGGTGACGATGTAGCCGATCGCGTCCGCGATGTCCTCCGGCCGTAGCGCTTCGATGCCGCTGACCTGCCGGCGGGCCGCGTCCCGGAGGCCGTCGCCGAGGTGGCTCACCAGTTCCGTGTCCACGGTGCCGGGCTCCACCACGCTGACCCGCACCCGTTCCACCAGCAGTTCCTGGCGAAGCGCCTCGGTGAACCCGTTCAGGCCGAACTTGGTGAAGTTGTAGACGCTGCTGGCCGGGCGGGCGACCCGCCCGGCCGTCGAGCTGACGTTCACGATGTCGGCCACCTGCCGCGGCGCGGTCGACGCCGCGTCGATCAGGTACGGGACGGCGGCGTGTGTGATGTGCGGTACCGCCGACACGTTGAGGGAGATCATCCGATCCCCCTCCTCGAGCGTGGTGTGCAGCGCCGTGCCGAGCAGCATGATCCCGGCGTTGTTGACCAGCACGTCCAGCCGGCCGAACCGGTCGAGCGCGTCCTGCACCGCCCGTTCGGCCTGCTCCGGGTCGGTGACGTCGGCCGGCACGGCGACGGCGTGACCGCCCGCGCCGGTGATGTCGTCCACGACCGCGTCCAGGCGGTCCCGGCGGCGTGCGACCAGGGCGATCGCCCGCGCCCTCCCGGGCGAGCCGGCGCGCGGTCGCGGCGCCGATCCCGCTGCTGGCGCCCGTGACCAGCGCGACGGCTCCGCTCAGCGACTTGTCAGACATGGCTCATCCCTTCGGGTCGAGAACCGCGGGCGCTAACGACGGCAGTTCGGTCCCGGCCTGCTCGCGCACCAGGTAGTCGGCGTACCAGTCCGGCCAGTCCGGGTCCTCCGCGCCGGTGCGCGCCTCGTGCTCGCCGTGCGCCGCCGCGGCGCGGCGCAGTGCGCCGGCGAGGTCTTCGGTGGAGGCGTACGTGGTGGCGGCCGGGTCCACTCGTCCGGGCAGCCGGGCGGTGATCTCCTGCAGGAGCCAGCCGTTGCCGTCCGGGTCACTGAACGACAGGAACGAGCCGTAGCTGTGCCGTTGCGGATCCGGGCCGGGCACCCGGGCATCGGTCCCGGCATGGTGGAAGATGCCGCCGGCGTCGTGGAACACCTCGCTCGGGTCGGCGCCCAGGCGCTTCAGCTCGTCGTGGGCGGCGTCGATGTCGTTGACGATCAGGTGCAGGCCTTGCGCCGAGCCCGGCGGCCGGGACGTGACGGAAGTGCCGAAGATGACCGACGCCGGTGAGCCGGGCGGGGTCACCTGCACCACCCGGAACTGGTCGCCGGTCGCGATGTCGGCGTCCAGCCGCCAGCCGAGCCCCGGGTAGAAGTTCCTGGCCCGGTCGACGTCCGACACCGGCACCACGACGACTTCGAGTTTCATGTCCATGACTTGCGCCTCCGCACTCGTACGAAAATCCCGACGAGCTGAGACTCGCGCGGCCGGGTGCCGGGTCGCGCCAGGGAAACACCCTGGCCCACGGGCGGCCAGGGAGGAGCACGGGCGCGAAGGACGCCGCCGCGGCCCGATATTGGACGGGCTGACGCGATGAGGAGGCAGCAATGGAGTACCTGGTCACGATGACCACCCGGGTTCCGGACGGAACCTCGGCGCAGGACGTGGACGGCGTCCGGGCCCGCGAGGCCGCGCACACCCGGGACCTGGCCGCCCAGGGCCGGGTGCTGCGGCTGTGGCGCCCGCCGCTGGGCCCGGGGGAGTGGCGCACGATCGGGCTGT
>Ga0307513_10005384_pt1 | contig 16924 bp, 19 predicted proteins | sample 15_EM_MG_FD_202174 | JGI IMG/M metagenome (GOLD analysis project Ga0307513, IMG submission 202174) | Populus trichocarpa ectomycorrhiza microbial communities from riparian zone in the Pacific Northwest, United States - 15_EM | ecosystem: Host-associated > Plants > Roots > Unclassified | place... | reverse complement strand
AATATTAGCAAGATTGTTGATTGAGCTAGCCTTATGATATGTGTCGTAATAAAGTCATCCGTCATACCTTCCAAAAAGTCCAAGAGCATGTATGTGGTAGGAGTCGTAAGGAGACACGAACTTTCTCTGAGAGGTGGATACCGCGAACACTGAAACCGTAGAAAAGGACAGGAACAAGGAGAAATATGCAGCCAAACAAAACAAAAACCAGGACAAGAACGATCTACGTAACGCGGTCTCGGAAACGGTACCATTGGTCATGGCGATTCGGTAGGAAAAGGATCACTTGGGAGCAGGACTGGCGTTAGCTGGTGACCTTGAAAGGGGAGGAGGGGCATCGAGAGGGCGGGGGCCGGAAGGAGATCCTTGAGTTGGAGAAGGATTCGCACTCCCACCCAAATCGAACTGAGAAGGAGACAACCTTGGATCGAACGCGGACCCTCCGGTCGTCTGCATCGCCAACCCACTACCTGTACCCATCCCACTCCCCATGCCTCCTCCCATACCACCCAAACCAGGACTCATCCCACTCTGCCCGGTCATCATTGGGTTCATAGGTCCCATCCCCATCCCCATACCCATACCCATCATCCCCATCATCGGCATACCCATCATTGACATCCTGGGGTCGAACTGACCGGTTGCCATTGGACTCAACATCCCAGGACTTCCCATCCCCCCCATACCACCACCGATGCCACCTAGTCCCTCTCCTCCAGCCTGATTCTGCCCCATATTCTGCGCGAAGGTCATCATAGCTTGTTGGTACGCCTGAGCCGCTGCCTGCTGGGCCGCGAACATCTGAGGGTTACCCATCATCGGGTTCATCATCATTGGGTTCATCATCATCGGGTTCATCATCATCGGATTCGCCATCATGGGGTTAAACCCAGGACCGAACTGGGACCCATACATCGACCCGTTCTGAACCATCTCGAGTTGTTGTTTTTGGAAGTCGTCAAGTTTGCGTTGCCTCTCCTCCGCCAACCTTCTATCGCGTTCTCGTTCCGTCAGCGCAGCCCCAATACCACCCTCACGTTTCCTCTCGCGCTCGTGAGCAGAGACAGCGCCAAGGAGACCAGTCTGAGGAGGTGGAGGTTTTGTTGGAACGTTCACGAGTGAAGCGCCCGTCTCCTTCGCAACCTCTTCCTGTCGTTTCGCCGACCTCTCCTGGCGATCCTGCATTCCGGCGGAGAGTAGACCATGGACAGCGAACGCTTTGGTCATCGTATGTGAAGGCTCGATCTGCACGAACGTCTCTCGCTGGGGGCCACTGCCTTTCGGAGCGTCCTTGTTCTCGAGCGCTTGACTCCATATCGTCTGCCTGGCCGCTCCAGGAGCGGGGAAATCTGACTGAGCGCGAAGGTGACTGTGTCCCTGCGGTTGAGGAGATGGTCTACGGTCATCAGGGTACTGGCTTCGAGTGGGATCGGGGTGCTGTCCAGAGGGTTGACGATGAGATGATCCGGGTCCGTTAGGTCCTTGTTGATGGTAATAGCCATCTTGATCGCCGACTGGTAACAAATCAGGAATGAGCAGGAATTACGACAGAACGCATCACGAAGAAAACACATACCATAGCCACGACCTGGAGAAGGCGGCCTCGGCAAATACCTCTGTGGTCTGCCTTGCCCAAGTTGATTCAAGTCCGTAGTAGAGCCGTATGGGGAGCCTTGAGCGGAAATTTTACCGATGCTTTGCCCAGGTCCAACTCCGGGGCCCTGTCCTCGCCTTGGAGCAACAGGATCACCATCCGAGTCCACGTCCTCGTCATCTTCCTCCTCCTCCTCTTCCTCCTCCTCGTCGCTGCTCTCGGCCCAACTTTCCTGACGTGCTCTCCTCTTTCCCTTTCCATTCGCACCTCCGCTCTTCCCGGGACGATGAACCGCAGCCTGGTGAGCGGCCTGTTGCGCTTGCGACTTTGCCAGCCTTTGAGTAGCCTGTTTTGACGGCGCGAACGATGACCTGTACTTCCCTTCGTATGAACCACTGTCCTGCGAAATATCGTCCCTACTGTCTGACGGCGTAATGTGCACCGGTGGCGTGTCATACGGGTCCGTTTCTGTTTCCGATGTCAGACCTCTTCTTTCTTGCGGCAGCGGTGGGGGTTTTGGGACACCATTAGCTTCATCGCGCTCGAGGAAGGTCAGAGCCGCCAAGGCATCGGAGTTGTCGTAGTGGTGGTGTTGATCGACGTTGGACATGTTCACGGGATACTCGCCAGCGGTGCCTATAGCTTGTGGACTCTGCTGAACCGTATCACCCAGAGTCTGTGTGAAAATTTGACCACGGTGATGCGAGGTATACGTGGGGTAGGAGGAGCGCGAGGGCTGTTCGGAGAACGATTCTGGGTGAGGGGGGAGAGGATGTCGTGGTTGGGGTTGACCGTTATGACGGGAATATGAAGAGACCGAATCGCTCGTCCCACCACGTTGCTTCAAAACAAGGTCACGTGCACCGGAAGGGCGCGAAACCAGTCCCGGCCGGCTTCCTCCCCCTTGCCCACCGCTGCTGCCATGTCCAATTACAGATGTACGTCTGGAATCGACTACTGAGAATGTGGGGTTTGTATCACTACCCGGAGAAGATAGATTCGGAGATATGGCGTCGTCCTCGATAGTCTTGATCGGGTTGAATGAGGAGCTAACTGGTTGCTGAGGTTGCGGCGCCAAGATCGGTTGTTGATTACGACCTTGAGCATAACCGCGGTCCTGGAATTGGTTTTGAGGTGGGTAAGGGGGTGGCTGAGTCGGGTGCTGTGATGGAGATACCGGCAAAGGGGGTAGTGGTGGTGACGAGACCAAGGACGCCTTTGCCTGAGCAGATGGTCTCCTCACTTGAAGTGGTGAAGGTTCTGGAGGCAGTTGTTGCTGCGATTGAGGCTGAGGTTTGGCCCATGTCTGTTGTGGTAGAGGTCGGGGCTCATCCTCTGTGGAAGGTTCTTCATCCTCCTCGTCGCTGTCCGACCGTCCCGTCGAGCTCACAGGAATGTTCTGCCCACGTCCGACGACCCTTCGAGGTGGCACAACGGAGGCATCCTGCATCTTCTGCACGAAGTATAGAGCCCCGGCCTCCTTTATAAGATCGTGGTCGTCCCTGCTCCCCTCCATCCCTCCGCCTACCTGCGCGACATCTTTCGCACCGTCGAGCCTCCCAGAAAAAACGGCGGAGAGGGGCCCTTCCTTGGGTGGGTCTTCCTGCACCGTCCGCGGTGGCCTGGAGGTCGAGTAAGAGGGAGGTTGGGAGTAGGAACCTTGGTTTGGGTGATTTGGCGAAAACGTTTGCTGTGGGGGACTTGGTCGCATCCTGCTGGAGTATCCCGAGTATTCACTCTTGCTCGTCGTGCTAGTCGTAGTGGCGGTATGTGTTAACGTAGGGGGGGAGTTTACCGTTGTGGGGGTCGGTGAAAACGTAGGACTGTTGTGATGTGGATCTGTCTGGGGGAGCGACGTGGGCTCTGGAGTCTTCGGTTTTGTTGTAGCGGCGAGGGAATACGATGGGCTGCCCGCTTCTCCCCTCTGGATGGACCCTTGGAACCGTGAAGACGGACTCGGTGTCGGTGACCCAGACCTAGGTTCCACACCAGGGACTTTCCGGATGGGGGGGCTCGGTACTGGCTGGTCATGGCCCCTAGGGGGGGTCTTAGGGATGTCAGAAAATGTTGACTGGGCCGGATGTAATGGCTGGTTTGAATAAGGCGAAGGGAGCGCAGAAAATACGGACTCCTTCCCAGGAGAGCTGAACGGATGACTCGTCGAGCCTCCAGCAGGACGGATCGCGTCTGTGGACGCATGTGTATCAAGCTTTGAGTCTGGTCTGGAGGACGAAGCCGGCTCTTGTCTCGATCGGTGGGACTCCGGTTTTGAGCCAAGAGACCCAGTTGAACTTGCTCGACCGATACCAAATTCGTGAAGAGGGATATGCGAGGTGGGACTTGTGACGAGTGGTTCTCCGAGGAATGTAGACGACTCGGTATCTGCCTGAAGCTTTGGTAAGTCCTGGCTTGTCTCCGATTGTTGTTTTTGAATTTGATCGGACGGAGAAGGCAGACCCCCGACAACGAAGAGTCCGGGCCGCTGGAGCGGAGGAGGATTAGTATTAATATCCAAGGAGTCCCGAGTTGAACGTTCGGTAATTGGGGTCAAAGCCCTCCGGTTGCCTGGATGAGGGGGCGGTTGGGCCCAGCTTTCGTCCCGTTGTTGCTGTTCCTGTCGCTGTTGTTGTTGTCGTACTTGCTCAAACGATAGAACACCAGGCTGTGGGACAGGTGGGCCTGACCCCGAGTTAGGTCGTTGATTCTGGTCCTGTCCAGACAACCCACTATCGACAGGGGGTAGCTGAGGGGCACCGTTCCCATTCTGATTCGTCCTGGGACTGGGTCCACCTCGCATGCGTTCAACCATAATACTAAGGAGTTTCGAACGGACAACCGGGGTGCGTTCCTCACGCGGGTCGAGTGCTTCAGCAACCTCACGTTCCAGGAAGAGTAGCTAATAGGCATCGTTCCAGTTTGAGATTATGACAGTAAATCATAATTTTGGACGTACCTGTTTCTCAGGACCAATAGGGTAGGCAAACATCATCGAGGCGGAGTCCCTGGGATCCCAGGAGTACACCTTAGGACGCCCGTATAGTTCGAATGCGTCGTGAATGGCTAGGGTTAGGGTTATGACAGTAAATAAACCTAGAACAGCTCGGGAAGTGAGGGACGCTTACCTATCAGCCACTTCAGCATCTCCCCGCTCACACTCCGAGCGCCTTCCAAATCGGGCATCAGCAGCATCCACCCTTCACGATGCTTCATGTTCGCGCACATATCCTCATCGCCATACGTGCCTTCCAGTTTGATGAGGGTGCTGCTGCTAATGAGCTTTGGCCGTTCCGGATAAACCGCAAATGCTTGCGTGAGGGTGTCGAAAGTGAGAAGTGGCTTCTTCTTATCTTTCCCTCTGGGGGCAGCGTAGAGGGAGATGTTTGCTCGTTCGGGGAGGTCGTGCGACTTATCTCGTGAGAAAAGGCCAGACATACGGTGTTTCTTGGGTGCGATATAAGAGGAATGCCGTGGGTTGTGTCCTGGGGTCCTGGACGATTTGGAATTGATGGAGGCAACATCGGTGGACGAACGGTTAGCATTCGTGATCGTTCCTGCTGAAACGCACATCCATAACCTCTTCCAGCCCGTTTGCCCAGCAATCCTAACCCTGACCCAGCCTTCCAGTCTGCCATGGGTGAGGGTCGAAGGAGCATTCCTGCCATCGTTCAAGGTAATGCGAATGAGATGAGCCGTATACATCTCCTCGAGGCGTGATTTCTCCCAGCATGAGAGTCTGAAGGCAGCGGCCCACGACATGAGATCTTGGGCGGCGGGGCAAGAGAAGAGGAGAAGGTTTGTCCCAGCAGTGTTGAGAGTGATGACATTAGTGTACTTCTTGGCTGGAGACGTCGCCGTCGCGGGTTGTGTGAGAGCACCTAGGACATGGACGAACTAGGGGTGAAATTTTGTTGAGTCGCGTAGATAATGTCGATGAAAGGCTGAACGCACGGCTTCTGTAACGTTTACGTACGATGGGGGAACTTCCTTGCCCTGCTGGTTAGCTATTTTTACCTCCCCCATATCCCAGATACTGAGAGTTGTGCCATATAGTTGGGCCCAGACGTCACGCCAGCCCTCGTCCTTGTGAGGCTTGTGTCCATCTGGGTTCCTCTCATGCTTATGAACGAGGGGGCCAGAAAAGTAGATTTTTTGCGTGTGTGCCATAGTAAGAGAGACGATAGAGCGAATCTCCGGGTGAAGGGGGGGATCATGGGTCGGAGATGGCTGTTGGTCGTGGGACTGTTGTGGTTGTTGTGGTTGCGGGGGTTGCGGGGGTTGAAGTTGTTGCTGTGGGGGTGGGGCTGGGGCTGGGGGCGGGGTCGTGTTCTGTGGCTGCGTCTGAGAGGTAGCCCTCTGGGGGGACGGACGTTGTTGAGGTGGTGGCTGATGGTTACCCATCGATCCCCGTTGCAGTTTGTTAGGCGGTGAGCCTGTGGAAGGCTTCGAGCGGAATGAGAAAAAGGAAGAGGAGCGGACCGGCGTCGAGGACGACGTCGACACCGTAGGGGTGTGGCTTGTCGACGGCCGAGGCATCCCAAATTATCCCCCTCCCCTCGTCGTAGTTGTCGCCTAAGTGGGACGGTGGCGTCACTGCCGCGGCACCGGGGACGATCTGCGCGTGTCCGCCAATCACTGTCTGACCACCATGGGTGTAAAGTCCCTTTGGAAATTGCTCACCCCAGTCGGGCGACCAGTGCTGTATTTCTTCCTTGGTGCACCGCTCCTGCAATTTTTCACTGACTCTCAAAAGTCTAGAGACTCTGGAGGGAAAAGCCCTCGCAATAGATTCCAGCATATGGATCTACCAATTCCAGGCCACGATGCGAGATAATGACGGGCGCGTGATCCTCAATGCTCACGTCCTTGGTTTCCTACGTCGCATCTGCAAGCTTCTTTTCTGGGGAATAAAGCCTGTATTTGTCTTCGACGGGGGCGCGCCGGTCCTCAAGCGGTCGACGATTGTACGTTAACCTTCACCTAAGCATCCGTACCCAACGGGGCCACCCTGCTGGAACATCAGACCTGACGCATCCATTGATTTCCCGTAGAACGAACGCAGACGTAAGAAAGAGGGTGCTGCCACAGTACATGCAAAAGTCGCGGAGCGTCTCTTGGCGGCGCAAATGCGTCGTGAGGCCATTGATCACGCCCAGGGGTAAGGCGCCCTTTCCCTATCTCGCGGAGCGGAACCATATTAGACTTGACGCGTTTTCTCTAGCCGTAAATCTTCGTCTAAAGGTAAATCTGCCGCGTCCACCAACAGAATCGAAGACGACGAAGATGCGGTCTACCTTGAGGATCTTGATCCTTCCATATCAGTTGGAAAGCCCAGATCGAAGGCAACGCCCCAGAGCTCAACTAAGGCACGGTTCTACGACCACGACCCCTACCACCTTCCTGACATGGATTTCGCCTCTACGGTAGCCGAAACGTCCCGATCCGCGCTAGACCCCAGGCTTGTCACCGCAGAAGAAATGCACTCCTTCATTTCTGAAATGGCACCGTCCGACTTTGACCTCACCTCTGAAACATTTCGTTCTCTCCCCACCGAAGTCCAATACGAGATTATCGGAGACCTCCGTCTCAAATCCCGCCAGACATCGTTCAAACGCTTACAGAACATGTTAAAGAACTCAGAGACGCCATTGGACTTCTCGAAGGAGCAGATCAAGGGACTCAAAGAACGGAATCGGCTAACGCAACAACTCCTGACCACGACAGATAGTATGGGAAAGGCTCACGTCGAAATTCCCATCAGGATTGCCAGTGAAAGGAATCGAGAGTACGTCCTCGTGAAGAACGAAGGAGAGGGTAAAGGCTGGATTCTGGGAATGAGAGACGTTGGGACAAGAGACCAGCCGATCATCGTTGACGACCCCACTCGCGATGGTGTCAAACCAAAGGAAGTCCGCGATAAAGAGAGAGAAGGGGCGGAGAGTGATGACGATATGGAGATGGAGGAAGTCCAGATGTTGGTGTTTGGTGTCTCTTACAAGGGTTCCCGATTGATTTCCATATTTTCCAGACCCGCAAAACAGCATCCTTCCACGAACAACGCTCCACAAGATCAGGACCTCCGGAGGTATCAATCTAGGATGACCCTCACAGCTGTTGCAAAACGACAGAAACCGTTCAGTCGCACTTCTCCGATGAAGTCCAGGTCTGGCGTTTTCCCGCGTCGGCCATCAGGTTCAAGTTCAGGAGCCAAAAGAGCTGATGTGCCGTTGTTCATTCCCGACGAAGAGGATGATACTATTCCCCGAGTCAACGACGAGAATGAGGGAGACGAGTGGGAAGACTTTGATGGAGAATTACAGGAGGATGTTCAGCTGTCAATCGCTATCGCTGAGTCTCTCGAAGCACAGCACCAATCTAGGAGAGTATCCGCTACTCGACCGCCGGCCCAAACGCCCGTTCTGGAAACGCCTGCCAAACCCCCCCGACAAGCTAACATGGAAAACAGTGACAAGGCGGTGGCCGCCGACGAGGACGAGTTTACATCCCCAAGTCGACTGGCCACCCAGTTGTCCATCGCGGGTGCGAGAAAGCCACTGTCTACTCGCATCCCTTCAGATTCCGTGCGCGGGACCGCAGTATTTGCCGCGAACACTCCAACCATCTCGCCAAAGTTGGCGCAGAATTTTGTCGCGAACTCGATTCTGAACCCGCCTTCTGTCAGCCCCAGCGAAGTTGATACAGGTGACAAGGGCGAAAGCGATGAAGACGATGACATGGAAGAAATCTCAATCCCGCAAACCATAGAAAATCGACCATCCACTCCCGTTACGGAGCCCCTCGCGAATCCAGACCTGGCCTCGGTCGCCGGCCTTGTGGAAACACCATTGGCGATCGAAGTTGAGGACCTGGTTGCAAAGAGGTTCATTGAACTCCAGAAGACCCTCGCGGAGAAGAGGAAAGCGTTCCGGGCCGAGAATCCCGAAGTGCAGGAAGGGATACGGGAAACGCAGCGGACGCCGAGGGCGGAGTCACCTGGACTTGAATATGCTGACGAAGAGGCTGAGGTTGTTGAAGTTCAAGAGAGGGGGAAAGAAGCGATAGAGGCGAGGTCCTCACCTCCCCCTCAGTCCGACGAAGATGAGGACATGGAGGAAGTTGAAGTCATCGTCGCGCTTTCATCCGTTCCCTCTCGCGTTCCACAACCCCCAATCCAGTCTGAGTCTGTATCGAGTTTCCAACCTTCTACATCTTCCATACCCGCTATTGTAGGGACCATCCCCCGTGCCGAGGAAGGCGCAGTTGGAGAGGACGAAGAGGATTTACCAATTTCAGACTGGTCCCGTTCTCCTTCCCCGCGGCCTCGTCAACCAGCGGACGAAGCGGGTCCTTCAACATCCGTGCCGACCCTCGATCGTTCGCGTGGCCTCCTCGACCCAGACGATTCGTTCGACCAAGTGCCCTCGGGCGAACAGGATCAAGAACACGAAGATTTTGACGCAGCTAAAGAAATGGACCCCGATGCCGAAGCAGGCGAATTCGCTCGGTGGATGTCTCAGGTGAAGGGTCGGAATCTAGATGATGTCAGGAAGGAGATTGAACAGGAGATCAAAGGGTTACGGAAAGAGCAGAAGGCAGCCATGAGAGACTCGGAGGATATCACGGGTCAGATGATAGCTCAAATCATGGTGGGTGTTAGGCATCTATAACATCGCCTAAGCTTATCATTCTGAATTTGGATCTGACTTTGCATTCGTAGATGATGTTAAGATTATTTGGGATACCTTACATCACGGCTCCAATGGAAGCTGAGGCCCAATGCGCTGAGCTCGTTCACCTGGGACTGGTCGAAGGAATCATCACGGATGATTCGGATGTCTTCCTTTTCGGTGGGAACCGCGTGTTCCGGAACATGTTTAACCAGAGCAAGACGGTCGAATGCTTCCTTTCATCTGACCTCATTCGCGAACTAGGACTTGATCGCGGAACCCTGGTTCGGCTCGCGTGTTTACTGGGGAGTGATTACACTGAAGGGCTCACGGGGGTTGGACCAGTGGTAGCTATGGAATTGTTGAAGGAGTTTCCGGGCGAGGACGGCCTCGAGAGGTTCGCAGAGTGGTGGAGAAAAGTACAGAGCGGTCGGGACAAGAAGGACAAGAGTCTCAGCAAGTTCAGGAAATCGTTTGTGAGTGTCCCCTCCTCGTCTCCATCCTCCCCTGTCCCTCCGGCCCCCGGAACGGGGACACGATCGTTGTGGTGGGTTCCGGACCTTTGGGTCCGAAGACCACGGAGGTATTTCCCCCCTCGTCTGCCCCCGCGGAAGGTTTTCTTGCGGGCTGGGCCCCTTCATTGAGTCATTCCCACGCGTTTCACCGATCCCGACTCGTCGCCCGCCGAACGCTAGCTCCGTTCCTGTTGTCGCATCTTTCGATCGTGATCCCCGTCTCTCATCCCCTTTTGTTTTCCGTTGTTTTGTTCCTCCCGTCGCTCCCGCCGCCGTTCGGTGTTCTGGATCTTGCCGCCCTGATCATCCTTTGGAACGACTCCGTAGAAGAAGAAGTTCAAGACATTGTATATTGGGGAAGATTGGCCGAACCCGGCGGTGGTACGTACACCCCCGAATCTGCCTCTGCCTTCGCTCTGCACGCTTTCTCACACCCATTCGCTTCACGAATCAAATCCACCTCTCTCATTTCCCACCCGCTCCACCTCACTTTGTCCTCCTTTCATCCCTCACATCCAAAATGAATGCGGGTTCCTATTGGCGCCTCCGCCCCCATTCCTTCTGATCGTCTTCTGTTTTTTGGAACCTTTTATTGCCTCGACTATCTTTCGTTTGACGTCCACGCGGGCGTGTTTCGCGGTGACGTTACATGCGCCCCTCCCCTTTTACGCGAACGGCGTCCTTGCCGCCCGAACACCTGGACTTTATGCGTATCCACCTGTCGCTTGCCGGACCCCTGCGGATCCAAACCGATCGTGTACGGGTGTATAGAGGGACGCTTACTACTACCCGACGGTTGACAGTTCGGAAGAACCGTTTAAATGGGGGTTACCAGACTTGGACGGACTCCGCGGGTGCGTCCCGCCTTTGTCGCCTGACTCTCATGTGATACTGAATCCACTCAATTCATGGCACTGTCATTTGGTAATATTGTGGTCCTTGGCTCCCCACGCCCCCGTGTTCCAACATCCCGCGTCCCCTCTCGGCCTGCGTGTTTCACTTTGTATTCCTTCATCTGCTCGGTGTGGCGTTTGTTTGCTCCGTTTGCGCTTCGCTTGGGTGGGTCTTTTGATTGCAGGATGTTACGGGAGGAGCTCGGTTGGAATCAACCAAAATCCGATGAGCTCTTGCTACCCGTTATCCAACGCATCAACAAACGTGGTGCAGCTGCCGCTACCAATAAGCAGTCAAACCTGGACACTTATTTCGGTGGCTCAATTGGGAATGTGGGAGGATCGGCGATTCCACGTAAAAGACAGGCCTACACGAGCAAGAGGCTCCAGAAGGTCGTCACGGATTACAGGGAAGAGCAGAAGAAGCGCTCCCGGAAAACTACAAAAAGGGGTGGTTCCACCCTTTTGGAGTCGGACCACTCTGGGGATGAATATATGGAAGAGCTGGATGTTATCCTGGCGGAGCCTGGGTCTGATGATCATGGGGAACACGACCCGAGATCGGAATCGGCGACAAGGACGGAGAAAGTACCAAAGCCGACAACGACAGCGAAGGTGACGGCACCCACAAAGCGGAACGTTGCAGGTACAATACACAAGACTCGGAGGTCCTCGGGGGACACCGCCACGGCCACATCCCGTTCGACAAAGCGAAAGAAGCGGGCTAACGATAGTGACGACTACAATGACAATGATGAACCAGCCGACGCCGACCGGGTCACCCCCGCGCCCGCCCGCCCTCGCCCGAAGCCTGTTCGCAAGAAAGCTAATACAAATACGGATGCGGGGTCCTAATCGTTGACGAGGGCGGCGGGTAAAACACCTAACAACCCTCAATCAGGCATAGTGCTCGTGGGCTTTAAATGACTATCACGTTTGCTATGTTTTCGGAGCGATCATTTCATTAAGGTTACAAAACGTGTGGCTGTATGCGCCTTTGTCGTTGGTCGCTGAACTGCGAATCCCCCCAGAAGTGGCAAAACAAAGGGCTCGAAATCAGACTGACAGCAGTTGATGCATGATGGCGTGCTAATTTGGACCAGTTCGAGATGTTTAGTGACAGGGTTGTCCATGGATGGGAACACAATCCAGATCAAAAGAACTGCTTTCTAGGAACGAGGGTGCTTAGTTGCAAGAGGCCGCGTCGGCGGTGTAAATATCCCTGGTTTACTCTGAGTCATTGACACTTTCCGGCCTAGCCTATGAAGAGATGAAGAGATGGAAAGGAAAGAAACATCAGTGTCCGGTGAAAATCAGATTCGAGGGATGGACGAAAAAGATGGAATGCGGAAGGTCTTATGATCGCCGGAAAGGAGATGGGTGGGGACGCTTACCTGATTCTCCTCCAGACCGCCGAGCTCTGTGACCAGGCCGGAGAAGGGATATTCTCTCGGGATAGCCGGCCGGTCCGCGACGAGGGCGTATTTGGCCACGAAACCGAAGGAGACGAAGCTTGCAACCGCTATTGAAAACCAACGGAGGGCGACATTCGGAGGGAGTGGGGCCGCGTCTGGACCCCACATGCCGAGGATATCTTCGTTTTCGTGGTACTAAAACACAACTTCGACTTTTGTTCTGAACAGCTATCAGACGCGAAAGGGACATACGGTGTCTCCAAAATTACGTCGCATCTGAGGGTCCCACCAGCCCTTGGGGGACAACCTCTGACGCGAGACCCACGGCAATCGGGGATAGTCGGCGAGTTGGGGGTCTACTTCTTGGGCTTGGGACGCGTAGGTCCTGAGGACTGCGGGAGCGGCGGCTGAGGATGGGGATGACTTGAGGAGGCGAGCGGCCGCCCTCGTTTTAGAGAGAGCATTCATGTTTGTCTTGGACCTTGTTCCGGTGGGAAGAAGGGAGAATATAGCGGGAAGCCTCTCACGTGACGTGGACAGAGGGGAAACTGGCGACCGTCGCCGTCGGCTAGAAACCAAAAATTAAAGGAAATGAGGTGACCGTCGGATGCTGGAGACGGAGGTTTTCCGTTTCCAAATCCTTATTTAAACAGCATGACGGTTATGAAAATCTCAGCTATCCCCGCTCCGTTTTATCCTTTCCATCCGCCCATACGATGCCAGAGAGGACCGTCCTCGAGCCGACGTTCACGGCTGGCCGTAAGATGCGCACTTCAAAGGTCGTATACCCTCTCGAGTACAACCGTCAACTTCAGGACTTGTGAGTATACCCCCAGACCTGTCAAAACGGCGTGCACTCCATTTACCGTCCCGCGGTGCAGCGACAACTGGGACCACATGGTCTTAGTCAGAATGTTCGGCCGGCTAACAATTTACGACTTCCCCACCCCTCCTGAGCGGGTTCTTGATCTAGGCTGTGGGACCGGTCTCTGGTGCGTAGAGGCAGCGAAGCAATGGCCGGTGGGTGTTTCTCTGCGCATACAGCCGTCCCACTCTGTTGCCAGCGGGATTTACCTGTTTCGTGATATCCCCATTTAGCGGTCAGAATTCGTCGGTGTCGACATCAAGAAAATCCAGCCGGATCTCGCTCGTAGTGGCCATTCAGAGCTCTCCTCGCGGATTAAGTGGGTTCATACGAATTTGTATGTATCCTTTATTCTCCTCGCTTCATTCCGCTTATCCTGATCCCGTCTGCCAGCTTAAACGCCCTGCCGTTCGGCCCCAATGTTTTCGACTTCGTGCGGATCCGGTATATCGGCCTTGCTGTCCCGGAAGATAAGGTACAAAGTTTCACGCCCATGGTGATCGTGCTAACCGAGGCTGACCGCATCCTTGTAGTGGCAGGATCTCTTGGAGGTGGGTGCACTCACGCGCTGTCACATTTCAGCCTCCTTCATACCTCATTTATTACGTAGGAGGTTCATCGAGTGCTGAAGCCCGGAGGTTTGCTCGAGGTAAATATTTGTTAATTCTCCGCCCTTCTATGACTAATGTGTGCAGATAACCGAAGACGACCTAACGTTTCCCTGCGGCGTAGCGCCCCATCCCGGTTTAACCGAATCCGCCCTCCTGTCCACGAAGAGCTCATCGGATTCGATGCCGGGTAGTAGCCAAACGAGTTTAGCGACCCAGGCGTCGGCTCATTTGAATCTTCTTATCCCGAACTCCAGCACCGGCGACTTGGAGTCACTGCCTCCCCCCTCATCCACCCAACACGAAAATAAAATTAGCCCGAGGGATCATCATCGAGTATGCGAATCCTGGAAAGACATGCTCAACCATCACTTTATCGCTTCACCCGTTTCCATCCTCCCGTTCTATCTCAGCTCCTTGTTTGCACATGTCGCTCCTCAGCCTCCGTTGCAACTAAACCTCCCTCCAAACTCTTCCCTCAGTGGACTCACTCGGTCACTCGGGCACCCTGATTCTCAGACGGGGTTTCAGATGTTAAACACTCCTAACGAAGGCACTAAAAGCCAAGGCAGCATTTCTATCTCGTACCCTTTACCCAAATCAGTTGCGCCTCTCCAACTGGCTCGACAGGTGCACACGATTATCGCGTGCAAGGATGCCATCTGGGAGCGATACCAGGCTTTATACGGCAAGTCCTCGACGGTGTCTGATGTCACAATTTCCAAGAAAGAGAGGAACATAAAGTCGAATACAGCACGCGATGAGTTCGAATTCCATTGGGAAAATTGGGTGAAGTAAGTCCCGTCTTACATCTTCTCCCACACCCCCAAACTCACTATGAAGCTCGCCACGCAGTGACATGTTGGACCGTATAGATTTTCGTAACATTGTAATGTCCGCCTTCTCACTTCCGCCGCCGCCTGGTAACCACACACCGGATTATAAAGTGTGGCGTAAACGGTGTGGGGAAATCGAGCACGCAGATTCAGACCAGTCAGACGGAAATGTGTGTCGGCATATCCGAACATTCCTAAGTTGGAAGGCTTCCGTTTCTTCATAATGGTGCTCGTGGTCTTTCATGACGCCATTACGTTTCCTCCATATACTCTTGCATACGGATGATGACACTAACGTCGACCTCTACTCACGTTTTGTATCATATACCTAGGACTTGTATCTCGTAAACCGTCCCACCTTGCTCTGCTCGATATGCCCGATACATCTATACGTAGTATTACCCTTGGTTACCGTCGTGTCCGCCTGTTGTGTGCTAAACCTGCTTTATATTATCAGAAGTTAGTATTGCTTGAAGGCTCTCAGTTCCATGCATGAATTCTTGAATATGAGGGGGATGATGTGGTCGCGTCCTTCACCGACCCAACCTTTGCGTCGGGCAATAGCTAGCTTACCGACGGAAGCTTCGACTGTTTCACGGATTCCGATGCATGCTGTTCCAGGAGGTTCCCGGCAGGAATATTGGTCCCCGCATTTGCCCAACCTGTGTGAGAGGTTGGAACCATGCTAGGTTCGCGAAATGTAAACTTTCCGACCTGGAATTTCTCCGGGAGACGTTATGGATACGCTTTCACTCCAGGTTCGTTCAACATATTCGCCGCACGCCGTCTCTCACTTGGGAAACAAGTGTAATATATCCTCCATTGGAGTTGGATGTAAATCCACGCGGAGTTGTATGTTGCTCGCTTTGCCGGGTTTCCCTCCCTGTGCGTCGAACTTCAGACTCACGCCGGCGCCAAAGCCACCAGTTCTACGCTTGGCCAATGACTTGGACGAACAGCTCACCTGGACTAAGTTGATCGGCCATTGCCGCTGACTTGATTTCGAGTCGTCAACTCCTCGGACCCGATTTCGAGTTTATCCAACTACCATCCTCTTACCTTCCGGCCAATTACCCCTCCTTCTACGATGTCTGAACCCGCAAAACTTGCAAAACCCGCCGAACCCGCCGCAAAACCGACGGAGGATTTCGTGACAAAGTATAAGGTGGGTCTGACCCTTAGGGGATACAAATCCCCATCGCCGTCGAAGTGGAAAAATTATTGACTTCGTCGTTCAACCGTTCGGACTTTTTCACGCCATCGCTGTACTTTGATCTCCTCCATGGCGTATAGTTGGCTGCGGACATCGTCAACAATGCCGTGAAGAAGATCCTCCCTCTATGCGTCGAGGGTGCCAAAGTTCTTGACATCTGTCTCGAAGGAGACAAACTCATCGAACAGGGTATTGGAGCTGTGTGGAATAAATCGGTCAAGGGCGTCAAAGTATCGAAAGGTGAGTTTCTACAACACTCCGTTCTTCTATTTGGACGTTTTTAAGAGATCTCGTCTCGATCTAAGGTCTTGCCTTCCCCACATCCATCAGCGTGAACAATTGCGTCGCCCACTTCTCCCCCCTCGCGTGAGCGTACCGCCATGTCTCCTCTCTGGCGAGAATTCTAACTCTAGATGTTTCCGAACGTGGAAAAATAGCTCTGATCCGTTATCATCACAGACCCTGGCGAAAGATGACGTTGTGAAGATCCACATTGGCGCCCACATCGATGGCTTCGCCGCCGTGACTGCAGAGACGATCGTTGTCAGCGCAACCCCCGAAAACCCCGTCACAGGTCGACGGGCAGACGTATTGAAGGCTGCTCATACAGCTGCCGAGGTTGCGATGAGGTTAGTCAAGGTTGGAAACAAGAACTGGGCCATCACGGATGCTGTGAACAAGGTTGCTGCCGCTTGGGGATGCAAACCCGTTGAAGGTGGGTCGTGTGGTGGACATCGTTTCAGTTTCGTTTGTTCATCTCCGATTCCGTAGGCATGCTCTCATGTCACCAAGAACAAAACGTTATTGACGGGAAGAAGAGGATCGTACTGAACCCATCGGAAGCCCAAAAGCGAGAGTTCGAGACGGTTACGTTCGCCGAGGGCGAAGTTTGGGGGATTGATGTCCTCGTGAGTTCTGGAGAGGACGGCAAGGTACGAGGATACACCGGCGCCTACAATACCCCCTCTTATTCCACATTCAAAAGGCTCGATTGGAGGAGTCCAGAACAACAATCTATCAGAAGGATTCTACGATTACATACCAGCTCAAGATGAAAACGTCTCGTGCTGTCTTCTCCGAGGTGCAGAAGAAGGCTGGCGCATTTCCCTTCAACATCCGAGTTCTGGAAGACGAAAAGAAAGCTAGGCTTGGACTGCAAGAGGCTGTTCAACATGGACTGGTCAAACCATACGAAGTCATGTAGGTCTAGATTTTGTCTTTATATGACTTCATCGTATCCTGACATTTCTCACGTCAGCTATACACCGACGAACACATTTGTTGCCGGGTTTCACTTCACCATCGCTCTGCTCCCCGCCGG
>Ga0307513_10005383_pt1 | contig 16928 bp, 12 predicted proteins | sample 15_EM_MG_FD_202174 | JGI IMG/M metagenome (GOLD analysis project Ga0307513, IMG submission 202174) | Populus trichocarpa ectomycorrhiza microbial communities from riparian zone in the Pacific Northwest, United States - 15_EM | ecosystem: Host-associated > Plants > Roots > Unclassified | place... | reverse complement strand
CCCATACCAGTTAATTCTTTCAATTTCTTTCAAAACTAACTTCCAAAGTCATAAATCCAACATGATTAACCTCTCAAAGCTTTCAATTTGTGTTGTTTTGAGTCAAAACCTCAATTTTTCATTCATTTCATTTTTTTCATTTATGTTGTCTGAAATTGGGTTACGACAACCGTTATGGATGTGAAGGGGAAGACAAAGAACAACATCAAGGCTAGATTAGATTTAGCATTATTCTGTAATTGAAAAAATATGGAGTTGGTTTTTGATGGGTCACGGGTCACAAAACCTAGAGCAAGCTTCATGTTAGAGAAAAATACACAACTAATAGTCTACAAATGGCTTAAGAGTCTGCGTTTTCCAGATGGACATGCCTCGAACATATCAAGGCTGGTTAATATGGAGGAATGCAGATTATATGGAATGAAAGATTGTTCCAAATTATATGTTCATCTTGTAATTGAAAGATTTGGGATTCAGTCAGCTGTGAGTTATTGGACAGTAAATATCATCGATGTTGCCTCCAAGGTTGTTCCAAATTATATGAGTCTGCGTCATGACTGCCACGTGTTTATGCAAACACTCATTCCATTAGCTATCCGTGATTTGTTGCCAAAGGGGATATGGGATGCACTCACAGAGATCAGTCATTTCTTTAGAGATATATGCTCCAGGAAGTCGAATATTGATCACATTGAAAGGCTTGAAACAAATATCGTCGACACAATATGCAAACTTGAGATGATATTCCCTCCATCATTTTTTGACTCAATGGAGCATCTACCTATACATTTACTGTATGAGGTAAAAGTTGGAGGACCGGTCCAGTATAGATGAATGTATCCATTCGAGAGGTTAGATATTACAGTTGCAATGTAATTCATAATTAAAAGTTTTTCATTGTTTTTTTAATTGATAATTTTTGTTTAATTCTATATACGCAAGTACTTGTTCAATCTTAAGAAAAAGGTTAAGAACAAGGCACATGTTGAGGCTTCAATATGTGAGGCCTATATTGTTGAGAAGATCTCAACATTTATCTCGTACTATTTCGAACCTCATTTGAGAACGAGAATCAACCGTGTTCCACAACATGATGATGGTGGTGAAGTGGCTTCAAGTGGGAACTTGTCAATATTCTCCAATCCTGGACGACCCACACCTAAAAATTCCTTAAGGGGAAGATATTTGTCTGAAATAGAGTTCAGACAAACACACAATTATGTTCTATTTAACTGTGATTAGCTGAAACCTTTTATTAAGTAAGTAGATGTATTACTTAAACTTTGTCAAGAGTGTACTACTTATATATTGTGATATCATAAACTCATATAATTTGGAACAACCTTGGAGGCAACATTGATGATATTTACTGTCCAATAACTCACAGTTGACCGAATCCTAAATCTTTCAATTACAAGATGAACAATTTACCACATGGTTTAGAACACATGTAAGTCCTATTATAAACTCATTATCTCTTGCAAGGTAACTGTACGTTAATATTAGAGAATGTTCATTTATTGATTATTGTTGTATTTGATATACAAGGTGTATCAAATAAGAGGTAGTGTTGCTATTTCGTTGTCTTTACTAAGCCTGGGCCCTGAAAGAAAAGTCAAGTGCTATATCAGGTATTTTGTCAATGGATATGTGTTTCATACTAAAGAATACAAGCATGGAAGAAAGACATACAACAATGGTGTTTGTATTAAAGGATCGACTTGTAGTGAGTTTGAAGTTGACTTCTATGAGAAATTAGAAGAGGTCGTCGAATTACAATATAATAGCGAGCAGAATAGAGTGTTTTTGTTCAAATGCTATTGGTATGACACCACTGATAGAGGAATCAGAGTAGATCCTCACTATGGTCTAGTCGAAATCAACTCAAAAGCTAGACTCCGCAACGTAAATGATGTCTTTGTTTTCACAAAGCAATGCCAAAAAGTTTATTACACATACACCTCTTCCTTTAGAAAGGACTAATCACGAGTTGATTGGTTATCTGTTTTAAAAACAAAACCCAGGGGTCGTGTCGAGGTTGTTCAGGATGAGAACGAAGACACAAGTGTGATAGATGAAGTCTTTCAAGTTAGTGAGTTGGTTGAACCATATCGAGTTGCTCCTTCGATTGACTTAGAAGAAAATTTGAATTTTCATGTTTTCGATGATAGTCTTGTTGATGTTGACGCAGATGAGTTGAATGCTGTTTTGAGCTCTAGTGGACTAGAGAATGTTGATGAAGAAGATGATAATCATATTGAAGAGTGCGATCAAGCTGATAACAATTCAATTGAGGACGAAGATGAAAATTCTGACTAAATATCCTGTAAAGCCTTTTTTTTATAATGTAATATTATGGATGATATTTTGGAACATGAAATATTTATTTTATAATTGTTTGTTGTTGTTATTGTGTTATTCGGTAAGTTTGCAATTTAAGCGTTTGAGCAGGAGGATAAATAAGCAATACAAGCAAAATATGTAAAAGTATGACACAAATACCGACGTACATACTAATGGAAACTGTCCGTCAGTATTTTATCGAGAGTTGTAAAATATTTACTGCATTTGCCACAATCACCAACGACCATACCGAGAATTGCAAAATATTTACTGCCAATGCCACAATCATCAACATTGTTTCCGACGGACAGACCGTCGGTATATCATCATAGAGGTGTGTGCGACTGTTAGAGTGCTAGGTCTGTCAGTGCGGATACCTACGGAATCACCGACGGACGCTGCAAATTCCAATGCGCGTGCTTTGACACCTCTATACCGACAAATGTGCCGACGGACTTTCAAAATTCTAGAGGGATTTTTAAAATTTTAGTGCGAAATTCAAAATATACCGATGGAATTTACCGACGAAAATTTAATGCCACCGCCATGAAAATATTATTCAAATGTCCGTCGGTAAAATTGTAGTATAAAACCTAGCCCCCCTTTTCGTGGTTCATTTTTTTCTTCGTTTCTCATTTCATCTTCTCTTCTCTTCTCTGTTTGTGTTTTGTTTTTGCATGAATTGGTGCAAATTTTAATTGTTTTGATTGTAGTTTTCAACATATTAAAAGATATGTATTCTCCTTTCTTTATCTTTATCATGGTAATCGTTGTTATGATTATTTTTGTTGTGTTTTTTCTTTTTATTTGTTCAATTTATTTTATTGTTTGTATTGCCATAATAAATGAAAATTTTGTTAAATTTGAATTGTTATTGTTGAATTTACCTTAAAAATGTTAATTGAAATATAGAATTAAATTGAATTATTTTATCTTAATTTTATTATATTATTGCTTGTTATGTTTTTTATTATTTTGATTAATTTTAATTATTATTTATGAATTTGTATAGATGTTAGTTGAAAATATATAGATATTAAATTTATATAGATGTTAGGTTGTATATAAGATTTTGCAATGGAATCAATTAAATTGGCTTGTGGATATTATCAATATTTGTAGGTATGAAAACTGTGGGTAGTATCTAATATAGGAGAGGTGCTGGCAAATGTTTTTTAAATAATTGAATTTAATTATATAATTATTCGTATAAATTTATGTAAATGTGTAGAATGAAAATTTAATTATTTTATTGTTTGTATTGTAATAGTTATCTGAAAATTTTGTCGAATTTTATTGTTATTATTGAATTTACCATGAAAATGGTAATTGAAAATGAAGAATTAAATTTAATTATTTTATCTCAATTTTATTCTATTATTGCTTGTTATGTTAGGTTGTATATAAGATTTTCCAATGGAGTCAATTGGTTTGTGGTTATTGTAAATATTTGGGAGGTGCTACCGAATTGTTTTTAAATAATCAAATTTAATTATGTAATTTTTCGTATAAATTTGTGTAGATGCGTAGAATGAAATCAACAACACATCATCAGCAGACGGTTGCAGCTAGTTCTTCTAGTAGCGAGGATGACTTATCCTTAGATGCTAATCAAGAAGAGGCACCTACGCCAACTTGTAATGCTGCCTCTTCTAGCGCGATTTCACAGCGCAGAGGTGTTGTGCCTTCACAGTGAGGTCAATTCACCTGCAAGTACCAGGCACATTGGAAGGATGACCTTTCAATGTCAGTTTATTTAGGTTTTAGTTTTTTTTATACTTATAACATAATTTATGAACAACTAATTAATATTTTATTAATTTTATTTAATTTTAGGTTCACAAACATTGAGGCTGCCTGAACAATAACATTGGTGTTTAAATCATCGATGGAGATTCCATTATTTCAATGGAGTCAAGTTTCCAGACATCCTGAGTGGAGACCTAATATCGATGCATGGTTTCGACGATTTCAGGTAGGTGTTAACTTCTAATTTCTAGCTTATTTTTAATAAATTATTTTTTTAATTTTATATCTTTTACTATTTTTATTTTAAATGAATTATTTATACACAACACAAATTTAAGTGGGATAACATGAACAACAATGTTGTGAAGAGGGTATGGGAGAATCATGCGGCAACTAGGTAACATAAAAAATAATATAATTTTTTATTTTACAATTTTATGTTCTAAATTCTAATTTGTTACAATGGAAGTAGGTTGTGTAATTTTTGGTATGGTACATAAAAAAAAGCAAAAAGATATGTGAAAGATAACGGTCTAAAAGGCTGGAATGAGGCGGCAGTTTGGCGGGAGATAAAACCGCCATTCATGTCGGGGGATAAATGGACACAATATTTTGAGCACGTGATGTCTGAGCGGTTCGTACGATACTCACAGTCCGATGCCGACAACCAGAACCGACAAATTCATGGTTCGATGACCATGCTCACCGGCGACTCCGTTCCGTTCAGTGCATAGGCGAAGCAGATGGCAAGATTAATTTAAATGAAATATATCGTTAATTAATTTGTTGTTGCTTATAAATATATTTAACTTGCAACATTTTTTTCTTCCAAGCTACGTCTCTTGGACATGAGCCAAGCTCAATAGAGCTGTTTGTCGAGACGCACGTGCAGAGTGAAGACCGCCAAAAGGGGGTGCAACAGTTCGTGGACAACCATGCTTAACACTTCGTGGTATGTTTGTTCAATCATTTTATTTCATAAGTTATTATTTTCTTGAATTGAATATGATGATTTTTTTTTAAATTTTCAGGAGACCTATAATAGCCGGTTAAGGGAGAGATATGGGGACGATCCTTCAACCCATCTGGATTTCGATCCGGATTTATGGATGGAGGTAGGATCATCTAGTGGACCCGATAAAAATCGGGTCTACAAACTCTTCAACACTACAGCCGAAAACTTGTGGGCAGCCCGTAGTGTCTCAACCATTGGGAGCTCTCCATCAGTATCAAGCACCCAGTCTGAGGAGTTCATGGCCTTGAAACAACAATATGAACGACTCTCGATGGATTATGAACAGCTCCGTCAAATGGTCATGGGCATTAGATCAAGGATGGGTGATGATACATGTGCAGCCCCTTTTTGGTACGGTCCGGGGAACAACCAGCCTCCTCCTCCTCCTCTAGCTCCGTCGTTATTCTAGTTTAATTTTGTTTTTGAAATACATTAAATTTGTAATGAATATTTGGATGAATATTGTTTAACATTAATTTTATATTTTTAATGTTTAATACAAATTTATTTGGTTAATTAGTTTTTTTTTACTATTAATCAATATAATATTTTTTAAAAAAATTATTTATTCTAATTTTTTTTAATATTTTTAAATAAATATCAACGGCCTTACAGACGGAACAGGTCCATTGGTATTAGATAGAGAGTTGAATAAAATTTACTGCCCATGCCACAATCATCGACAACATTATTCTGTGGGTGATTTACCGTTAACAATACCAACGGACTTTATCCGTCAGTATTTTACAGAGAGTTCTAAAATATTTACTGCCCATGCCACAATAATCGACGGACTGGCCATCGGTGATGTACTGGTGGAAATACAGATGAAAAAACTCCGTCAGTAAAGTTCTAGCGCGATTTGTTTTTGGCGCGCTTTTTCCGTTTGTAAGATTGTCCGTGTTTTTTTTTCTGATAGAAGTAGCGACAGAAATGGGAATTACCGACGATCAATATTTTGACAGACGTATTATGTTAGTGATGTTGTCGGTGAAAATTTTTCTGACGAATACCAACGGAATTAATCAGTCAGTAAAATTGTTTTATGGTTTAATGATAATTAAATAAGTAATAAATTTCACAAAATAAAGTTATTATATCTAATTGAGCTCATGACCAAGGTGATAGGTTTGGTGGGTTGACCCAGGTCGATCCAAAATATTATTGTCTCTATATTTAAGAAAAAAAAGTTAAAACAACATTCTCTTGATTTGTTTTAAGTCAATTCGAGTCAACCAGATGAAACAGGTCACATCAAATCAACTTTAACCCGTTTTAATTTGAAACTTGGTCAGGTAATGGGTCTGCACAATGAGTCTTTGATGTCAATTAAAATTAATTAATTCAATATATATTTGGGATATTATTTTATCAAATACCATTAAATTCTTTGTTTGTTTTTGAATGATATTATAATAGTTTTTTATAATATAGCAAACACTCTTTTTGTACAACCCTTCATGTATTGTATTTCTTTTTTTGCTTAAATTTTATTCGGTTGTTTTCATATGCATCTTTATTTTTTATTTCATAATTAAATACAAAATAGATTAAAAAAAGTTATTAAACCTAACTGGATCTATGACCTGGATCGTGAGTTTGACGAGTTAACTTAGGTAAACGTTGGTTGATTCAAAACATCTTCTAAATGTTTTTTTCAAAAAAATTAAACAAAGTTGTCTTGAATTTTTTTTAAGTCAAATTGTGTTTTCACCGAGTTGTGTTTGGACCTACCATGTCAACCAAGTCATATCATGTCAACTTCAACCTGATTTAATTTGAAACTCGGGTCAAGTAAGGAACCAGGTGTAAGGGTCTTTAGATTGCCTCGCTGAGCTAGACTGGATTTGATAAATTAGCCAAAATGTTCCCTGAATAAACACACAATTTTTGTATCATTCTTATATATTTTTTTAATGCATTTGCATTCTAATTATCAAAACTTTAGTTTTTTTTTTAATTTAAACTTCCTTTTATGATTATGGTGAGGTGTTGTAAAAAAATATTATTGTAATAAAATGCTAAAAAAAAGGGAGCGTGTTAATAAGATAAAGATGTTTTAATTACGAAGATATTTTTTATCCTTCTTTCAAATCTTTCATTTTTTATATTTATTCATTTTATTTTTTTATTAAATAAAGAATATAGAACAAAAAAAGGGAGCAGTTGATCAGGTATTTGATGATGATGGCATTGAATGCACAATTGCTCAAATCTTTCTCAACACTAAGAGAGTGTCTCCCCATGAGATTGTTGAATCCCACATATTTCTTTTCTTATGTTGGCAACTCAAGAGGTTAGGAAATACTTTTCAAGAAAAATCTTCTTCATGTCATTCCATGTTCCAATGGAACCTGGGAGAATAGAGAAAAGCCATGTCTTTGCTGCCCCTTTTAAAAGAGAAAGGGAAAGCTTTTAACTTAACTTGTTCTTTGTCAACTCCGTTTGGTTTCATGCCAACACAAACCTGCTGTTGATTTATAGTCCAGGGCTTGACAGAAAAGACTGTTGGTCCAGATAATGGGGCGCGGCAGCGCAGATTTGTGCAGCTGCAGGTTCGTCGGGGAAAATCGGCAGCGCAGATTTTTCGACGAACATAGGCAGGACGCTGGACTAGCCGGGCCAGGCAGGAAAATTCGTCAAGGGGACACGTTGACGAAACAACGCTGGTTTAGACACGGTGGGCGCAGTGGTGGAATCAGCATCGCCGACAAAATCAGCAAAGTCGGCAGAATCGGCAGCACCTGCTGCCGATTTATAGTCCAGGGAACTCTTTGAGATGAGTATAAGGATCTTCTCTAGCAAGTCCATTAAATATTAACAGTAAATGTATAAAACCAGACATGAGCTCGAAGTTGGCATTGTTGTCGATGTTTATGCACAATGGTTGATTCTCCACGTTAGGAGCACCAAGCTCCTTGAGTGTCTGTTGTCGTGTAACAACCATAGTGTTGACGCAAGCTTCTTTTTGTAACCTGCGTAAAGTGTTTTTTATTTCGAGATTTACCTGAACTTGTCTGTGGTTAGTAGAATGGGTTACATGCATAAATCGTCAAGAAAACTCAAAAGAAACCAACAACACACGAGATTTAAAGTAGTGCAAACTGAATAAAAATCCTACGTTAGAACACAAAAATTGCCTAAAAACCCTATAAAACAGCGAAATTTGGCCTCAATAGGGTGGAGTTAGTGGCTATAAGCCACCAGTCTTGTTCAGAACATCGTTTCCCTTAAGGACACAAAAGTCCGAGACCTAATTCCACCAAAAAATTAGTTTTGAGCAGTATCGGTCATACTGTATAGTATCGTCGCAAACAAAAAAAATTGTTTCTTTTTTTTAACAAAATAAATAACAATCACAGCACAAGAATGAACTAAAATCACTTTCTCGGCAACGACGCCAAAATTTGGTGCGATGTCGTGTTCGCACAAATTAATTACCCTAACTTAAATAAACAAGATAGTATAGAGTAAGCAAGGGATCAATCCCACGAGGAAGCTTTAGTTTAGATTTTTATGTTATACGATATGCAATTGGGGGGAATTTTGAGATTATCTAGACTATAGCAGAATTAAACAATCAAGCTAAATTAAATAAATCAGAAAATTATCAAGAGAACAAACCTTGGTTTCAAGTAAACATTCACCTACAGAAATCAGAACTGATCATTGAAATGAAACATCAATTTATATTCTGAATCCTTATCTTTTCTTAATATTGGTTAGTTAACAGATTCGCCGTATAACTAACCATAACCATCAAACAATCACGGTGTCCACACTAGTAATAAAAATTCAATGGCAGCCTTAAGAATTACATAAGTTGATTAATCTAGATAACATGATTGTCCGTAGTTCATGTTTGGTTTGATTGAATGTTCTCCCTAAGATTAATAACGGAGATCCGCCATAATTATTAAACTCAGTTGCTTCACAACTTTATATACCACAACTCTAGTTTTGATAGGAAAATTAGCAATAGATTATTCACAAAAATAACTTAGAGTCTGCTCTAGCAATTAAAATAAATAATCATAGGATATAAGCATAAGAGAACAAACATATTCATTCATTATATAAACTAAAACGAAAAGGTAAAATAAATCTCACAGTTCTTGAAATCTGAAGGTTTTTGTGTGCTTGCAACCAAGAAAAAGAGTTTAGCCTTGCATGTCTATTGAACAACTAATCAAAAAAGAAGAAGAATGCATGATTTTGGGTTTTTTAGAGGAAGGTGAATTTTTTCTCTCTTGGTTGGTCTCCCCCTCTTCCTTTCTCTCTTTCTTTTTATTTGATAGGAAATCCTAACATCGTTTTTCTACAAAATAGTCCTTACCTAAGTAGACAATTTATATTTCAGTAGTTCAATAACTATTTTCCTAAATAAGGAGAAATAGTCTTACACAAAATCCTCAAACTTTGATTTTGGACTTATAAGAGTTAAATTGCCGAACTAAAGACTTGGATGTCGGTTTGGATGCTTTGGGAAGTAATTTGGACTTGTTTCTTCACAAAACCTGTTTGCTGGCAGAATTCATATGGCATCTTAGAAAACTCATATGTGCTCGTTTTCTCCTACAATTTGGTATGATGATAGGTCTTTGAGTCAGGAATCCAACCAAATTGAGTTTACATCAAATGAACTTCTCTAGCTCAAGATATTCAAGTCGGAATAGCCAAAGATCAACACTAGCAGAATGCAAGATTTGTCTTTGAAGGCTGTGATCTCTATGTAATTTCTCTTTTTATTTTTCTTGCCATATATTTACAGAAAGGTATGGATATTAGCTTTCTAATGCCATAAGAATCACTTCGTTTCGTCCTCTAGAGCTCAAGTTCTGTACAAAACATTGATTGGAGGTCAAATCTGCCAATTATCTCCAATTTACTTCTTTTTTAATCTTACATCCAAAAGTGCCTTCAAAACATAAATTAAAGAAAATTAAGGTACTTTATATATAAAACATAGGCAAAATACTAGTTAAATGCGAGTAAAACTATCAAATAATATAATTGCATCAAATACCCCCACACTTAGCTCTTGCTCGTCCTCAAGAAAGGAGAGAGAGAAAGTTGTTGTTTACACCGATCCCAATAACAAAAATGATTGATCTTAGTGGCAATGGCTTTCATTTGATGAGAGAAGTTTGATTTTGGTTGTTTAGAACCTTAATATTTCCTAAAAAATCAGATCGAAGTCTAAGAATTTTTTTTACTCGGTTTTATTGTGTTTTTGGACCTTTTTTGGGTTTCCTAGGTTGATAAATTGATTTCTAGATGCTTTAAGATTGTTTACAAGGTATTTTTCGGTTAAAATGGGTTGAAATATGAGTTTTTAGGTCAAAAAATACTTTACCCTAATTTCTCAGCTACCACCATGGTGGTTGGAATTTGAGCATCATTTAATTATATTTTTTTATAAAAAGAGGTTGAATGACAAGTCATTTTCCCCTTAATAAGATATATAAAACAATAAAATCAAGTTTGAAGGCCCACATGATTAGGGTTTTTTTTGGCATTTTTTGTTTTATTTTTTAAAAACTTTATTATTTTATCTTTAGGTAAAAAATAAATTTTAGAAAAAACATTATTAAACTTCGCTCACTCCATGACCCGAGTCACAGGTTTGACAGGTTAATCCATAACATCCGGGTCAATTTAATAAATTGTTGTTTCAATATTTAAAACAAAACAATATGCGATATTGAAAAAAAAAACATTTATTTTATTTTGAATTTGTCTTCACAATGTGTTTTGTTTTTCTTTTTCCTATGAAGTTAATTTGTTTAAAATTGCTTTTTATATTATTATCACGGTCTCATGTTCCTTCTCATGGATATAACAATTTAACTTTGGTTGACCCGGGCTACTTCAATATGTCACAATGTTAATGTTTTTTTTAGAAAAAAAGTCATCTTGCAAATTTGTTTTCCTTTATTTTTTTCTTCCATTTTCAACTTTAGTTTTTTATTTATTATTATTTATCCTATACTCACAGAAAAAATTAAATTATTAAACCTAGTGAATTCCATGACCCAGATCGTGGGCTTGAAAGGAGGTTGGCCGCATAGCTCGTGTTGATCAAATTTATTTTTAAGCATTTGAGTTATTTTGAATTGATCATTATGATACGTTTCATTTTGATTTTTGTATCATTAATTGATTTTGATCTGTTTTTTTCCTATAATTTAATGACACTGCTTAAAAATTTCCTATAATTTTGATATTTTTCAAGATTTTAAAAATCTTAGTTCAACATTTAGAAGGAACATGTTTTGAACCAATAGTGTATCCTAGATAACTTTAACTAAGATAGATAGCACGAAAACATTTACTACAAGTATTGTAGCTTTCCTCACAAATCACGATGGAGCTACATTGTTTCCCCACATTGTTTTTTTTTTCCTTTAAACACATGGTTCCTTTTTTTTCCTTTTACTTTTCTTTTTGTTTTTTTTCTTATGATTTTTTTCAAAAATGTTTTTGTCAATTTTATTTTTTTAATATTGAGATGGTTTAAAATTTAGCTTTATAAGTTTTTTTCTTTTTATTTTGTCTTTCTATGAGGTAACTCAAGTTGCCCTGGTTTATGGATTTAGTGAGTTTTTTTTTAATTGAACTTGGCTTTTTTATATTCTATTTTTTCTCATATAGTTAAAAAAAATACTTTTAGAGAAAAGTTAAGTTCTTAAATTTTATAAAATAACAAAAATTAAAGGGTGTGAGGAAACCACGGTGTTTTGCTTTTTTTTTTGTTTTTCTTTTTGAATTTTTGATATGATTTGTTTTTTGAATTTTTGATATGATTTGTTTTTGTCGATTTGATCTTTTAATATTGGGATGAATAAGAATTTGGCTTCATAATTTGTTTCCTTTTCCTTTACATTTCTATAAGGTTAACATGGTTTGCGAGTTTGTCGTAACCTAGGTTGCCCTAGTTTACGAGTTTGGTGAGATATCTTTTTCTTAATTGAACTTGACATTTTATCATGTATTGTTTTCTCATATAGTTCATCAATTCACATCATGGAGTATAAAGCATTAACAAAGTAGCATAAAACAAGATTTAAAGACTCTCAACATTGTTTGACCACTAACTCTATTTAATCATCAAATTGTTTTACTTCAACTACAATAATTTAATCACTTTACTCTAACTTTCACATTATTCCCGATGACAATTTATAGTAAATTTTTATTTCCCCCAAATTCATTCAAGAACCCTAACTTTCCAAATTTCAAATTATTTACCCTAATTCACATCATGGAGTAAATTTCTTGTTCTCGAGATAAAATTCCTAGATCCTAGTATTTGTCTAGGTAAACTTTTTTATCCGGGTGAATTCAAATTCCATTTAGTTACATATTGATAATTTTATTTCCAGGTAACTCACTCCCAATAATATTTTATTCACTTTTCTGTATTTTTTTCTTACTTGGTTTGTTTTAATGCTTATTTGATACTTCTGATAAATCTATTTTATGAGCATTTAGATTGCTTTTCTGCCTAATTTTCAACTGGGGTTTACATTCTCCCCTCCTTATAAGAAATTTCATCCTCCAAATTTGAGTGATGTGCCTGAGTTTATAAACAAGTTGAGAAATTTTCTTCTCATTTTTTATTCTCTCTCCCACGTTTCTTCCTCAATTGTAAGCTTCACCATAAGACTCTGATGATGCGAACTTTCTTATTACGAAGTTCTTTCTCGCCCCAATCAAGTATCTTTATCGATCTTACCTCAAGTGTTAAGTCTTCTTTCACCTCCACTGGCACTTGAGGTAACACTCTCGAAGGGTCTACATCGGCTTTTCACAGCAAAGAAACATGGAATACATTGTGAACCTTGGCTAATTGTGAGGGCAAGTTTATTTTATGTGCTACGGGTCCGATACGTTTCAGGATTTCAAATGGTCCAATAAACCTCGGAGCTAACTTCCCCTTCATGTCGAATCTCAGCATGTGCTTCCATAGAGGTACCTTCAGAAATACTTTATCTCTAGGACAAAATTCAAGGGGTCTTCTTTAAATATTTGCATACTTCTTCTATCTATCCTGAGCCACATTCATTCAATCCTTTATGATCCTCACTTTTTCAGTAGTGATTTGTACTAATTCTGCCCCATACAACTTTATGTCCCCAACTTCTTCCCAACACAAGGGCATCCTACACTTTCTACCATAAAGAGCTTCAAATGGGGCCATTCCAATTGTTGTCTGATAACTGTTATTATATGTGAATTCTACTAGCGACAGGTGCTCCTCCCAGTTTCCACTAAATTCCAAAGCACATGCCTTTAGTAAATCCTCTATGATCTGAATAACTCTCTCAGATTGGCCATCAGTCTGTAGATGAAAGGCAGTACTAATATTCAAATTTGTTCCCAAGGCACGTTGTATGCTTGGCCAAAGACGTTAAGTAAACCTTGGGTCTCGATCTGAAACAATTGATACTGGGACTCTATGAAGCCTCATAACTTCGTTCACATAAATCTTAGCCAACTTGTCAATTGGATCCGTCATTTTTACTGGTAGTGTTGCTACCCAATTTTTGATCCATGTTTTTGATAAATTTTCAGAAAAAATCCAAAATAGCAAAAAAACAATGAAAACCCCAAAAAATGTATTTTTGATATATTTGCATCGTTTTTAGCATTTTCAAAATCGTCTCAAAAGGATTTAAATTTTCAAAGGTATTTTGAACGTGTTCAACTTTTAACGCGTTAATTGTATAATCACTGATTTTCCTTGTTAAGCCTACTTTGATATTGCTTGTTTTCAAAAAAATACAAAAAATAAGAAAAAATCAAAATTGACAAAAAAATAAAGAAGTTGAGAGACTGATGTGTTTTGGGGACCAAATCCCTTTGACTATAAATAGAGGTCATGTGAATCATGGGGAAAAATAAAGGTTGCTTAGATTGCAAACTAACTAAATGAGAAATAAAAGTGAAGAAATTCATGCATATGGTTAAATAAAAATGGGAATTGGGAAATTTTTGGATAAAAGTTTCTGGATGAAATATTTTAAGACATTATAAATCAACCCGAAAATGTTGAGGGTTGAATTAAATTAAAGAAAATAAACTAAACTAAAAGTTGTGGGGTGAAATTATAAGAAATGAAAAGAGGTATAACTTAATTATAAGAAGAAAAGAAGAAGAAGAAGAAGATGTGGGGGCCTAAATGCAAATAAGAAAAATTATAGAGCATAATACTCCTTTTCTCACCAAAAATTTGCAGCAAGTGTGAGTTCTGGCTCAAAGAAGTAGTATTTTTGGGGCCATGTAATATCCGCAGAAGGAATATTTGTGGATTGAGGAAAGGCTGAGGCCGTGTTGAAATGGGAAAGGCCTACCAGCGTGACAGAAATCCGGAGTTCTTAGGTCTTGTTGGGTATTATAGGAGGTTTATTAAGGTGTTCTCCATCATAGCATCACCTCTGACTAAGCTGACCCACAAGGAAGTCAAGTTTGTTTGGTCGGAAGAGTGTGAAGCGAGCTTTCAAGAACCGAAGGAGAGACTCACTTCTGCTCCTGCGCTGGCCCTTCCATCAGGGACAGAAGGGTTTGTGGTATATAGTGATGCCTAAAAAAAAAGGGTCTAGGATGGGTGTTGATACAACACAGGCGTGTGATTGCTTATGCATCAAGACAACTAAAGTCGCATGAGGTGAATTACCTAGTTCATTGCCTAGAACTTGCAGCAGTGGTGTTTGCCTTAAGAGTATGGAGACATTGTTTGTGTGGGTCACAAGTTTAAATCTTTACAAACCAAAAAAGTTTGAAGTATTTGATGTCACAGAAGGAGTTGAATATATGACAAAAAAGATGGGCAAAGTTAATAAAAGATTACGATTATGTGATTGACTACCATCTTGGTAAGGCTAATGTAGTAGCCGATGCATTGATTAGGAAGGGAAAAATAGTGATGAATGATATTGAGATTAAGGAACAGGGAAGTATAGTGGAATTAAAGAAATTGGGCTTGCAGCTAAATGTAGGGCCTGAGGGATCACTATTAGCTCAGTTAAAGATCCAATTTGTGCCTCGATACAAGGTCTTGGTGGCTCAACAGGTAGGGAAAAAAAAGGTAAAGGATATCAAGGAGAGTGTAAACCAGGGTATAGAGAAAGCATTCCAAATGTTATCTGGTGGGCTAATAGCTATGGGTAGGCGAATTTATTTGCCTGATCATAAGACTTTGAAGGAAGAAGTATTGAGAGAAACTCATGAATCCCGATTTGCTACTCATCCTGGAAGTATGAAGATGTATAAAGATTTAAAAAAATACTACTGGTGGCCAAATATGAAGAGGGAAATAGCAGAATTTGTGTCAAACTATGGGATCTGTCAACAAGTAAAGATAGAACACTAGAGACCTGCTGGGGATTTACAGTTATTGTCGATTCCAGAATGGAAATGGGAGGATATTTCTATGATTTTGTGATGGGATTACCTAGGGGAAGGAAGGGGAATGATGCCATATGGGTGGTTGTAGATCGATTGACAAAATCTGTTTTGTTTTTTCCTATGAAAATGACTGATTTGGTCGATAAGCTAACAAAATTATATGTAAATGAAGTAATCAAACTTTATGGAGTGCCAGTGTTGATTATATCGAATCGGGATCCAAGGTTCACGTCGAGATTATGGCCTAGCTTACAACGAACATTGGGGACAAAGTTGAATGTAAGCACAACATTTCATCCTTAGACGGATGGTCAATTTGGAAGGACCATTCAAACTCTTGAGGATCTCCTTGGGTCCTGTGTGCTGGAGTTCGGAGGGAACTAGGAAGATCTCTTGCCATTGGTAGAGTTTACTTATAATAATAGCCATCAAGCTACTATTGGTATGGCTCTATATGAAGCATTGTATGAGAGGAAATGTCGTACCCCAATATGTTGGGAGGAAGTAGGAAAAAAGGAAGCTTTTAGGACCTAAAATAGTGCAACTGACAACTGACAAGGTGAGTGTAATTGTTGCGATGTCGCGGTCGCACAAATTCATTACCCTAGCTTCAAACACAACACACAAGATAGTATAGAGTAAGCAAGGGGTCGATCCCACAGGGAAGATTCAAGTCAGATTTTTATGCTAGATGATATGCAATTTGGGGGGGTTTGGATGTTATCTAGGCTAAAGCAAAAGAAAACAAAAAACTATCAAATGAAATTTAATAAAATCAGAAAATTATCAAGAGAACAAACCTTGGTCACAAGCACACATCCACCTACAGAAATCAGAACTGTTCATGGAAATGAAACATCAATTTATATTCTGAATATTTATCTCTTCTTAACATTGGTTAGTTAACGGATCCGCCATATAACTAACCCTAACCATCAAACAACCAGTGTCCGCACTAGTAATTTAATTCAATGGCAGCCTTAAGAACTAGATAAGTTGATTTATCAAGAAAACATAACTGTCCGCAATCTATGTTTGATTTGATTGAATGTTCTCCCTAAGATTAATAACGTAGATCCGCCACAATTATTAAACTCAGTTGCTTCACAAGTTCATATACCACAACTCCGGTTTTGATATCAAACTTAGCAATAGATTGTCTACAATAATAACTTAGAGTCCGCTCTAGCAATTAAAATAAACAATCATAGGAAAATAAGCATAGGAGAACAAACATATTCATCATATAAACTGAAAAAGAAAGGTAAAATAAATCTCACAGTTCTTGAAATCCGAAGGTTTCCGTGTCCTTGCAACTAAGAAAAAGTGTTTAGCCTTGCATGTTTGTTGAACAACTAATCAAAAAGAAGGAAGAATGCATAATTTCGTGTTTCTTAGAGGAGGGGGGCGT
>Ga0307513_10005382_pt1 | contig 16934 bp, 14 predicted proteins | sample 15_EM_MG_FD_202174 | JGI IMG/M metagenome (GOLD analysis project Ga0307513, IMG submission 202174) | Populus trichocarpa ectomycorrhiza microbial communities from riparian zone in the Pacific Northwest, United States - 15_EM | ecosystem: Host-associated > Plants > Roots > Unclassified | place... | reverse complement strand
CCGATGACGAAATCCGGCCTCAACGGCGAGGAACTGCTCTATTTCACGGGCGGGATGGAGCCTGCCACGCCCAGCGTGATCAGCACGAGCTCCAAATATCTGAACGATCCCTATTATCGCGACGCCTTCGCCCAGATCTCGTTGCGCCGCGCCGGCGTCGACGTTCCCACGACCTACACCGTCCCGATGGTGGCGAAGGCCATCGGCGCCGTTACCGACTATGGCGAGTTCGCGCGGCTGATCGAAGAGGAGAAGGCCGGCAAGCCGGAGTTTGCCGATTGGCTGCGCCGCCGCCGCCATACCCACTTCCGGGTCGAGGACATGGCCGCATATACACCTGGAACGCTTGGTCATCACATCTGGGATTTCCTAGTCTCCACCGGCTACCAGATGGACAAGCTCCAGATGGCGAACGTCGTGGTGACCAACGATATCGACTATGTATCGCAGCGGCGCGGCAATCTTCACGATATCGAGCATATCGTGACCGGCTTCGGGGCCAATCAGGCGGGCGAACTGGCGCTGCTCTGGGCCAACATCACCTCGTGCGCCGGTTATTTCTCGCCGCCGCTCGCCCATCATATGAGCGCGGGCCAGGCCTTTATCGCGATGGCGGCCGTCACACGGACGTCGCTCCACTATCGGGAGGCGTTCCCGACCATACTGGAGGCGGTACAGGCAGGCATCGCCATGGGCCGGGCGCTGAAGCGCCCCTTCATGATGGAGCCGTGGGAGGATATGCTCGACTGGCAGCTCGATGCGATCGTCGAGCATTTCGGACTCACGCCCGGACCCGGCAAGGCATGGGACTGGACGAGCGACGCAGCGAGGGGCTGACCGGAACGACTGGGTTGCGCGGCCGTCGCGCGACCTTCCGTTCCCCCGCTACAGCATGACCTGACCGCTATCGACGTTGATCGTCTGGCGGCATCACCGCAGCCGCGCGCGCCGCCGGGAAAATCGGGGCGATGCTGCTGCCCGCTGCCTGAAGCCGCACTTGACCGATGGACGTCAGGCGACGCCGTGATCAGCCGATGTCCATGCAGAGATATTTGATCTCGAGATAGTCCTCGATGCCGTGGCGTGAACCCTCGCGGCCGAGACCCGAAAGCTTCACGCCCCCGAACGGCGCCACCTCGGTGGAGGTGATGGCTTCCGTCGCAATGTCCCGACAGCCCCGCATACGATATGGAGCGTCTGATTGTTGCACAGAACCTCTCCTTGTCTGCTCGAATTGTTGTTCCGATTGGAATTTTTTCCGATTCTACATGCCCCAGGCGAGCTTCGCGAGTCTTTCGCGATGGTAATAATCGTCCCCAAGCCAATCACCAACGGCGGGTCAATCCCGGCAAAGGTACGTATCGCGACATAGGATTTCAGTCACTGGAGCGCTTCCAGATCCTTGTCGGTAATCTCCGCCATCTCATACCGCGAGCGCCTTGAGCGCATGGCCACGCAGCGCCCCATCCTGGACCGACATAGCGATATAAAGTGGCGCGACTAATATCGAGCTCCCAGCATAGCTGCGCCACGTGGGTATCCCGATTGGCGATGGCGGATTGGGCGCGGCGGATCTGGCTTTTCGTGAGCTCACGCCTCCGATCGGCGGACCCTGGACAGCGAAAGGTTCTGCCCCTCGCCGTCAAGACTCACTCGCCCAAGTCTTTGGCCCACATCAACCTGCTCGGCGAATACGATTTCTCCGAGGCGAATCTGACCGACAGCCACGGAATCCTTCCCCTAAACTGAACTTCCAGCGCGTTTGAGGCTCAAGCTATTGAGCTTACAAGAAAGTACGTCGATTTCCAAGGAAAATGTAGCCATGTAAAATGATAAATATCGCTTTATTTCTCGGTCTGATTTGTTATTATATGGCCATGTACATCGAGGCCGTCCCCAACCGCTCCTCGCCGCCGGCCATCCTCTTGCGCGAGTCCTTCCGCGAAGATGGAAAGGTCAAGAAGCGCACCCTGGCCAATCTCACCGAATGGCCGCCCGAGATCGTCGAGGGGCTGCGAGCGCTGCTCAAGGGCGGCAAGGTCTCCAGCGCACCCGATGGTGGCCTGTCGATCCTGAGGTCACTGCCCCATGGTCATGTCGCAGCAGCCCTCGGCACCTTGCGGGCGATCGGTCTCGATCGCATCCTCGGGCCCGCCGGCAACCGGCACCGCGATCTGGTCATCGCCATGGTGGTCAACCGTCTGGTGGCGCCCGCTTCGAAACTGGCCACCGCCAAAGCGCTCGATCCCGTGACCGCGGCCTCGAGTCTGGGCGAGATGCTGAGCCTTGGCTCGGTCGACGAGAACGAACTCTACGGCGCGCTCGACTGGCTGGCGATACGCCAGGGCGCCATTGAGGCTGCGCTGGCACGGCGCCATCTCAAGGATGGCGCGCTGGTTCTTTACGATCTCACGTCGAGCTATGTGGAGGGTCATTGCTGTGATCTGGCCCGACGCGGCTACAGCCGTGACGGCAAGAAGGGCAAGTTGCAGATCGTCTACGGCCTGCTGTGCGCGGCTGACGGTTGTCCGGTGGCGATGGAGGTGTTCGAAGGCAATGCCGCCGACCCGATGACACTGGCCGCCCAGATCGACAAGCTCAAGGCGCGCTTCGGCTGGTCCCGGGTGGTGCTGGTGGGAGACCGGGGCATGATCACCCAGGCACGCCTCGACGAGGATGTCAGGCCTGCCGGGCTCGACTGGATCACGGCGCTGCGCAGTTCGGCGATCCGGGATCTGCTCGAAGCCGGGGCCTTCCAACTCGATCTGTTCGACCAGCGCGATATGGCCGCGATCACCTCGCCCGATTATCCCGGCGAGCGCCTGATGGTGTACCGCAATCCCGATCTTGCCGCGCGCCGTGCACGCAAGCGCGAGGACCTGCTGGCGGCGACCGAGAAGGATCTGGCCAGCATCGTCGACGCGGTCCAGCGGACCCGCGCTCCGTTACGCGGTGCCGCGGCCATCGGGGTGAAGGTCGGCAAGGTCTGCGGACGCCACAAGATGGCCAAGCACTTCGATATCACCATTACCGACACCAGCATCAGCGTGCGCCGTAACCTCGACGGCATCGCCAGAGAGGCCGCCCTCGATGGGCTTTATGTGGTGCGCACCAACCTGCCCGCCGAAGCGCTCGGCGACGATCAGACCGTCGCTGCCTATAAAAACCTGGCCCAGGTCGAACGCGCGTTCCGCAGCCTGAAAACGGTGGACATCGAGATCCGGCCGATCTTCCACTGGTCATCGTCCCGCGTCAGATCGCACGTCTTCCTGTGCATGCTGGCCTATAATGTCGAACACCATATGCGCGCGAAGCTCGCGCCGCTGCTCTACGACGATACCGATCGTGACACCGCCGCCAGATCGCGCAAAAGCGCTGTCGCCAAAGCCGTGAGATCGCCCGCCGCTCGCCGAAAGGACTTCTCCGGCCTCACACAGGACGGCCTGCCCGTGCACAGCTTCCAGAGCCTGCTGGCCGATCTCGCGACCCTCTGCCGCATCAAGGCCACCACTTCGGCCAACGAAAAATACGTCATCACCCTGCACTCGATACCAACCCAGATCCAGCAACGCGCCTTCAACCTGCTCGGACTCAACCCCGAGCGTACCCAGTAAGCCTCCTTCCGTTCGATACATAATCAAACGAAATCAGGTAGATACGCCCATCCACAATCGGAAGTTCAGCCTAAATTGAGGCTGCAGAATCGACCCAATTTTTGGGTGAGAAAAGCCGGAATTCCTTATATGCTGCAATGAGTTCCCGGAAATCCTATGTCGCGATACGTACCTTTGCCGGGACGAACCCCACCCATTGCCCGGCATCGCTCTATCAGGCGTTCCCGCCCGCCGAAGCACGCCGTCTGATCGAGCGCTTCGAGGTCCATTACACGCCAAAGCACGGCAGTTGGCTCGACATGGCCGAGTCCGAGCTCGGCGTGCTCGCCTCACAGTGCCTCGACCGCCGTATCCCCGACAAACAGACCCTCGTCACCGAGGTCGCCGCCTGGCAGGATCACCGCAACAAGCATCACGCCAAGGCCGACTGGCGCTTCACAACCGCCGACGCCCGCATCAAACTCAAGCGCCTCTACCCGTCAGTGTGAATGACTCGCGTCACTAGAGGCGAAACCGGGCGCTCAGTGCCGCGCGCCTTCTTCGACGATCCGGGATCAGAATTCCGCCACGCCTTCATATTGGCGCAGGACGCGGCGCGCTGGATTGTCCCGCACTTCCGGACGCTTATGGTGCAGGCCGATATTGTCCCACATTAGAAGATCGCCCGCTTCCCAGTCATGGGAGTAGAAGGGTGCATATTTTTCGACAAAGGCCCGCAACTCCGCGATCAGCGCGTCGCTCTCCGCCACGCTCATGCCGGCGATCCGTTTAGTATAATCCATGATGTAGAGACACCGGCGCCCGCTTTCCGGGTGCGTCGTGAACACCTGGCGCATTGCGTCGCACATGCGCGGCTGATCCTCAGGGCTCGGCAGGCGGGGGTCGAAATATACCGCCTGCCTGTGCTCGAGCCGCTGGCGCAGGTCAGCGGGCAGCAGTTCATAAGCGGTATAGCTGTCGCGAAACTGGGTGGGCGCGGCGCCCTTTTCGAATTCCAGCGCCTCCAGCACGGAGATGGTCTTGAGCTGCGGCTTGTGGAAATGATCAGTGTGCCAGATCAACTCCGACGTACCTTCTGCGCCATTGATCAAATAGTTGCCATCGGTCTTGCGATGGATTGCCGCCTTTTCATCGCGGCTGAACAGCTCATAATGGAAACTTCCATCGAAAGTGCCCGTCATGACGGGGCCGAAGCGGCCGAAGAACTTGTCCTTCTGCTCATACGTCGGACTTGGCTGGCCGCGGAGTATGATCAGCAGGTGGCGACGAAAGGCCTGCTTCAGCAGCATGACCTCGTCTTCGCTGGGATTGTCCCAGTCAATGCCATGCACGATGACGCCAAAGGGGCCGTCGGCCCGCTCGAACGTGAGGCCGTTGCCACCGGTCATGTCGGCCAGTTTCTGAAAAGGCTGCATCTTTTGTTCCTAATCCAGACATCGCATTTCTAGTGTCGGGTCGCTCCTCCTTCACTCCCCTCTGCCAAGGCTTCAACTCCGGCTTGTCGAGAGAGAAAAGGAAGTCCATTGCGGAATAAACTCATGTCCGCAAAGAATCAGGTCTCGACGTCTCGCCCGATCGCGGGGGTGAAATTTGTCGATGGAGCGAAAGTTGCGGTCCGTTGCGGCCCGCGGCCTAAGCATGACAAGCTGCGTTGATCGGCTACCTGCGCCGCCCTATCCTGCCGAACGAATGACCGCATGAATAGTGAGAAGAACATTGGCCACTGAAATCCTCCTGCCGAGTCTCGGCTTTTCGATGACTGAGGCCACGGTCGCCGAATGGCACGTCGCCAGCGGCGCAAGCGTGGCCGAGGGCGAACTACTCTACACCATCGAGGCGGAAAAATCTGCCCAGGAAGTCGAAGCACCTGCGTCTGGCACACTCACCATATTGGTGGAGTCCGGCAACACGGTCGACGTCGGCACCCTCCTGGCCACTATTTCGTGAGACACATCATGACCGAGCTTCTGGAACCGGCGAAGAACCTCGGGATCGATCCGTCGATCCTCAAGGAAATCTATCGCCAGATGTCCCGCATCCACGAGGTCGACAAAGCCATTCGGACCGGCCTCTCGCGCGGCAAGTTCCAGTTCAGCTACTGGCCGATGACGGGACAGGAAGCAATTCCGGCCACCCTCGCCTCAATCGTCGGCAAGGACGATTACATGGTTACCATCTATCGTGGCATCCACGATCAGGTGGCGAAGGGAGTTCCCCTGAAAGGCCTGTTCGCTGAGGCTCTGGCCCGCGTCAGCGGCGTCAACAAGGGCAAGGGTGGATCCCCCCACATCTCCGATCCAGACTCCGGATCAATGCTCACCACCGGCATCGTCGGCGGCGGCGCGCCGATCGCCAACGGGCTCGCGCTGGCGGCCCAGCTTCGCGGGGAGGAACGCGTCACCATCGTCAATTTCGGTGACGGCGCGACCAGCATCGGCGCGGTGCATGAAGCGATGAACATGGCCGGGGTGTGGAAGCTTCCTGTTATCTTCCTGTGCCAAAACAACCAGATCGGCGAATATACCAAAATTCCGGACTATACCGCGAGCCCCGACTTCGCCGGCCGCGCCGCCGGCTATGGCTTTAAGGGTGTCAAACTGGATGGAAACGACCCCATTTCCTTCTATCAGGAGATGCGGAAGGTCGTGGAGGAAGTGCGTGGTGGCAACGGCCCGATCTTCGTCGAGGCGGTGACGCTACGGCTGGGTGCCCATTCAGGCTTTGCCGAAAACAACCTTATCACCAAGGAAGAGCTGGCGGAGGGCAAGGCCAACTGGCCGGTGCCCAAGACCCGCGCGTTGCTGCTTGAAACAGGCATCTGCTCCGAGACCGAATTAACTGATATCGACAGCGCAGCGGCCAGCGAAGTCGAGGAGGCGCTCGCCTTTGCCCTGGCGAGCGCGCCGAGCAGCGAAGCGGACATGTTCCACGACCTCTATGCCGACGTCGCGGATGTGCCCCGCCGCGGCGTCTATCCTGCGCGCGCCGCAGAAGCGCCGCCACTGGGCGAGACACGCTCCATGGCGTTCTGGGAAGCGGTGGTTAGCACACAGGACAATGCTCTCGAAAACGATCCAAACGTCTTCCTCATCGGCGAGGATATCGGCGATCCGCCGGGCGGCATCTTCAAGACCTCCGCAGGTCTCCAAACCAAATGGGGCAGCGCGCGCGTACGCGCAACGCCGATCGCCGAGCAGGCGATCATCGGCGCCGCTACCGGCGCGGCCATTGCCGGCATGCGGCCGGTCGCGGAGATCATGTTCTGCGACTTCATCGGCGTCGCCATGGACCAGATCGCCAACCACGCCGCCAAGCAGCGCTACATGTCGGGCGGCGCGACCCATGTGCCGATGACGATGCGCGTCTTGGTTTCGGGCGGCCTGGGCGGCTTCGGCGCACAGCACACCCAGTCGCTCGAAGCCTGGTTGTTGCACATTCCCGGGCTCAAGGTCGTCTATCCCTCCACGCCGCTCGATGCCAAGGGCCTCCTCGCCAGCTGCATCTATGACGAGGATCCATGCGTCCATCTCGAATCGATGGCGATGGTCTTCGGCGCGCCCAAGGAAGAGGTGCCGCTCGGCGACTATCGCATCCCGCTCGGCGTCGCCAAGATAAAGCGCGAAGGCACCGACATCACCCTCATCACCTTCGGCTGGCAGGTACGCCAATGTCTCGCCGCCGCCGAGGAACTGGCCAAGCAGGGGATCAGCGCGGAGGTCATCGATCTGCGCTCGCTGATGCCACTCGACTATCATCGCGTGCTCGACTCGGTGAAGAAGACCCGGCGTGCGCTGGTCGTCCATGCCGCGACCGAGTTCTGCGGCCTCGGCTCGGAAATCGCCGCCACCATCAATGAGGAGCTGTTCTCAATTCTGAAGGGGCCGGCCTGCCGCTTCGGCGCGGACTTCATTCCGATTAGCTACTCCAAAGATATCGAAATGGCGCAGATGCCCAATGCCGGATCGATCGTAGCGCGCGTGCGCGGCATGTTGGGAGCACACAAATAAATTTCTCAGGGGAAATGATGGGATGCTGGGCTGGCAGGCTCCCGCAATAGATCGATGTCGTTCTCGGGGAGGGCTGGTGGCCAACGCTGAACGAGGTCGAGATCGCTTTTTCTGCCGATCCTATCAGCCAGTTGGCTTGGCTTTACCGGGAGGAAACCATGGACAATGAAGTCGCCGGCACGGGTGAGTTGAAGGGTGTGCATCTGACTGAGCGCACCATCCCGGTGCCGAAATCCATCAGCCCGCACGCGCAGGCCGCGCTCGCCATGGTCCGCCCGGACCAGGAGCCGTTCCCGGCGTTGGACGACAAGGCTGGCTGGCGTGCCCTGATCGAGCAGATGAACACCGGCATAGCGGCGATGGCGCGCGGCCCGCTGATGGCGCTGCCGGTCAAGTCCGAGACGACGACCGTCGCCGGCGTCACCGTCTATATCGCCGAGCCCGACACGATGCCGGTGGAAAACCGGGACAAGGTGCTGCTCTATTTCCACGGCGGCGGCCTGGTTATCTGTGGCGGCGAAACGGCCCATCTGATCACCCGGATGGAGGCGTTCGAGAATCGCTGCAAGGTCTATGGCGTCGATTACGGCAACCCGCCCGACCATCCTTATCCCGCCGCACTTGACGACTGCGTCGCAGTCTATCGCGAGATGCTGAAGACCTATAGCCCCGGCCAGATCGTGATTTCCGGCGAGTCGGGCGGCGGCAACCTTGCGGCCGCGGTGCCGCTCAAGATCCGCGACCTGGGCTTGCCGCTGCCGGTGGCGGTCGGCCTGTTCACGCCGGAGGTTGACCTCACCGAATCCGGCGACACATTCCAGACCAACCGCGACATCGACGTGATCCTGCGCCGCGGCCTGCCGGAGATGAACCTGCTTTACGCCGACGGCGCCGACCTCGGGCATCCGTATCTGTCGCCGCTCTTCGCCGATTTCACCAAGGGATTCCCGCCGACCTTCATCCAGACCGGCACCCGGGACATGTTCCTGTCGAACTCCGTCCGCATCCACCGTGCGCTGCGCAAGGCCGGGATTGAAACCGAGCTCCATGTCTGGGAAGCCATGCCCCATGGCGGCTTTCATGGGGCACCGGAGGACCGGGAGAAGTATATCGAGTTCGCCCATTTTCTGTCCAAGAACGCTGGCTGGGCGCGGCTTTCCTAGGAAGGGGGACGGGAGAATCGCCGGCGCGGCGGATGCTATTTTCTTCAATCTGTTGTGCCGGCGGCCGCCTCTATGTGCCGAAAAAGCACTTCGACACCGTGGTCGGCGAAGTGGTGAAAATTGCCGCATCAATGAAAATGGGTAGCGGGCGGAATCCTGATGCCATGGTCAACCCGCTTGTGACTTCAGACGGTCCGTTTCGGGCGCCTACTTGGCCTACCGCATGGGAGAGAGAGATTGATCGGAAATAACCAAGCATATTCGGCTCGCCCGCTCTTCGTCCTGCATGCGAAGGGCATGGCGACCAACAATCTTCGCTATTCGAGCCCCATGGGCATCAGGCTGGTCTCCAGCCCGACCGACGGTACGTTTTCTGGCGAGCGGCTGAGCGGCCGGATCGCGCCTGGCCTCGCCAGTGAATGGCAGCTGGAAAGCCTGGGCACGCCTGGACTGGCCTTCGTGGACGGGCTGATCACTCTCCTCCCGGACGAGGGGGAAGCCATTTTGATGAAATATGCGGGGCGACGCTCTCCGCGCTATGGTGCGACCGGCTGGAGAATTGGCATCGCATTCGAGGCTCCCGCGGCCGGCCCGCACGACTGGCTGAACGACGTCGTCGGGATCGCGCACGTCGAGCAGGACGGGGATGATCTCAGGTTCACCGTCCTCGAGCTACTCGGGCGGAAGGCCGGGGCAGATGCCCAGCCGCTGTCCGTCGAACCGCTTTACCAGATGAGGGCAGCTGGCTCGATCGGTGAGCGACATCTCGTTAAAAGCCGCGTCGCAATGCGGTATCTGACCATCGCCGAAGAAGGTGTCGAGCTGCATGGTCGCTTGAACGGACGCTGGCCGGTGGGCTTTGCCTGGGGCCCCCACCGCTGCGATGCGACCGAGCAGCTCACCGCTCTCAAGCACATCGAAATGCGGGCGGGTATCGTCGCGGACAATGGTGAGCCGCTCGTTCAATCTTATATCGGAACGGTACCTCGATCGGTTGCCGATCGGTCACCCGGCGCGGATATATCCTGGATCACTGTCGCGACATTCGAAGCTCCGGCAGAAGGGCCACTCGCCTATCTGAACGAAATCTTGGCGATCGGTATTGGATGGGCCGAGAACAATGAGGCTTACTATGACTACCGCATATGGCTCTGACGATCGGCGCAGGCTCAACCGTGGTAGCGGCGGAGGCGCGATGAGCAGCGGTTACCCTTCCTGAACAGAGTCAGTCGCAGGCCGCGATTTCTGACGATCCCAGGCCCCAAAATACCTGAGTCCGTAACGTGCGGACACCGGCGAAACACAGACGACGAGTAATACTTCAGTAGCCAGACACTCGGAGGATTTCAAAAAATGAGCGATCAGCGGTTCACTCTCTTGATCGATGGCGAAAGCGTCGAAGGCGAGGCCTATTTCGACGTGATCAATCCCGCGACCGAGGAGGTTGTCGGTCGCGCGCCCGATGCGAGCCGGAAGCAACTCGATGCGGCCGTGGCGGCCGCCCGGCGCGCTTATCCCGCATGGAAGGCGCTTCCGCTCGCGGAGAGGCAAGCCCGTGTGGCCGCCATCGCGAATGTGATCGCTGCCAATGTCGATGAGCTCAAGCGGCTGCTCACGGGCGAACAGGGCAAGCCGTTCCCGGACGCGGAGGGCGATATCCTCGGCGGCGCCTTTATGTGCAGTACGTCTGCCCAGCTGACGCCGCCGGTCGAAATCAACGAGGACAGCGCCGAGCGCCGCACCGAGACGCGCCACGTGCCCTTAGGTGTCGTCGCGGCGATTGCGCCGTGGAACTATCCCATCGTCCTGGCCTTCCAGAAGGTCGCGCCGGCGCTGGTCGCAGGCAACACCGTCGTGCTGAAGCCATCGCCCTTCACCCCGCTGACGACGCTCCGGATCGCGGAACTGACTCGCGACCTAATGCCGCCCGGTGTGTTCAACGTGCTTTCCGGGGGCGATCAGCTCGGACCGTGGATGACCGCTCATCCCGGCTTCGACAAGATCAGTTTCACGGGCTCGACGGCCACGGGTCGCAAGGTGATGGAAAGCGCGGCCAAGACACTCAAGCGCGTGACCCTCGAGCTGGGGGGAAACGACGCGGCGATCGTGCTTCCCGGCGTCGACATCGAAAAGGTCGCGAGCCAGCTCTTTCAGGCTGCTTTCGGCAATTCCGGCCAGGTGTGCATCGCGACGAAGCGCCTTTATGTCCATGAGGACATCTATGAGCCATTCGCGCAGGAGATGACGAAGCTGGCCCGCGAAGCCAAGATCGGCGATGGCTCCGAACAGGGCGTCCGTTTCGGGCCGATCCAGAACCGGCAGCAATATCTGCGAGTCAAGGAACTCGTCGCCGACAGCCAGGCGAACGGGCACCGCTTTCTCACGGGCGAAGGTGCCGCGATGCCGGACAAGGGGTATTTCCTGCCGCTGATGATCATCGACAATCCCCCGTTGGATTCGCGGATCGTGCGCGAGGAGCAATTCGGACCGGTCCTGCCGCTCATCCGCTTCGATGACGTCGAGGCTGCGCTGGAGGATGCCAACCGCAGCGATTATGGGCTCGCCGCGTCGATCTGGGGGCCGCCCGAGCAGGTTGCCGAGCTGGCGCCCCGGCTCGAGGCGGGCACCGTCTGGGTCAACGAGGTCCATACGGTGGCCCCATCCAGTCCCTTTGGCGGCCACAAGCAATCGGGCCTTGGCGTCGCAAACGGTATGCACGGCCTTCTCGAATATACCAATCTGCAAGTTATCAGCATCGCAAAGAACGTCTGAAGTAATATTCTTTGGCGGGGCCGTTCCCAACGGCGCGGCCCCGCGAACATTACTTCTGTATCATGTACGCGGCTGGGTTGATCGCCCCTCGCTTACACACTGTCCGCACGCGCCACAGGAGAGCGGCCGCCATGGAGTATCTGGCCGAATTGCGTGCCAACTGGCGGCCGTTGCTGGGCGCGATGATCGGCCTCGGCTCGGGCTATGCGACAATCTATTATGTCGCCAGCATCATGGCACCGGAGCTGATTGCCGAATTCGGCTGGTCGAAATCTGCGTTCGCGCTGATTGGTGCGCTGGGCCTGTTGAGTACGCCGCTGTTCCCGGTGGTCGGGCGGCTCGCCGATGTGCTGGGCGTCCGCAAGACGGCGTTGATCGGAATTATCGCGGGCCCGCTGGGGTACATCGCGCTGACGCAGATGACCGGTGACATCCGCATCTATATCGCGATCTGCATCTTTCAGGGCACGTTCTTCATCGCGACGACGTCGACAGTCTATTGCCGGGTCGTCGTCCAGCATGTCGCGCGCTCGCGGGGCCTTGCGCTGGCGATCGTCGCGTCCGGTCCGGCAATCAGCGGCGCGATCCTCGCCCCCATGCTCAACCAGTATGTGCAGGCGAGCGGCTGGCGCGCGGGCTATGTCGCGGTCGCCGTGTTCACGGTTGTTGCGGGCGTTATCGCGCTGCTGATGTTGCCGCCCGAAAAAAGGAGCGAAGGTACGGTGGCCCCGAAGCGCGGAACCGCGCGCGCCGACTATGCCGAGATATTTCGTACACGCACGTTCTGGGTGCTGGGCGGCGCAATGCTGCTGTGCAATTTCCCGCAAGTGATTGCATTGACCCAGTTGAAGCTCGTCCTGATGGAACAGGGCATTACGGCGGGCGGTATTTCTGCGATGATCTCGGCCTTTGCTATCGGGGTGTTGTGTGGCCGGATCGTGGCGGGCTTCGCGCTCGACCATTTCACGCCCTGGGTGGTCGCGACACTCATCATGGGACTGCCGGCGGTGGGTCTAGGCCTCCTCGCGTCGGGTTTCGATGCCTATTGGGTCGTGATGCTGTCGGTCGTCCTGATCGGACTGTCGCTCGGGGGTGAAGGCGATGTGGTCGGCTTCATGGTGGTCCGCAATTTCGGGGTGCGGATTTTCAGCAGCGCTATGGGCCTCATGGTCGCGTTCATCTCGACTTCCGTCGCAGCTGGTGCCGCGCTGGTCAGCTTTTCGTTGAAGACGACCGGTAGCTACTCCGCCTTTCTGATCGGCTGTGCCATTGCGGCTGTCATCGGCAGCGCGCTGTTCGCCTTGCTTCCGCGCCACGCGGTAAAGGAAACCACCGCTCTTAGCTGATCGGTGCGGGCATCCCCGTTCCACACGACCCACGTATCACCGGCACGCAGATATGCCAGTGCCGCGCCCAGCCCTGGCCGATCGGTCTTCGCGCCGGATGCATGGTCGTCGAAGATGCGCTCATATCCTGCCGCATTCAGCGCATGCTGGAGCGCCAGCTTCTGGTCGTCGGTCGAGACCCGCGCATGGCCGATCAACGCCACAGCCGATCCCATTCTGGCCGTTTTCCTATCGATTTCCACTCTTGTCCGAGTCGTTGAAGAGATCAGGGCCGAGGGGGGCCGTCTGCTCGCACCGGTCAGAAAGGCCTGATCGGCTCGCGGTCATCGCCGCGATCACGCCCCCCAAGGACCGGGGCTGTCAGTTCAGGGCGAAAGCCCGCGGCCCACGGCCGCGCCTCGCGCAGCGGGGTCGGCTTTTGGCGTGGCCGGCCTCGGTCAGGGATCGTGATGGAGAGCGGCGCCCTGCGAGCGCTGGACCGGATCGCCCAACCGATCAAAGGAACAGGCCGGAACCAAGTCTCCGCCACCCGCCGCCGGAGACCCCGATCCGGCCGCCGACGGGGATCCCCAGCGAACGGCCTCCTTCGCGCGATGGCGACCGCCGACCCGAAGACGTCTCGCTCCACGGCGATCGAGGGCCCGCGTCAGCAGGTCGGGAAGCGCCGCAAGGTCGTCGACCCGGGCTAAGGGCCGTTGGTCGGCGCGACCAGCGGGACTGGAGCTGATCACGCAGCGTCGCGGCGCCACCAGGCGATCAGCTCCTCGCGCTTGCCATTGGCCAATCGCAGCAACAGATGACCGTGACAGCCGAGCGGGGCGCAGAAGCATACCAGGTTGCGGCAGCGCAGCTTGCCGATCCGGCGCAGAAGATCGTGCTGATCGCGCAGCCAACGCTCATGCCGCCGCAGCACTGCCGCGCGGTCGCCGTCCCGGCCGATCCGGAACGGATTGCCCCAGGGACTGCCGTGTCCGATGCAGAGATCGCAGTGGCCAACGCGGTCCTGCTTCAGGTTCAGCACGCGAGGGCCGGCCGTCACCGCGCCTGCTGTCGCGGTGCGCTCATCGATCGAGGATATTTGCAGTTTCATGGTCCGAGCTCCATCGGCGGCTCCGCGTGAGCCGCGTCCGACGCCGTCCCGCGCGCCGGGCCCCCGCGCGGTCACCGAGCCGGCCTGCAGCGCGCGGCGAGGGCAACGGCGCCCGCGCCGTTGACGGCGGGGTCGGCGTGGCAGGATGGGCAAGCGTTGTGCGCCCACGTGCAGGCCATCCTGTGCCACCCACACCTTCACCGCCGCTGGGGGCGATGGCGCCGCGCCCGCTCCGGATGGACACGCGTCCATCCCGGCCAGCATCAGGCGCTGCGAGATCGCCCGGTCGAGCTCAGCACGATCTCGGTAATGTTCATTGTTGGCGGCAGTTCGACGATATAGCGTATGAGTTCGCCGACTTCCGGCGCGCCCAGCATGCGCAGCCGCTGCTCCTCGGTCGGCGGTTGGTTGCGTTTCAGCATGATCGGCGTGTCGATCTCGCCCGGGCAGAAGGCGCAGGCGCGAATGCCGTTGCCCGCTTCCTCGAGATTGAGACTGGCGGTCAGCGCAAAGACGGCGTGTTTGGACGCCGTATAGGCCGCGCCCGCGCCGGCCGCGAAATAGCGCCCCGCCCAGGACACAAGGTTGACGATCATGCCGCGCTGCAAGGTGCGCATGCCCGGCAGCACCGCCCCTATCGCATAGAAGGTGCCGTTGAGGTTCGTATCCATCATGTCGCTGAAGGCGGTCGGCGTGGTCAGGTTCCAAGTGCGGTCGGCAATATTGTAGCCGGCGCTGTTGATGAGCGTCGTCACTGGGCCGTGGCGTTCGACGATTGTCGCATGCGCGATCGCAACAGCTGCTGCGTCGGCGACGTCGAGTACGACATGGTCTGCCTTGCCGCCGCTTGCGCGGATCGTTTCTGCCTCCTGCGCCAGCACATTCTCGCGGCGGCCAGAAAGAATGACGGTATGGCCGGCTTGCGCCAAAGCCTGTGCAACTGCGAGGCCAATCCCGCTGCCGCCACCCGGGATCCAGCAAATCTTCGCGTTTGTCATTGGTCCACCTTCCAGGCGCGAACGGGTGCTACCGTGTTGCGACCGACGAACTGGTTGAGCGGCGGGAAGGCCTGATCATCGGTCATCATATCCATCAATATGGGCCCCTGACTGGCGAGCAGCCGTTCGACTGCCGACTCCAGATCGGCGGGATCCTCCAGCGTGAACGCCTCCACGCCGCAGGCGCGCGCGATCGCCGCGTGATCCACCTCGACAAAATCGCAAGCATCCGAATAGGCGCCGAAAAAGGCGCTCTCGCCATGCTTCTGATACCCCAGGATTTGGTTGTTCAGGACGATGACCTTGACGTCGATATTCATCCGCCGCGCCGTCTCGATCTCCGACCAGCAATGCCCAAAGCCGCCATCGCCTACCAGGGCGATCACCCGCGATCCGGGCGCTGCCAGCTTCGCTCCCATCGCCAGCGGAACGCCCCAGCCAAGCCCGGCCAGCCCGCGCGGCGCCACGAAGCGCTGGCCGCTGCGGCGGGCGGTCAGGAAACTGGTCATCCAGTTGGTCGAATAGCTGGCGTCCGAGGTCACAATGTCGTCGGGGCGCAGCCGCGTGTCGAGCACACGCATCAGGGCCTCGGGACGGATCGCGCCGCGGGTGCCCGCACCCCATTCCGCGACGATGGCCGACGCGCGCTGGCGCGCGTCATGAGTCTGCGCTCCGATCACTTCTGCCCGCGCAAGCAGGGCTCCGCGATCGGGCTCATGGGCCGCCAGGGCCGCGTCCAGTATGCGCAACGTCTCGCGGGCATCGCCCAGCAGTCGAACGGATTCATAATTGCGGCCGATCTCGATTCCGTCGATGTCGATATGGATGATCTTCGCTTCAGGCGGATAGAGCGTCCAGGCGTCGGTCCCGTTCTGGTTGGTGCGTGTGCCGACCAGCAACAGCAGGTCCGCGTCCGTGACGAAATGGCGCAGTTCCGCCGCAGTCGTGCCTTTGCCCATGCAGTTGCCAAACACACCGAGGGCGAGCGGATGAGTCTCAGCGATCGCGCCCTTGCCCATATTGGTCGTCGCGACCGGCAGCGCCCAGTTCTGGCAGAGCCGCTCCAGCGCCTCCGCACCCCCTGACAGGTGCACACCGCCGCCCGCGATTACCAGCGGGCGCTTCGCTTCCAGAATCAGCCGGGCCGCCGCGCTTACCGCCTCGGGCGCCGGCACCTGCCGGTCAAGCGGGAACTCGCCCAGCCTCGCCTGGCGATACGGCGAGACGGCCGTACGCTGCATCAACATGTCGCGCGGCAGCAGCAGCACGACGGGGCCAGGTCGCCCGGACGTCGCTGTCACCACCGCCAGGTCGAGCAGATCGTCCAGCCGCAGGGGATGGTCGATCCGCGCTATCCACTTGGCCACCGAACGAAACAGCGTGACATGATCGAATTCCTGGAAGGCGTTACGTTCGGCATCGCTCGCCGGCACTTCCTCGACAAGCACCAGCATCGGCACGGACGCCTTGAGCGCTTCCGCCATCGGAGCCACCAACAGGGTGGCGGCCGGGCCATTCTGCGCCGTCACCGCCGTGATCCGGCCGGAGATGCGCGCAAAGCCGTCGGCCATGATGCCGCCTGCATTTTCGGTGCGATATCCGATCTGGCGAATGCCATATTCGGGCGCCGCCAGCAATAAAGCGGCGGGAATGCTCTGCCCGAAAACCACCGTGATGCCATGGCGCCGCAGTCCTGCCGCAAGGCGCTGCGCATTGGTGGGAACGTTGGCGGCATTATCCTGATCGGACAAATCTCATACTCCAGAAGGTTGAGACAACGAGAGCGCCGACGACCGACTTGGTCTCGAGAAATTCGGATATGCCCGCAGTTCCCCACTCACAGCGATTGCCCAACTGGCGTAGCCGCCAAAGGCCTCCTGTAACGAAACGGGCAAGCCGTTGATGTGCATCACGCGCCTGGCCCTATCCCTCTGCCGTTAAATA